>VFSW01001435.1_pt1 | contig 36407 bp, 33 predicted proteins | sample 5358111 | NCBI WGS metagenome assembly VFSW01 (sample SAMN11554181, study PRJNA540505) | mine drainage metagenome | isolation source: sediment from site ElyBrook_90M | place: USA: Ely Copper Mine, Vershire, VT | collected 2017 | reverse complement strand
CGGCGGGGGGCTCGGCGGGCGGTGCGATTTCCGGGACTAATTAGTCCCGGCCTCATTGAAGCAAAGCTAATGTGAAGCGCCCGTGCCAGCGGTGCGGTCATTTCCGGGACTAATTAGTCCCGGCCTCATTGAAGCCCGCAAAGGATCTTGCCGGATTCCGGCAGTGCCATTATTTCCGGGACTAATTAGTCCCGGCCTCATTGAAGCATTTTCCGCAACATGGGAGGTACGAACGCCGCGGCATTTCCGGGACTAATTAGTCCCGGCCTCATTGAAGCATTGATTTGGTCGGGAAAAATACGGATAGAGGGGCGATTTCCGGGACTAATTAGTCCCGGCCTCATTGAAGCGTGCACTACCATGGCCATGTCGATTTCCATTTTATATTTCCGGGACTAATTAGTCCCGGCCTCATTGAAGCGGGGTAGTACCCGGCGCCAGTGGGCACCGGCCAGTATTTCCGGGACTAATTAGTCCCGGCCTCATTGAAGCCCTGCCAATGTACACCAGCCCGGCGATCTCAGCAGCATTTCCGGGACTAATTAGTCCCGGCCTCATTGAAGCTGCGTGGCGTCATCCTGCTCCTTTGCGGCGCCGCTATTTCCGGGACTAATTAGTCCCGGCCTCATTGAAGCATTTGTCAAGCATGGTGTCCGGGTCAAACCCTTCTTATTTCCGGGACTAATTAGTCCCGGCCTCATTGAAGCACATTTCTTGGGTTCACCGTGATTGTTGGACTCGATTTCCGGGACTAATTAGTCCCGGCCTCATTGAAGCTCAGTGAGAACGGAGTGCTACTCACACGCCCTCCGCATTTCCGGGACTAATTAGTCCCGGCCTCATTGAAGCGGGAGGCTGCTCCGCCGCATCCCCAAACATGGTAGTGATTTCCGGGACTAATTAGTCCGGAGTTTTTAACCTGATTGGGCATAAGTTGCTTGTTTTGTTTGGGCAGGGTGATTTTCGACGATTATTTGTAGGCATGTAGAATTGCAAAAGTATATTGTAATAACGAGATGTTTGTAGTATAAACGTAGTCATGTACGTTACGGCCGTTCCGAACCGCAACTCCCCGCCCGCCATCCTCCTCCGCGAATCCTACCGCGAGAACGGCAAAGTCAAAACCCGCACCCTTGCCAACATCTCTCATCTCCGTCCTCAACAGATCGAATCACTCCGCGGCGCTCTCTCCGGCACCCTTGCGCCCGGCACTTCCCCCTTGCCCGACGCGTTCCGCATCGAACGTTCCCGTCCCCACGGGCACGCCATCGCAGTCCTCGGCTCTCTGCGCAAGCTCCATCTCGACGACATTCTCGATTCGCAGCCCAGCCGGCAGCGCGATCTCGTTGTCGCCATGATCGCCGCCCGTATCCTCGATCCCGCCTCCAAGCTCGCCACTGCCAGAGGTCTCCACTCCGACACTCTCCACAGCAGCCTCGGTGAGATGCTCAGCCTCAGCACAACCGCTGACGACGAACTCTACACAGCGATGGACTGGCTGCTCGAACGGCAGCCCCGCATTGAACAGGAACTGGCGAAACTCCAGCTCCACGACGGGAGCATGGTTCTCTACGATCTGACCTCAACTTACTTCGAAGGCCGGCACTGTCCTCTGGCTAGACTCGGCCACTCCCGCGATGACAAGTCCGGTAACCCGCAACTCGTTTTTGGACTCCTCACCAACGCTCAGGGGTGTCCTGTGGCCGTCGAAGTTTTCGCAGGTAATACCAGCGATCCCAAAACCGTGGCCACGCAGGTGGACAAGCTGCGCCTCCGCTTCGGCCTTCAGAAGGTCGTTCTCGTCGGCGACCGCGGCATGATCACCAGCGCCCGCATCCGCGAGGATTTACCCCCTTCGCACGGCATCGAATGGATCTCCGCCTTGCGTGCCACTCAGATTCAGAAACTGGCCCGCGACGGCCAGTTGCAGATGTCCCTGTTCGACAAAACAGACCTCGTCGAGATCGCGCATCCCGATTTTCCCGGCGAGAGGCTCGTCGCCTGCTTCAATCCGCTGCTGGCCGAAGAACGGGCGCGCAAGAGACCCGATCTGCTGGCCGCTACGGAGAAGCAACTGGAGAAGATCGCCATCGCCACCATGCGTGTCAGGCGGCCCTTGCGCGGCAAGCACAACATCGGCGTGCGCGCGGGCAAGATCCTCAACCGCTACAAGATGGGCAAGCATTTTGAACTGCACATCGAAGACGACAGTTTTCGTTATACGCGCAAAAAAGCCAACATTGAGCGGGAGCAAAGCCTTGACGGGATCTATGTCATCCGCACCAGCGTCAGCGCCGAGGCGCTGTCCAGCCGGCAAGTGGTGGCCAGCTACAAGAGCCTGTCCGGAGTGGAAAGAGCTTTCCGCAGTCTCAAAACCGTTGATCTGCATGTGCGCCCCATCCACCACCGCCTGCCGGATCGTGTGCGGGCGCACATCCTGCTGTGCATGCTGGCGTACTACGTGGAATGGCATATGCGCCAGTTGCTGGCGCCAATCCTTTTCGACGATCATGACAAGCCCCAGGCGCAGGCCGCCCGCACTTCGATCGTCGCCCCCGCGCTGCGTTCCGACGCCGCCCGGCGCAAAGCGGCCACGAGGAAAACGGACGACGGACTCAAGGTGCACAGCTTTCAAACCCTGCTCGGCGATCTGGCCACAATCGTCAAAAACCGGATTCAGCCTGAAGACGCGAGGATCCCCGCCTTCGACATGCTCACTACTCCCACCAGGCTTCAGCAGCAAGCTCTCGACTTGCTCGGCGTCACTCTCCGCGTCAACTAATTTCCGATTCCCACAAATGCCAGCCTGCTTCTGTAGGCAGTAGCCTGCCGCACGAAACGACCTAACCCGTTATGTTCACACCACTTGCCCAAAAGACCACAAAAAACTTCGGATTAGTCCCGGCCTCATTGAAGCAGGAAGGTTCTCGTTAAACCCACCATAGTTATTCTATTTCCGGGACTAATTAGTCCCGGCCTCATTGAAGCCAGCAGTACCAGCCCTTTCAGGCGAAAGATTTCCTATTTCCGGGACTAATTAGTCCCGGCCTCATTGAAGCCAATGTGTCCGCCATCCGTGCCGCGAATCCCGCATCATTTCCGGGACTAATTAGTCCCGGCCTCATTGGGCGCTTCACCGCTCTCCTTGAGCCCCTCGACGGCCTTTTCACCCCCGGGCAACTGCGTCGAAACCGCCCGCCGGCGGCAGATCCAGCTTTGGGGCATGGAACGGGCCGACAGGACGCAGCCTCTGTGTGCGGCCCGGAAACTACGCCGGGCCACGACGCCCAGACGAAGCCAATTTCCCGACGGTTTGCGCAATGAAATCAACCGTTCGTCCGAAGAAGGAACATTTCAACGGCCGCCTCCGTTACTCTGGGTACGCAAAACGAAGTCTTTTTATGACATCAGCCCCAGCCATTTCCGTCGCGGGCCTCACCAAAAACTACGGCGCCTTCGAAGCCGTGCGCGGGATCGATTTCGAAGTCGCCACCGGCGAAGTGTTCGGCCTGCTCGGTCCCAACGGCGCCGGCAAAACCACTACCGTCGAGATCCTTGAAGGCATCCGCCAGCGCACCGCGGGCCAGGTGCGCGTGCTCGATTACGACCCCGACAAACAGAAAACCCAGCTCAAAGACCGCATCGGCGTCTGCCTCCAGGCCACCAATCTTCCCGATAAGATCAAGGTGATCGAGGCCCTCCAGCTTTTCGGCGCGCTCTACAGCCGCATGCTCAAGCCGGACGATCTTCTGAAGCGCCTGCAACTCGAAGACAAGCGCGAGGCCTTCTATTCCACGCTTTCCGGCGGGCAGAAGCAGAGGCTCGCCATTGCGCTCGGCCTTATCAACGACCCGTCGCTGCTCTTCCTCGACGAGCCCACCACCGGTCTCGACCCGCAGGTGCGCCTCGAAATCCACGCCCTGCTCGAAGAGTTGCGCGACGAAAAGCGCACCATTCTGCTGACCACGCACTACATTCAGGAGGCCGAACGGCTTTGCGACCGCGTGGCCATCGTCGATGCGGGCAAAATCATCGCCATCGGCACACCGCGCGAATTGCAGGACCGCAGCGCGAGCAAATCCACCATCGAGATTGTCTGCGACCGGCCGCTCGGCGGCCTCGCGCTTCCCGCATGGCCCGAAGCCACGCAAAGCACGCTGAGCGACGACGGCTTTCGTCTCACCGTAGCTTCCCGGAGGCCCGCGCGCACGCTCGTCGAAATCGTGAAGTGGGTGGACGGGCAAGGCATCGGGCTCGAAGACGTGCACCTCGCCCGCCCCACTCTCGAAGACGTTTTCATCGAACTCACAGGCAAGAGACTCAGGGACTAAGGACGAGACTAATGAACGCCTACCTCACACTCATCCGCATCGACATCCGCCTCGCGTTCCGTCAGCGGATCGTGATCTTCTTCAACTATCTGATGCCGCTTGCGTTCTTTTTCATCTTTGCCCAGGCCTATCACGCGGAGCAGGGCGGCTTGATTCTGCAGGTTGTCTCCATGTGCGTGGTCATCGGCGTCCTCGGCAACGGGCTCTTCGGAGCGGGCATCCGCGCCGCGCAGGAGCGCGAAACAAACATTCTGCGCCGTTACAAAGTCGCGCCCATCTCGCCTCTGCCGCTGCTGGTGGCCTCCAGCGTGACTGGACTTGTCGTCTACATGCCTTCGGTGCTGCTGATCCTGGCGCTGGCCGCATGGCGCTACGGGATGGCGCCGCCCCGGCACCTCATGGGAATGCTGATCTTCGTCGTGCTTGGCGTGGTGGCTCTGCGGTCCATCGGTCTGATGGTCGCTTCCGTGGTCAATTCCATGCAGGAAAACGCCATCCTCGTGCAGATCCTCTATATGGCGATGTTGTTCCTGAGCGGCGCCACTTTTCCCACCGCGTTCTTTCCGAACTGGCTTATTGTCGCCACCCAGTTTATTCCCGCAACCTGGCTGATGACGGGGCTGCAGGGCATCATGCTGCGCAATGAGACGCTTCTCGCCAACTGGCAGGCTGCGAGCGCCATGATCCTCACGACGGCGGTCGGTCTGTTTCTTTCCGTCAAACTTTTCCGCTGGGAGAAGGAAGAGAAGATGCGCCCGGCCGCGAAGCTCTGGCTGCTGGTGGTTCTGCTGCCCTTCGTGTTGCTGGGCTCCTGGCAAACGCATACGAAGGACAACGTCGCCAAAACGAAGACGATCGCCCGCGACTTCGCGCGCTCCCGCACCGCGCTCATCCGCAACGCCCGCATCTTCGTTGGCGACGGACGCGTCATCGAGAATGGCGCGGTGCTGGTCAAAGCGGGCAAAATCGCCGCGGTCTACGAAAGCAGCATCCCGGATCCGAAATCCGTGAACGCGGAGGCTGTTGAAGCCGCGGGCAAGACCATCCTCCCCGGCCTCATCGACGTGCACGTGGATCTCGCAGGCGATGCCTCCACCATTGAGCGCGCGCTTGCGGCGTATCTTTACTGCGGCGTGACCGCCGTCAACGGCGTGGCCGAACCGCGCGACGTGGCCCTGCAGGCGCAGGCCGCCGTGAACAGCGGCCAGAAGCCGGGCGCCGAATTCTTCCTGGCCGCCATGGCGAAACAGGGAGTCGCGTACGATCCCATGCTCAGCTCTGCCGAGGCCGCCGGGCAACTTGGCGCCGGAATACCGGATCTTTTGAACCGGTCGCTGGTCCAGCAGGTCGCGCCACCGGCGTTACTGTCCGGAATCAAGTACTCCATTGCCGCCCGCAAGGCCTCGGCGCCGGATCTGACCGCCCTGAACATGGCGCGGGATAACCTGCTCCGCGCCTGGCGCGCGGGCGTCACTCTCGTCACAGGCACCGGCGCGGGCGCCCCGCTGATTGTCCACGGCCCCACCGTGCAGCACGAACTGAAGCTGTGGGTCGAAGCGGGCATCCCGCCGCAGGTTGCCCTGCGCGCCGCCACGCTGAACTCCGCTCAGGCATTACACGCCGCGGCGCGCTTCGGGTCCATCGAAAAAGGCAAAGACGCCACCATGCTGATCGTGGATGGCAACCCGTTGCAGAACATCGAAGCCACCGAAGCAGTCTCGATCGTGATGTTCAAAGGAGAGCGGATCAATCGCGATGAGCTTCTTCATGCGGAGGGTCGCCGCTGATTGAATCTTCTTCGATCGACTCGTCTTCGGCGAGTCCCGCCGCTTCGGCCTGGGCCGCGAGTTCTTCGTCGGAGATCTGCGATTCGAGGATCTCGATGGCCTGCTCCTCGAAAGACGCGGGCACCAGCAGGCTGGCCTCGAAGCCGCCTACGGCCGCAAGTTCGTTCCTGATTTGCGAGGGGATCGACGCGCTTTGGAGCAGGCCCCGCGCCATGTTCGCTTCCTCCGGAAAGCCGAATGTCGCGATGAGCACCATCTCGTCAACATCGCCCGCCTCTTCGACGGCCGCGGCCTCGCTCTCGTCATGCCCCAGGCCGCGGCGCGAGACTTCCGCGTCGAAACACTCCCTGGCCATTTCGACGAGATCGTCTCTGTCCGTCGCGAGCAGCGCCTCGTCCGACAAAATCTCGAAGTGCCGTCTGAAATCCTCAAGCTTTACTTCCACCGCGCCTCCTATACTTGGACGAGATTATCTTGTTCCCCGAGCGCAGGCAAGCCAGGCCCGTCCCAGCAATGCCAGCACCATCGCAGTTCCGCCGCATCGTCCGGGTGGCGGTGGGCAATGCGCTGGAGATGTACGACTTTCAGATCTTCGGCTATTACGCGCCGGCGATCGCCGTCACCTTCTTCCCCAACAGTAACCCGTTCGCGGCGCTGATGCTGTCGCTGATGACGTTCGGCGCGGGGTTTCTGATGCGTCCCATCGGCGCGGTGATTCTGGGCGCGTATATCGACCGTCGCGGCCGCCGCGCCGGTCTGCTGCTGACCCTTGCCCTGATGGCGCTCGGAACGTTGTCCGTGGCGTGCCTGCCGGGCTATGCCGCGCTGGGCATCGCCGCGCCCCTGCTGGTGCTGGCCGGCCGTTTGTTGCAGGGCTTCTCGGCAGGCGTGGAACTGGGCGGCGTCTCGGTCTATCTTTCCGAAATCGCGCCGCCGGGCCGGAAGGGCCTCTACGTGAGCTGGCAATCCGCCAGCCAGCAGGTGGCGGTGATGTTCGCGGCCGTGCTGGGGATTGCGCTCACAGCGTGGCTTTCCGCGGGGCAGATGACGCGCTGGGGCTGGCGCATCGCGCTGCTGGCCGGATGCGCGCTCATTCCGTTCCTTTACGCGATGCGGCGGTCGCTCGAAGAAACGCCGGAGTTTTTGAAGCGGCGCATACGTCCGGATACCGCCGGGATTGTGCGGCAACTGTTCCTGCACTGGCGTCTCGTGCTGCTGGGCATGGCGATGGCCACCATGACCACGGTCAGTTTCTATCTGGTGACCACTTACACGCCCACGTTCGGGAGCGCGGTGCTGCACCTGCCGTCTACGGCCATCCTGACGGTGACCCTCTGCGTGGGCGCGTGCAATTTTCTGGTGCTGCCGCTTTCGGGCGCGTTGTCGGACCGCATCGGGCGCCGCCCCATCCTGATCGCCTGCACGGTGGCGGCGATCGTTACGGCTTATCCCGCGCTTCGATGGCTGGTGAACGCGCCATCCATCGGAGGGCTCTTCGCGGTGGAACTGTGGCTGGCCTTTTTATATGCCGGCTACAACGGCGCGATGGCGGTCTACCTGACGGAGATCATGCCGGTGGAAATCAGAACGTCCGGCTTCTCGCTGGCCTACAGCCTGGCCACGGCCGTCTTCGGCGGGTTCACGCCCGCGATCTGCACCTATCTGATCCACGTGACGGGCAATCGCGCCATGCCCGGCGCGTGGATGTCGATGGCGGCGGTCTGCGGCCTGGCCGGCGCTTTGGCTCTGGGCGGCTCGAAATAGGCGATCCAGCGGCCGCAGCAGGCGATCCCGATCCAGAGGACCAGCGAGGCGACTGCCGCCGTTTTCGCCACGCCTGGCATTTTGGGCGCGCGGTCGAGCGCTTCGGTGTTGCCGTAGACGCTGCGGTGGAACACAATCGCATGCACGCCCACCAGCAGCAGCAGGACCATCTTCAGCTGGAAATAGGGGTTGGCGTAGTATTTGTCCATCTCCGAAGTGGCGAGCAGCAGTCCCATGGTCACCATGATGACGAAGCCGATGCGCTTCCAGACACGGAGCTGCCTGACCACATCGGTTACCGAAACCTCCGTCATGGCAAGTCCCAGAATCCGCAGATCCGTCATCAGGATCAAGCCGCCGAAGACGGCGATCGAGGCGAGATGGGTCGCCATGATGAACGGGTACGTGTAGCCCGATTCGCGGATGTAGGTCAGAAACCCTATGCTCTGGATCGCGTGACTAATCGAAGCGGCAGACATTCAAAACCAGCCTTTCAACATTTAAATGAACGCAATCCACAGGCCGCTGAAGACGACCGCCACCCACAGCAGCAGAGAGACGCCGCCGACCAGCGCGCCCATCCCGGGCGAAGGGTTCGACAACGCCACCTTGCGATGGATCGTGTAGTTATAAACGAGTCCCAGCACGAGGGCGGAAATCTTGAACCGGAACGCCTGATTGTAGAGGTAATGGATCGGGTCCGACGAAAAAATCAGCAGGCCGGAGAAGATCACGATGATGAAACCGGCCAGCGTCCAGAGCGACGTGTCCCTTGCGAGTTGTCCCGAGGTCTGGTGCTTCATCCCCAGACCGAGCAGCCGCAGATCCACAAGGGCGATGGTGCCGATTGACAGCGCGAAGGCCGTGATGTGGAAACACTCGGTGAGCGGGAAAGCCCATTCGTTGCTGTTAAGCGGATTAGCGTTCAGATCGTAAATCAGCATTTGGCTCCATCATTGTATGCGATAAACCCGCCGCGGCGCAGTTGCATGGTGAGCACGATGCCCGCCGCCAGAGTCAGAGACCCGGTGACCACGTGAATCGACCCGGCGACGATCAGCGCCATGTTGTTTTCCGACACCATCAGCAGGATGAGATAAGCGGCGAAACCGAGCAGCACCTGAATCCCGGTGACGACCAGCAACGCGGTGGCGGCGGGGCGCAGCGTGGGGTGCTGGGGATACTGCCGGAGCACGCCGATACCCAGCACCAGAACGAGCATCAGGACCACCATCGCGTTCAGGATATGCCATACGATTCCGATGCTGTTGTGACGAAACGCCGCGCCCAGAGTTACCTGCAGGAGAAGGAAAACCGGAACCAGAATCGCGAGCTTGCGCAGCGGCGGCCAGAGAGCTTCGGCCGGGACGGGCGGCGCGTCCCAGCCCTTCGATGTCATGACGGCGATGGCGACAGCGTCCGAGAAAAGAAGCGGCGCAATCAGGGAGTGCAGGGTACCGGACGTTCCGGGTTGAAGCCCCAGCAGGCCATCGAGTACCGTGAGGCCGACCGCGGTCCACGCGGCGATGCGGACACGAGGCGAACTCAGGATGGCGAGCCCGAGCGCGAGCACGGCCACGATGCCGGCGAGATCGCGGTGAATCTGCGCCAGTTGCGCCACACCGTCCACAGGGAGGGTGGCGGGCGTCGGAGCCGCGCCGGGGAGAGGCCGGATCACGCTGGTGAGCGTGGCGCCCACGGCTATGAGCAGAAAGGTAAAGACGGCGAGCAGGTGCGCATGGCGATGCAGGGCGGGGTTCTTCATGCGGGTTCCTCCTGTTGGCGGCTTTCCTCTCCGTACCAATGGGCGACGGTCGCGAGGATGCCGGTGAGATAGACAAAGCAGCCGGGCACCCACATGAGCAGGCCGCCCAGTTGCTGGTCGTTCGCGGGAGTGAGCCCCCAGCGATCCCGCAGCAGAGGCAGCAGGCCGAGGCTGTCCTCCGGATTCAGATAGGCCGGGTAGAGGCCCGGGCGCGCGAAGGTGAGCGCCGCGCCCAGCAGACTACAGGAGATGCAGGCGGTGAAGAGATAAGAGATGCCCATGAGCGGCGAAACGCGACGGGCCTCCACCGGATTGAGGATGGGCCACCAGAAGATGACGCCCGTGACCAGAAAACTCAGGTGCTGCGCGATGTGCAGGCCTTCGCTCGCAAGCGCGGCGTTGAAGAGCGCGGGGATGTGCCAGATCAGCATGGTCCCCACGCCCAGCAGCCAGGCGAAAGGCGGCGGGACCGTGCCGCGCGCGAAACTTCGCGGCGTTCCCAGCACGAGCAGGGGCGGGACCACGAGAGCCAGCACGAAATGCTGCGCGATATGCGCGCTGAACAGGTACCGGTCGCCAAGCAGGTCGATAGGCGAGACCAGATCGAGCAGCAGAAGGAGCACGCCGCCGAGGAAGTACGCCGTCTTGATCGAAACGCCGCGGCGCGTGAGCGCGAGATAGCCGAGGGCGAGCGCCGCGCAGCCTGCGACAACGGACGGCTCCCAGTCCCAACCTCCTGTCAACAAGTCGATGCCGTTCATAGAAAAGTCCACAGGTACACGACCCCGAACACGGCCATCCAGACCGCGACTACGAAATACCAGAACATGGCGGCGGCCTGCTTGCGGGGCAGGGCTGTGAGCAATACCAGCCCGAGCAAAACATGAACTTCGTGGATGCCGGTGAGGGTGAAGGACGTGGTCCCGAACAGGCCCTGGGCCATGGTGACGCCGCTTCGCAGCAACCGCAGATACTCGCTGCCCTGGCCAACGGCAAAGACAGTGCCCAGCAGGATGGTGAGCCAGGTCCATCCGCGCCACAGCGTGAGAGCGCCGGCCAGCAGGCACGCAGTGTAGATGGACGCGGTCTCAAGACGCAGCGTTGCCGCTGCCGTTTTCAGGCTTTCATCGCGGAAATAGACGAAGGCGAGAAGCAGCATGAAAAAGAAGACCCCCTCCGCGAGGAGGAGCATTGCCATGCCGAGTTTGGCGCGGGGCCAGATCATTGTTCGTGAGCCCAGTCCGGGGCTTCCGGATGCTTGAGGTCCCACAACGGGCGGCGGCTGCGGACGGGGACGGCTGCGCCGTCTTCGGCCCATTCCAGCGTCCACGCGTTCCACGGGTCCGCGCCCGCCGCCGCGCCGAATTGCAGGCTGATCGCGAGGTTCGCGCAGAACAGCAGGATGCCGAACGTGAGAATGCCCGCCCCGACGGTGGAAATCAGGTTGAGCGGACCCCATCCCGGAACGTTCGGGTAGGTGTAGACGCGGCGCGGCATACCCAGCAGGCCCAGGAAATGCTGCACGAAGAACGTCATGTTGAAACCCACCACGACGAGCCAGAAGTGCCAGTGTCCGAGCGACTCGTCGAGCAGACGCCCGGTCATCTTCGGGTACCAGTAATAGATGCCCGCGAAGATGGCGAAGATCGTGCCGCCGAAGAGCACGTAGTGAATGTGGGCGACGACGAAGTAAGTGTCCGTCATCTGCCAGTCGACCGGCACGGCGGCAAAGGCCATGCCGCTCAGCCCGCCGATGGTGAATTCGAGCAGGAAGGCGACGGCGAACAGCATGGAAACGGTGAAACGGATGGACCCGCCCAGCATGGTGGCGGTCCAGTTGAAGATCTTCACGCCGGTGGGAACCGCGATCAGCATACTGGCGGCGGCGAACACGGAAAGCAGCGTGCGGCCAAGCGCCACCGCGAACATATGGTGCAGCCAGACGCCATAACTGAGAAACGCGATGGCGAGGGTGGAGGCCGCGACGAACGGGTATCCGAAGATGGGCTTGCGCGAAAAGACCGGGATGATTTCCGAGATCATGCCGAAGGCCGGCAGCACCATGATGTAGACCTCCGGGTGGCCGAAGATCCAGAAATAGTGCTGCCACAGAAGGGGCGATCCGCCTTGCGCGGCGTCGAAAAAGCGGGCGTGCAGCAGGCGGTCTCCCAGCAGCATGACGAGCGCCGCGACCAGCACAGGCAGGGCGAAGAGGATCATCGCCGAGTTGACCAGATGCATCCAGACGAAGAGCGGCAGGCGCCGGACCGTCATGCCGGCAGTGCGGGACGTGGCGATAGTCACGATGAGGTTGATGGCGGAGGCGATGATGCCAGCGCCGATCAGCAGGATGGAGAACGCCCAGAAATCGATGCCGGGGCCGGGAGAATACGCCTTCTCCGTCAGCGGCGCGTAACTGAACCAGCCCGCGTTGGGGGCGCTTCCGATCGCGAAACTGAAGTAGAGCAGCAGCCCGCCGCCCGCCTGCAGCCAGAACGCAAGGGCGCAGAGGCGGGGGAACGCGGTGTCGCCGGCGCCGATCATGAGAGGGATGAGATAGACGCCTAACCCCGTGAGGACGGGCATGACCACGAGAAAGATCATGGTGGTGCCGTGCATGGTGAAGATCTGGTTATAGGTATCCGGGGTGAGCAGCTTCAGATTCGGCAGGGACAGTTGCGCGCGCATGACCATGGCCTCCGCGCCGCCCAGCAGGAAGAAGAGCAGCGCGGAAAGCATGTAATAAACGCCGATGCGTTTGTGGTGCGTGCTCATTCGAGGCCCTCCAGATAACCGGTCAGATCCCGGACTTCATCCTTCGTGAGCTGCTGATCGTTCATGCGGTTGCCCGGTTTGACGGACTGGGGCTTCTCGATCCACAGCGCGAGATTCGCGCGCGTGTTGGGCGAAAGGTTCGCACCGAGGGTCTGTCGGCCGGCGATATGGGTGAGGTCCGGGCCTTTCAGCGGGTTCGAATGGCACTCGGCGCACTTGCGCTCGAAGACGGGAATGGGCAGGCGCGCGGCGGGTGCGGCCTGGCGGCGCAGCCAGACGGAATATTCGGGCTCGGGCTGGGCGACGATGAGGAAGTGCATGCGCGCGTGTTGCGCGCCGCAGAATTCCGAGCAGACGCCTTGGTAAGTCCCGGGCTTGTCCGCCTCCAGCCAGATGTAGCCCGGGCGGCCCGGTATGGCGTCCATCTTCCGGGCCAGCTGCGGCGCCCAGAAATCGTGGATCACGTCGGTGGAATCGATCTCGACGAGCAGACGCCGTCCGGCGGGGATGTGAATTTCGCTGACGGCGATGGCGCCGTTCGGATAGCGCGCGTCCCACCACCACTGGTGACCGGTCACGACCAGATCGGGCGCGAAGCCCGGGTGCAGGGGCGCATCGATGAGAGCCATGGCGCGCACGGTGACCAGGAAAATGCCGGTCACGACGACGAGCGGAATCGCGGTCCAGGCGATTTCAGCCGATCGCGAGCCGAAGTCCCGCGCCGGTTCGGCCTGCCCCGGCCGTGCGCGATAGCGGAGCGCGATGTACGCGATCAGGCCCGCCACGATGAGGAAGATGGCGGCGGACAGGATAAGGATGCTCGCGAAGAGCGTCGCAATCTCGAGCGTTTGCGGGGAATGCGGATTGAAGGCTCCGAGAGGCATGTCGTCAGTGCGGGCGGTAAACGATATACCCGATTCCTCTCCCGGCGCAGGCGATGCCGAACCAGAGCAGAAGCGAGAGACACGCCGCCAGCCTGGCCCTGCCGGGCATCCGGGGGGCGGCATCGAGTTCGGCGGCCCGGCTATACACCCCACGGTGGAAGGCCAGGGCGTGCACGGCGACGAGCACAAAGAGCGAGAGCTTGATGCGGAAGAAAATATTGGCGAGGTACTTTTCCGGGTTGCCGATCAGCAGAAGCACACCGCAGGTGGCGGCGAAGATAAAGCCGATGGTCTTGGGCTTGCGGAGGCGGTCGACGACGTCCGAGACGGAAAGACCGCCCGCCGTGAAGCCGAGCAGGCGCAGATCGGTCATCACGATCATGCCGCCAAACAGGGCGAGCGCAACCATGTGGAGCGCGAGGATCACGGGGTAGGCGTAGCTGGACCCGCGGATAAACATGGAGAACCCGGTGGCCTGGAGCCACTGTGTGAACGCGCTCAAGCTTTGAACCCCAATACTTCGGGCGAGAATCCGATGAAGATTCCGCCGAACAGAACCGAGATCCAGAGCGCGAGCGACGCGCAGGCGACGATTGTGCCCGTGACCGGCGATGGGCCCGATTGCACCGCCCTGCGATGGATCGTGTAGTTGAAAACGATGGCCAGCGCGAGAAGGATCATCTTGAGATCGAAGGAAAAGTTGAGGTAATACATGTCGGGGTCCGAGGAAAAGAGCAGGAGCCCGGTGAAAACCGTCAGAACGATGCCCGCCAGAGTCCAGAGCGCCGTTTCGCGCAGGAGCTGCGCGGGAGTGCGCTGCGGCAGGATCAGGTTCAAGAGGCGAAAATCGACGATGGCGATCGTACCGACGGAAAGGGCGAATCCGGCCACGTGAATACACTGAACGATGGGAAACGCCAACTCGAAGGCATTGATCGGATTGTCAAGCGGCATCGTGTTTGCGCTTCAAAAGGGCCACAGCTGGGCGTGAATGCCGAAAGGCGGTTCGATGTAGCCGATGCCCCGGCCCATGCAGGCGATCGCGGTCCACAGAACCAGCGACAGCGCGGCTGCGAGTTTCGCCCGGCCGGGAACCTGCCCGGCGCGATCGAACTCCGCCGCCTTGTTATACACGCCGGCGCGAAAAATCAGGGCGTGCACGGCGATCAGGACCAGCAATGCCAGTTTGATGCGGAAGAAGACGTTGTAGTAGTACTCTTCGGCCTTGCAGCCGGCCATCAGAACGCCGCAGGTGGCGATGAGCAGAAACCCGTAGCGCTTGGGCATGCGCAACTGATCGAGAACGTCCGCCACGGGGCGGCGAGTCATCGCCCAGCCGAGCATACGGAGGTCGGTCATCAGAATCATGCCGCCGAAAAAGGCTATGGCAAGCATGTGGAGCGACAGGATGACCGGATACACGTACGCAGAGCCGCGGAGGTACGTGAAGAAATCCGTCAGTTGAATCCATTGAGCGAACGAGAGGAGCATGTCAGACATGATTGATATCCAGAGTGGGATTGAGGAATCCGATGAAGATCCCGCCGAATACCACGCATGCCCAGAGAGCGAGCGAAATGCATGCGACCAGTTTGCCGCCCCCCGGCGCGTCGGCGCCCACGACTTTGCGATGGATGGTGTAGTGGAACAGGATCGCAAGCAGCAGGAACGCCATCTTAAGGTCGAAGGCGATATTGAGGTAGTACATGTCGGGGTCCGATGAGAACAGCATCAGGCCCGAAAAGATCATGATCGTGAGGCCGCCCAGGGTCCAGAAAAACGTGTCTTTGGCCAGCTGGGAAGGCGTCTCCCGGCGCATCCCGATACCGAGGAGCCGGAAATCCACAAGAGCGACGGTGCCCACCGAGAGCGCGAAGCCGACGATGTGAATGCACTCAAGAATGGGAAACGCCAGCGGGGACGAATTGAGAGGGTTTTCAATCAACATTCGGTGCGATCCTGTTATTCCTCTTTACCGGTGAATTTGCACTCTATCAGACAAATGCGATCGCGCGTGCTGTTGACGGTCACCGACCGGCGGGTGACGCCGGCCGGACTGAAGTCCGGCGCAGACTGAAGTCCGCCCGACGCTGCTGGCCAAGGCGTTCATATTGCGGGAGATGGGTCCCGTCACTAACCGGTAACTGACCGGCCTTTACCACTATTTACGGGGATTCAGGCCGTTCGCGTGCTAGAGTTCCGGTTTGCCGATGCGAACGTTGAAAGTTTCACTGCTGTTGAGCCTTGGGCTCGCTCTTTGCCAGGCCGCCACAACCGGCAGTATTTCCGGAACGATTATGGACCCGAGCGGCGCCGTGGTCCCCGGAGTCATGCTGACCGCGACCAACCCGGCCACCGGGATACAAAACAAGAGCATGACGGACGAGAGGGGATTCTACTCCTTCCCGAGTCTGCCGGTGGGGCGGTACGACCTGAAGGTGGAAGCCACGGGATTTCACGAACAGGAACGGAAAGGCCTGACGATCGACGCCAACAGCGCGCTGCGCGAAGACATCACCATGACGATGGCGGAGAAGCAGCAGGAACTGACGGTCTCCGACAGCTCGGGCGAAGTCCAGCTGGAAACGGTCAGCACGCAAATGGGCGACGTGGTGAATGCCGGCAAAATGACCGCGGTGGCGCTCAACGGACGGAGTTTCACGGATCTTCTGGCTTTGCAGCCGGGAATCGTGCCGATGTCGACGCAGACGCCGGATTCGATCGTGATGGCGGGGGCGTCGGTGGCGATTGCGCCATCGGGTGGGCTGAATCCGGGCAACCAGTCGATCAGCGGCCAGAGGGAAGACGCCAACGGGTTCGTGGTCAACGGGGGCGATGTCAAGGAGTTGATGAACGGGGGCACGTCGATCGTGCCCAATCTGGATTCGATCGCGGAGTTTCGGGTTTTGACCAATAACTACGACGCGGAGTACGGGAATTACAGCGGCGGCATTGTCAACGTGATTACGAAATCCGGAGACAACATGCTGCATGGCAGCGCGTTCGAATTTCTGCGGAACACGGCGCTGGACGCGCGGAACTTCTTTTCCCCGGACCGGAGTTTTTACCGGCAGAACCAGTTCGGCGGGGCCGCGGGCGGCCCGATCCGGAAGAACAAAGTGTTCTTTTTCGGGGACTATCAGGGGACGCGGTCGAACCAGGGGCTCGATACGGGGCTGATTGCCGTGCCCACGCTCGCCGCGCGGACGGGCGATCTGAGCGGCATCGCCAATACGCTCACGGGCGCGGTCAGCGGCCCTTATCTCGCAAACCTGCTCACGCAAAAACTCGGCTATGGAGTTTCGGCGAACGAGCCTTATTACACCTCGGGATGCGTCACGAGCGCGCAGTGCGTTTTTCCGAACGCGACGATTCCGCAACGGGCATGGTCGGCGCCGGCCCGGCATCTTTTGCAGTACATTCCCCTCCCCAATACGGGGGCGTCCAGTTTTTCGAGCAGTTCGGACGGAGAGGTCACGCGCGACGACAAAGGCAGTTTCCGCGTGGACGGCAACAGCGCGCGGTGGGGCATGCTGTCGGCGTATTACTTTTTCGACGACTATTCGGTGAACAATCCTTACCCGACGGGGCAGGGCGGAGCGAGCGTGCCGGGTTTCAACGCGCTGAATCTCGGCCGTGCGCAACTGGTGAATCTGGGCGATACACGGACTTTTGGCGCTACAGCCGTGAATGAGTTCCGCCTCAGCTACATGCGGAACGCGAACAACGTGGGGCAGCCGGCGGGAGGCGTGGGGCCGAGTCTCGCTTCGCAGGGCTTCGTGACGGGCGTGGGCACGCCGGGCATTGTGCCACTGGCGCCTAAGATCGAGGGCATCGAGAACGTGATCTTCAATTCGTTTGTCATGGGGACGCCGATTACGAACCTGAAGCAGGCCAACAATACGTTCTCGGCAAGCGACAATTATTCGAGGGTGCTGGGCGGGCATTCCTTCAAGGCCGGTCTGGAGTTTAACTACGAACAGGTCAACGTCAATCCGAATCCTACGTTTAACGGATCGTTTCTTTTTTCGGGGACGCAGACCGGGTCCGACTTCGCGGACTTTCTGATCGGCGTGGCCAGTAACTACAATCAGGCCGATTCACAGGCCTATTACATCCGGCACAAGTATGCCGGGGGATTCGCGCAGGACAGCTGGCGGGTCCGGTCGAATCTCAATCTGAACTATGGAGTGCGCTGGGACCGGATGGAGTACTGGTCGGAGAAATACAATCAGATTCCCACGTTCCTGCCGGGACATCAGTCGGTCGTTTACCCGAACGCCCTGCCGGGCCTGGTTTATCCGACCGATCCCGGAGTCCCGAATACGCTCGTGCCGTCGAGCAATCGTTTTTCGCCCAGACTTGGCGTGGCGTGGTCGCCGGGCGCGTCGAAGGGACCTCTGGGAAAGATCGTCGGGGGGCCGGGAAAGACGAGTATCCGGGCCGGTTACGGCATCTTTTACTCGGTGATCGAAGGCAATACGATGGCGATCGACGAACCGCAGCCGCCTTACGGGCTGAGCTATACCAGCCCGGGGCCGCCGTTGTTTGCCACGCCTTTCGTCACCGCGTCGAACGGCCAGTTTCTGGGCAATCCGTTTCCGCTGACGTTTCCTCCGCTGAACGCGTCGGCGGGCCATCCCAACGGCAGTGTCAACTTTTCGGGATATATTCCGCAGGCCGGGATGACGGCTCCGGTGCCCTGGAATACCTATCCTTATAACGAGAATTACTTCTTCTCGATCGAGCGCCAGATCAACGACGGCACGCTGTTCAGCATGAGTTATGTCGGCTCGCAGGCGCATCACCTGTTGTCGGTGTACTCGGCGAATCCGGGTAACCCGGCTCTCTGTCTGGCGTTGAGCAAGCCGTCCGCCGTGGCGCCGGGATCGCCGGTCTGCGGCCCGTTCGGCGAAAATACGGTCTACACGACCGCCGCCGGACAGACCGTTCAGGGCACGCGTACAGGTCTCGGACCGGACTATGCGAACAACAGCTACGACGCGAGCATCGGCAACTCGAACTACAATTCCTTTCAGACGAGCCTGCGCCATGCGGGGAAACGCCTCAGCGTTTCGGCGGGATACACGTTCAGCAAGTCGATCGATCAGGCGTCGAGCATCTCCGACCCGCTGAATCCTTTCAACTTCGCGGCGACGCGGGCGCTTTCGGCCTTCGACCTTACGCATAATTTCGTCGCGAGCTATCTGTATCAGCTCCCCCTGGAGCGTTTTTCCGGCCGGCTGAAGCACGTGACGGAGGGATGGTCCGTTTCCGGAATCACGCGCGCCACCACCGGCTTTCCGGTAACGCTGCACAGCGACGGGGACAATTCTTTGATGGGAAGCATCCCCAACGGGGTCAACAACCATAGTCTCGATTTGCCGAACTATAACGGCGCTGCCCTTGCGCTGAACGGGGACCCCCGCAACGGATTGCCGTATTTCAACGTCTCGGCATTCGGCCCCAATCCGCTGGGCACGCCGGGCAACGCTTCGCGGCGCTCGTTCTATGGGCCGGGCGCGCTCAACTTCGATCTCGCGCTGCTGCGGAATTTCAAGTTTTCGGAATCGAAAGCGCTGCAGTTCCGGCTGGAGAGCTTCAACACGTTCAATCACGCGCAGTTCTTCGGTCCCGCATCCGTGAATGGCGACATCTCGAGCGCTTTGTTCGGCCAGGTGGTTGCAGCCCAGCCGCCGCGGCTGGTGCAGGTTGCGCTCAAGTTCACTTATTGAAAGGAAATTCAGGATATGCGCGGTTTTCTCAAGCACGGTGGCTGGGCCGCCGCTGCCGTTCTTCTTCTTCCACATCTGCTGCCGGCCCATGGAGTGGGGGGCAAGGACGCCATCTTTTTGAAGCAGAGCACCGGCATCCAGATCGCGCCGTTCCTCTATCTGGGGGCCAAGCACATGGTTACCGGATACGATCACCTGCTGTTTCTGCTGGGCGTGATCTTTTTCCTTTACCGGTTGAAGGATGTGGCCATCTATGTGACCTGTTTCGCGGTGGGCCACAGCGTGACGCTGCTTACCGGCGTCCTCGCGGGTATCCATTTCAACCCGTATCTGGTGGATGCCGTCATCGGGTTTTCCGTGGCGTACAAGGCATTCGACAACGTGGGCGGATTCAAAACAATGTTCGGTTTCCAGCCGAATACGAAGGTGGCGGTGCTGATTTTCGGCTTGATTCACGGCTTCGGTTTAGCCACGAAGCTGCAGGAGTTTCACCTCTCGGGCAAGGGACTGGTGGTGAATATGATTTCGTTCAACGTGGGCGTGGAGATCGGCCAGTTGATTGCTTTGTCGATCATTTTGTTCCTCATGACGCAGTGGCGGCGGACCAGAGACTTCTCCCGCCATGCGGTAACCGCGAATGTCGTGCTGATGACCGCGGGGTTCGTGCTTGTGGGTTACCAGTTGTCCGGCTACGCGATCGGAGGCCACCTGTGAACATCGCTCTGCCTTCGCGGAAGGCTCTGATGGTGCGCGTCTTTGGATCGCTCGCGGTTGCCGGCATCATTACGGTCTGCTTTATTCTTCCGGCGGAGTTTCACCGCGACCCGACACATCTGGGCGGCCTGATGGGATTGATGGCGCTTTCAGCGCCTCCCCGCGTGGACAAGCCGGCCGACAAGGCGCTGGCGGCAGCCTCCGGATCGAAGCCGGATGCCGCGACCCGGTCCTACGGAAAACCGTTTCGCGCGGACACGATCAAGATCCCGCTCCGGGGCGATCAGGAGCTGGAGTACAAGGTGAGAATGCAGCCCGGAGGCACGCTGGTGTATTCGTGGTCCACCAACAAAGGAATGGTCTATTACGATTTTCACGGCCAGCCTCCCGGCGATCCCGAGAAGGCCTTCAGCTATGCAACCGGCGTGGCGAACCAGGCGAACGGCTCTCTGATCGCTCCGTTTGCGGGTATTCATGGATGGTTTCTACAGAACCAGGAAGGGGAGCCGATTGTGGTGACGATCCGGATGAGCGGCTTCTATGAACTGAGGGATCCTTCGGAGACGGATGAGTAACATGTCACGTCACTAACCTCTTGTGACTGCCCGGGATGTAGCGAAACTCTCCAGCGGAGTCGTCTTCGCAGCTTAAGGGGATTCAAACATGAAGAGCAGCATCACGAAGAAGTTCGCCACGGTGTTCGCCATATGCGCCGGTGTGGTTGCAGGTTCGATTCCGGCATTTGCGCACCACTCGTTCGCGGCCGAGTACGACAGAAACAAGCCAGTTACCATGACCGGAGCGGTGACGAAAGTGGAATGGATGAATCCTCACGCCCGCTTCTATATCGATGTGAAAGACGCGCAGGGGAAGGTTACCAACTGGGAGCTGGAAATGGGCAGCCCGAATGTTCTGCAGCGGATGGGGTGGACGAGGAATTCCATGCATGTCGGGGATCAGGTGATCGTCGACGGTTTTCTGGCCAAGGACGGCAGCAATCTGGCGAACGCGGTGGGAGTCAAGCTGACCGACGGCCGTAAGCTGTTTGCCGGTTCGTCCGCGGGCAACGACGGAGAGAAATGATCGGGCTACGCGCACTGGGATATCGTGTAGGGGTATGAGAAACACGATTCTGGTCCTGCTGCTGGCGCCCGCCGCGGCGTTATTCGCGCAGACGCTGAAAGTCGCCGCGACGGAAAATCCGGCGGGCGCGGACAGTTCGCAGGCCAACTGGTCGGTCACGGCGACGGGCCAGCCGCTGCTGAGCTGGGTGGAACCGGTGAAGGGCGGCTCTTTCGCGCTGCGGTATTCCATTCGCAACGGGTCGCAGTGGTCGGAGCCGCGCACGATCGCGGAGCGCCCTCATTTCTTTCACCATCCGGCGGAATTGCCTGAGGTAATCGCGCTGACCGGCGGCTCTCTGCCCGGTCAGGCGATGATGGCGCACTGGATCGAAGTGCCCAGCGAATCGAGCGAGGCGGAGTTTCTGTATGTCTCGTCGTCCCGCGACGGCATCAAATGGACTACGCCCGTGATGGCGCATCACGACAAGAGCCAGGCGCAGCATGGCCTGGCGTCGATGGTCGCCAGCGGAAACGGCCAGGCTTCGCTGTTCTGGCTGCAGGCGCTGAAGGGCGACGATGGCCCGGCGTCGCTGATGCGCAGCGTAATCGGCCCGGATGGATCGGAATTGAAGGAAGAGCAACTGGATGCGGACGTCTGCACCTGCTGCCCGACTTCGGCGGTGAAGACGAGCCAGGGTTTGCTGGTTGCGTATCGCGACCGCACGACGGATAACATCCGCGATATTGCGGTGACGCGCCTGGTGGGCGGGCGCTGGACGTCGCCGAAAATCATTTTCCCGGACCACTGGCAGCTGGATGCGTGTCCGGTCAATGCGGCGTCGGCGAGCGCCAGCGGCGACAAGGTTGCGGTGGCGTGGTACACGGCGGCCGGGAACAACGCACGGGTTGAGATGGCCTTTTCCAGCGATGCGGGCGCTACGTTCAGCAAGGCGGCGACGATCAGCACGGGCCAGGCGTACGGGTACGCCTCGGTTGCGATCGAGGATGCGGGCGGCGCGTTCGTCTCGTGGCTGGAGCGCGGAGGCGGCGAGGCGCGCGTTCTGGCTCGGCATGTGGATGCGAGCGGCGCGGCGGGGCCGGTGGTCGAAGTGGCCAAAGGCTCGCGGCAGAGTCTGGGCTATCCGCGCCTGGTGCGGGCGGGGAAGGATGTCTGGATCGCCTGGAATTCGCCGGCGAAGGTGCGGACCGCGCGGCTGGAGTAGTTAAAGCGCCTTCCGGCTGTCACAAAAGTGCTCCGCCGGGTGTTCTATCAATGTGGACGCGCCAAACGAAGCCATCGTTGAAGCAAGCTTCACCGAGGCCAGGCTCGATCTCGAGACGATCTTTCACGCTCAATATGAGCGTATCGCCCGCGTCATTGCCGGTGTCATAAGAGATCCCGCACGCGCCGAAGAACTTGCCGTCGAGGTGTTTCTGAAGTGGGAACGCACCCCGAAAGCGCAAGGGGACGGCGCTGAAGGCTGGTTGTATCGCACTGCCGTGCGAATGGGCCTGAACGAATTGCGGCGCAGAACCCTCCGCAGCCGCTGCGAACTCCTGCTTCAATTCGTGACATCCGGAAGGGCCGGAGGCTCGCCCCCGGACGAACTCTTCGCCACGCATGAACAGCAGCAGAGAGTTCGTCTGGTCCTGACCGTCATTGAGCCGCGCCAGGCGGAGCTGTTACTTCTTCGGAGTAACGACTTCAGCTATCGGGAGTTGGCTTCCGCGCTGAATCTGAACCCAGCCTCGATCGGGACTCTTCTCAGCCGCGCGCTGCAGGCGTTCCGAAAGGAGTTCGTCCGGCGTTATGGAGAGGAGCGATATGGAGAAAAATAGCGCGCGCGATATCGATCGATCGATCGCGGAACGTTTTGCGGCCCTTCGCCCGGATGACGCATGGCAGCCGAACCTGCACCGCGGCCTTGCGCGTCTCAGGGCGCGGCAAGCGGCGAATCGCGGACGCAGGCGAAGATGGACGGCAATGGCGGCCGGTACGGTGGCGGCCTGCCTTCCGCTCACGGTATTCCCGGTGACGCGCGCCTTCGCCGAACGCTGGGTGTCGGCGTGCGTCGAGGAGTCGGCCGCCCTGCGCCAGTTTCTTCCGGGCGGTGCTTTGAGCCCGAGTCCCGGCGGCACTTACGTCAAACCCGCCGACCGCAAAATGGCGCCGGATTTCACATTGAACGACGTCTCGGGCAGACCGGTCAGGCTGTCCGACTGGCGCGGCAAAGTGATTCTTCTGAACTTCCGGGCCACGCGGTGCGACCAGTGCAAACGCGAGATTCCCTGGTTCATCGAGTTTCAGGAAAGCTGGCGGGACCGCGGTTTCGCCGTGCTCGGCGTCTCCATGCCCGATGTTTCGATTCCTCGTGTCGACATGCATGATGAGGATGGCCGGAAGATCAACTACCCCACGACGATCGGCAACGATCGGGTCGCCGCACTGTACGGCGGCCTCAAGTCCCTGCCGGTGACGCTTGTCATCGACAGATCCGGCCGGATTGCGGCCATCCACGTCGGTTTGTGCAGGAAGGACGAATACGAGACCGATGTCAACGCAGTTCTCAACGAGCGTTAATTTCAAGACGAATAACACGTAAAAGGGAGCAAAACATGATGAAAATATCGGCGCTTTTCCCCGGTTGCATGGCGGTTGCCCTGCTTTTCCCCATGACATTCGCGATGCGAGGGGCAAGCGAACCGTCCGGGGTCCGGCAAGGGCACTTGTCCGGATTAACGGCCAGAATCACCATGGCGGATGGAACCAGTCGAACCGCCCGACTCGAAGGCGTGGGATGCTCGGCAAGCATCTGTTCCAGAACCACGATTAAAGGCAAAGGCGAAAGCGATTCGCTGGTGACCAGCCGGCTGGATTCGCTTTCCGCGATCAGGGATACGACCGCCAATGACGCCTTGTTTGTAATGAAAGACGGAACCCGGCGGCGGCTGTCCCTTGTGACCGATTTCCGGGTAATTTACCTCGAGAATCAAGGCGCCGGCACGGAGAAAGTGGACCTTGAAAAGGTCAAGTCAGTTGAGTTTCTCACACCGCTGAAATAGTCTGCGCCGATCGGGGCCGGGGCGCGGGGGCGCCGGAACCCGGCTACCGATCGGCGGTCTTTTCCCGTGCGAGATGCTCGGACGCGATCCGGCCTCCGAGGAGGATGTGCATCGCAAACGGAATCTCGTCCGGGTGGGTCGCGCACCAGACGATGATGCTGTTCAGTTTCATTTCATCGTCGGCCAGCGCGCCGATCGTCACCAGTTCGGCTTCAACAATCTCCGGGTCTCTCATGAAACTTCAGCATCGCACGAAAGCCGTGCCCGCTATTGAATCCTGATTTGTACCGGGTTTGCGGCCATGCCCTCCGAGGTCATCTGCACGTTCACGTTGCCCGCGCCCGCGAGCTTCGCCGGGATCAGGACGTTCACCTGGTCGAGACCGGCATCCGCGCCCGCGGGCCCGGCGTAAATTACGGTTGAGGGCACGCCGTTCATCGTAACCGACGTGAGAGCGGTCCCGGCCTTCGCAATTCCGGTCCCGAAAAGGACCAGATATGTGCTCGCGCCGCTCGCGAGCGCAATCGGGTTCGCGACCACGGCGCCGGAACTGTTCGTGGTGTAAGCCGTCTGCTGCGTCTGGATCCCGGCGCTCACCTGGACGGCCTCGGCCGCGGCCAGGCCCGAGCCGTTCAGCGTCAGGAGCCCTGGCGCGACGGTCGAGATCTCGATGTTATTCGATGTCTGGGTGGCGGCGCCATCGGTCACCGCGATCTGCGCGGTGCCGGGGGCGACGGTCGGCGGGACGAGGAACACGATTTGATTCGGCGATACGGAGAGAATCGGAGCGGCCGTGGTGACGCCGGCTGCGTCCAGGATCGAGACGGAAACGCCGGAGAGCGACGCCGGAAAGGGCGCCGCAGCGGTATTGGCGGTGCTCGCCAGACCTTGCCCGTTTGCGGTGGCGAGCGAACCCGGCGCAATCGCGAAAGCGCCGGGATTGGCGGCTGAGAGGATGAGCGGGACATTCGCGGAAGGTGTTGAGCCGGCGGCAGGCGCGAGAGAAACGCCACGGAGCACTTCGCCCGCGTTGGCGGTGCGCAGAATCGTGAATGTTTCCTTCGCGGCGACGGTGGGATCGGTGTTGGCGATCGTGTCTGTAATCGAGACCAGTTCGTTCGGGTCGGCGCCCTGATCGCCATTGGCGCTGACGGTCGATGTGATGCCCCAGACGGTAACCGTGCCATCGCCATTGACCTTGCCGGCGATATTGCGAAGACCGTCGGTGGCGGGGTTCAGCGCAGCGGGGTAGTTGGCGATGCTGTATTGCCGGCCCAGATTGAGGCCGTTCTGCAGAACATAAGCGCGGGCCCAGACGCCGTTGCCGCCGAGCACCCATTTCTGCAAACCGGCATTGGTGCTGCCGGCGGCATCCGCCGTTGCGCCGTCGCCTTCATCCGCGACATAGAGCGTATTCGCGTTGGCGAAGAAGAGACCGAAAGGGTTCCCGGCGATGGCGGACTTGGCGAGCGTAGTGGGAAAGCCGTTCAGGATGGTAATGGCGGCGCTGGCGGCGTTCGCCGGCGTGGGAAGGCTCCCGTTATCGCCCACGCGATAAACCGTGTCGATGCCCTTGCCGCCGCTGCCTTTCGTCACGAAAAGCGTGTTGTTGAAGATCGTCAGTCCGCGGAAATTGTTATCCTTGCCCGCCTTGTCCGGAGGGTACGGCAGACCGGTGGCGGGGTTCGTCACCTGACTGATCGAGAGAACTCCGATCTCCTGCGCGGGCGTGGCGAAGCTCTGGCCCGGGACGGCCAGCTGGGCGCCGGCCGTGGCGACGATATTCGCCGGCGTTCCGCTGCCGTTGTTGGCGTTGCCCGCCATGTAATAAATCCCATTGGCCAGAATCGCGGCGCGCCCGTTGTTGCCGCTGTAGGAATTCGTGGGTGTTACCCCGATCGCGCCGTTCGCGCCCACCTGCACCACCGCGCGGTAGTAGCTGCCGCCCACGGGATTCGTCGGATCGTAAGCTCCGGGCGTGTTCGCGTTGGACACGTCAAGGGTGTTCGGAGGCGCGACGTACGCCATGAACGTGATCGCGGTTCCATCGGTGGAGAGATTCAGCGCCGCTTCGGATTTGGAACTGAAGCTGGTCGTAACCATGGTCGCCGGTATCGTAAGCGTGTTCACGAGCGTTCCGGTGGGTGTGAACTGGTCGAGAAAAAGCGGGGACGTGACGCCGAAGCTGCCGTCGACGATGTTGTTATTGAAAACGTTGCCGGTTGCGTTTGCGTACGCTCCAGTGTCGGTGGCCGTTGCCGTGCCGCACGCGGCGGTGGAGGGGCAAACGGGCGGCAGCGGCTGGCCCGGGGCGAGCGTTGCGGCGGAGCCGGTATAAACGCTGCGGCTCACCACAATATTGCCCGAGGAGAAGCCGTTGAAGGACTGCGCGAAGGCCGGAATACCGGGCAGGGACGCGCAGAATATGAGCGAAATCCGAATGAGTTTTCGTGACATGGATTGCCGATTTTATCGGTCCCATGTGACGCTGTAACTACAGTTGAGTAACAGCTTCCGCTTCAGTTTCCGGTGGTGAGGACGACCCGGAAGCGCGCGCCGCCGCCGATCATGCGCGCGTAAGCGTCGGCGGCGCGCTCCCGCGGGGACCCGTCGGTGATGGAACGTACGCCGGCGCGCACGCTGAAGGCGAGAGTATCTTCCGAATCGACGGACGTGCCGGAGTACCAGCCCTTGATCGACTGGCGTCCGCCGAGGAGTTGCAGCGGAGGTATTTCGAGGGACGGAACGGCGCCGATCAGCATCATCGTCCCGTTGATGGCAAGGCCGGGGAGCACGGCTTTCATGGCGCCGGCGCTGGTGGCGGTGGCGAGCAGAATTTTCGCCCCGCCCAGCTTGCGGAGTTCCCCCGCCGGGTCCTGCGCCTGGCTGTCGATGTACTGCGCCGCGCCCAGCTGGCGGGCGAGCGCTTCTTTGTCTTTGCCGCGCGCGATGGCGACGGTGTGGAAGCCCATCTTCCCGGCGAACTGCACGCCGAGATGGCCCAGTCCGCCGAGCCCGAGGATCGCGACCAGATCTCCAGGCCGGGCGCCGCTGTTGCGCAGACAGTTGAACGTGGTGACCCCGGCGCACATCAGCGGCGCCGCCTCGACCGCGGACAATTCTTCGGGGACCAGCGCGAGCGCTCCGGCGGGCGCGATCGTGTAATCGGCATAGCCGCCGTCGCAGGTGACGCCTGTGATTTGGGTGGAGGTCTGGCAGGCGAACGAATCGCCATGGCGGCAGGCATCGCAGTATCCGCAGGAGCCGCCGTGCCAGCCCACGCCGGCGCGCTGCCCCACGGTCCACGGGACGGCGCTTTGGACAAGCCCCGGGCCGAGCGCGTCGAGGATGCCGATGATTTCGTGTCCGGGAACCCGCGGGTATTGGATCGGGAAAAGGCCCTCTTTGGTCAGCGAGTCGCTGTGGCAGATTCCACAGGCCTGAACTTTGATGCGGACGGATCCGGGGCCGGGCTGCGGGATCTCGCGTTCGACGAGTTCGAATGGGCCATGGGGGCGGGAAATTTGTATGGCGCGTGGCATGAGATCCGGCGGCTTTTAAATCTGGCGGCGATAGGCCGCGGGCGAGACGCCGACCTGGCGCAGGAACCAGTGCGAGAGGTGGCTTTGGGAAGAGAATCCCACCGCCATCGCGACATCCACGACCGGCATGCTCGTGTTGCGCAGCAGTTCGCGGGCGCGCTCGATGCGGCGGGCGAGCACGTACTGGTGCGGCGATTGTCCCACGGCCGCTTTGAACGCGCGCGCCAGATAAAGCGGGCTGATCTCCACTTCCTGCGCCATGGCGTGCAGGCTGAGATCGTTGTCGAGATTTTCCTCGATGAATTCCACGAGGCGCCGCATCTTCCATCCGGCGATGGGTTTCGCGGGCGTGGCGCGGGCGGGCCGCGAGCGCGAGGAGTGAGCGCGCGCCAGATGAGCCGCCATCATATGCGCGATGGCGTCGATGTAGAGACCGTCTTCGGCCGTGCCATCGTGCAGGGCGGTGGAGATGGCGATGGCGAGTTGCTCAAGCATCGGGTCGAGCACGGCGAAACGAGGGAGCAGTTCCGCTCCGGCGGAATCGCACCCGTAGATTTCGCTCACCGCGCCTTCGTAAATTGAGCGGCGCAGATACACCTGCAGGATTTCGGGATGGCCGGCATGGTACCAGGAAGCGGTGGCTCCGCCGGGCGTGAGGCAAAGCCGGCGGGGCACGATGAGAGCTTTATCCGCCCGCGTGCCTTCGATGCGGCGCGTGACTTCGGTGGGCCGGGAGAGGTGATAAATCAGCGAAGGATGGTGAATGGCGGATTCGGTGGCCTGGAAGGGCGCTTCCTCGATAATCGCGGCGTGAATGGATCGCCAGCCCGCGTCCTGGCTGTGGGCGATCAGGCGGTTGCCGGGCCGGAGCACGCGGCCGTGCGTCTCGCGGACACTGAAGACCGAATCGATCGCCGACATCACACAGACACTATACCGGAATCCGGTTCGCTAAGATTAAAGATCGCGGTTCTCTCCATGACGCAGAAGGACGAAAAGCTGGTCGCGATTTATCCCGGGTCGTTCGACCCCATTACCAGCGGCCACCTCGACGTGATCGCGCGCGGTTCGCGGCTGTGCGACCGTCTGATCGTTTCGATCCTGCGGAACCGGGACAAGAATCCTCTGTTCAGCGTGGCCGAGCGCATGGAAATGCTGAGCGAAGTCGCGGCGCCGTACGGGAACGTGGAAGTGGATTCCTTCGAGGGGCTGCTGGCGGATTACGCGCTCGGAAAGGGCGCGCGGGTGATCGTGCGCGGCATCCGGGCCATCTCGGATTATGAAAACGAACTGCAGATGGCGCTGATGAACCGCCGCCTGCAGCCGCGGGTGGAGACGATTTTTCTGCTCGCGGGAGAGCAGTACTCTTTCGTCAGTTCGAAGCTGGTGAAGGAAGTGATCAGTCTGGGCGGTAATATTACGGGCCTGGTCCCGCCGACGGTCGAAAAGAGATTGCAGGAACGCCTGATGGCCCCCAGGGCGTGACTGAAGACATTGAAGTAACTACGACATGACACCAACACTCAAAGCAACCATTGCGGATCGTATCTCGTCCATCAGCGTTTCTTCGACCATGAAGGTCATGGCCGATGCCGATAAACTTCGGCGCGAGGGGGTCGACGTGGTCGACTTCAGCGCGGGCGAGCCCGATTTTCCGACGCCGGATAACATCAAGCAGGCCGCCATCCGGGCGATCGACGCAAACTTCACGAAGTACACGCCGGCGGGCGGCACGGCAGAGTTGAAGCAGGCCGTCATCGAACGGCATAAGGCCGAGTTCGGCACGGATTACAGGACCTCCGAGTGCATTATCACGGTGGGCGGCAAGCATGTGCTGTTCAATTACACGCAGGCGCTGGTGAATCCGGGCGACGAAGTGATCATTCCGGTGCCTTACTGGGTTACCTACAAGGACATCGTGAACTACGCGGGCGGCAAGTGCGTGTTCGTCGAGACGGATGAAAAGGAAGGCTTCCGGCTGACGGCCGCGATGGTGGAGCGCCACATTACACCGCGCACCCGCATCGTGCTGATCAATTCGCCGAGCAACCCCGCGGGTTCGGTGCTGGAGGATGCGGAGTTCGAAAAGCTGTATCACATAACGTCGAAGCTCGGCATTTTCCTGCTGACGGACGAGTGCTACTCCCACTTTCTGTACGAGGGTAGTCCATACTCGGTCGCATCCATCTCCGGCTCGAAGCCCACCGTGCTGGTGGCGGGAACGGTTTCGAAAACGTACGCGATGACCGGATGGCGCATCGGCTACGGCCTCGCTCCGGAGCCGATTATCGGCGCCATGATGAAGCTGCAGAGCCACTCCACTTCGAATCCCACTTCGATTTCGCAGAAGGCCGCCGTGGAGGCGCTCCGCGGGCCGCAGGATTCGGTGCCGGAGATGCTGGCCGAATACCGCAGACGGCGCGACTTCGTGGTGCCGCGGCTGCGCCGGATAGCGGGTGTGGAGTGCTCCATGCCCGCGGGAGCGTTCTACGCCTATCCGAATTTGCGCGGCGCGCTGGATCGCGGCGGCATCAAGACACCGCTCGAGTTCGCGGACCGTTTGCTGAAAGAGGCGAATGTGGCGGTCGTGCCGGGCGAGGCGTTCGGGACGGACGACCATGTGCGCATTTCCTACGCTACGTCGATGAAGGAACTCGAGCGCGGGCTCGACCGGATTCAGGGCTTCATCGACAAGTTATGAAGGCGGCAGCGCCGCGGCGGTTGCCGGCGACGGCCCACGATAAGGTCTGGGGCTCGCCGCATACCGAGCCGTGGTTTCGGAATCCCGAGCGCCGGAATATCGGAGAGATCTGGTTTTCGGCCTCGGATTCCGTGCCGCTTCTGGTGAAGTTTCTGTTCACTTCGGAGAAATTGTCGGTCCAGGTTCATCCGGGGGACGAGTATGCGCGCGCGCGGCACGAATCCCGGGGCAAGACTGAAATGTGGCACATTCTGCGCGCGGAGCCGGACGCGAAGATCGCACTCGGGCTGCGCGAGAGCATGACGCCGGAGCGCCTGCGCGAGGCTGCCCGGACGGGCGCGATCATGGAGTCTCTCAACTGGACCCCCGCCTGCGCGGGCGACACTTTCTTCATCCCCGCCGGCACGATTCATGCGATCGGCGAAGGCATCGCGCTCTGCGAAGTGCAGCAGCACTCGGATATTACGTATCGAATTCACGATTACGGGCGCGCGCGGGATCTTCATATCGAGGACGCCGTCGCGGTGTCGCGCCTGGATCCGCATGAGGGCTCCGCACGGCGCGCATTGCCGGTCGAGTGCGCGTATTTCCGGACCGGGCGCGTCAGCGTGAGCGAGTCGTGGGTATCCGCTCCGGCGCAACGGAACACGCTCTACATCGCGCTGGAGGGGGAGGGTTTGCTGGCGGACCGGCCGTTTCGGGCTGGTGAGGCGTGGGAGGTCGAGGCGGGTTCGGAGCCGTTCGAAATCAGAAGCCCGCGCGCGGCTTTTCTGGTGACCGCCGAGCCTGAGTGAGCGTTGCCTGAATAAGGACATCATTTCTGCGGAGGCCCGTTGCCTGGGTGGATTGATTGAGGTCGCGCCGACCGGTAGCGGACCAGCCTCGCGGCGCTGGGAGATCAGCGACCTTTCGATCTCAGCGAGGACAGCGATCATCTGCCACACGGCGCGGCCCTTGGGTGTTGGCGGTCTCAATTGCTTCGGTTGGCGAGTGGAATTTCGCCGCACGGGCGCGGAGGTGGTCCAGCATTCTTATGCGGCCTCGGCAGATTGCGACAACCGCTCCCTTTCTTGAAGCGGTTCTCCGGATTACGTTGGCGAACTTCTGAAATGGCCTATTAAGCAGCGGCGCGCAGGGCGGCTGGGCGCGCCGGTTGCAGCCGCGCCGCGACCCAATCGCGAATCCAGGCGTTCGCCGGCTTCTCCACGTATTCGAACGCCGCGATCGCGGCCGCCAGCGCGATGGCCATAAACAGGAATCCGGTCCATGCCGGGGGCGTCGCGCCGAAGAGGAAAAAAGTGAGCGCCGTGTACCACCACAGCAGTGGAATGTGGAGGATATACATCGAATAGCTCACCTGGCCAAGATACCCGGCAGTCTTGCTCGAAAGCAGGCGCGCCACGAAGCCGCCCTCCACCGCCAGTCCGATCAGCAACGCGACATTGAGCGGGCGGAGAACGGTATTCAGATTCATGAGCGTGCCGTCGAGAACGTGCGGATGCACGATGAACGCCGCTCCCGCCGCCAGCGCCGGCAGAACCAGCCAGCCTCCGCGCCGCTTCGCCATGCCCGACCGGGAGACGGCGCCGAAGAGGCCCGCGGCGGCGATACCGGCCAGGAAATCCGACAGATGATGGATGGGCTTCCAGAACGCGGGAACGCCCGCATGGGCCAGCAAAATCGGCGTCACGAACGAGATCCCCAGTGCCCCGAATATCCTGACCGGGCCGCCGCGGCGCAGCCACAGGAACAACAGCGGGAAGCACAGGTAGAAAAAGAACTCGCAGGAGAGCGACCACGCCGGGGTGTTCCAGCCCACCGCCAGCGATCCCTTCCAGCCCTGCAGGACAAACGCATAATCCCCCAGCACGGCCGCTTTTTCGATCGCGCTGCGCCCGGGTTTCATGACAAACTGCAGCGCGAACCAGGAGATCAGGACCAGGCTCAACAAGTACGCCGGGTAGACCCGGGCGAAGCGGGCGGCCGCGAATCGCATCAGACTCCGGCGATTCCATGTAGTGGAGGCGTAGCTGCGGGCGAGCACAAAACCCGACAAAATAAAGAACGTCTGCACCGCCAGATAGCCGCCCCGGAGGATGGTCCGGACAGCCTCCGGCAAGGTTTGCGACCACGCATCGAGAAGCATCCTCTCGCCCGTCAGATGATGCAGAATCACCCAGAGCGCGAGCACGAAGCGGAGCCCGGTGAGCGCCGGAAGGTATTGCCTGTCGGAGATTGAAAGCGCGCGGTTGGAGGTAATGTGATCTATTATACAATTACCTTCGCTTCCAGCGATCGGCCAGCGATGCAATCTTGTCTTCGAGGCGTGGCGCCGGCGGCGGGGCTTTGGGTTCGGCCTTCTTCGCTGTCTTCATGCCCGTCTTCATGGAAAGCGCGATCCGTTTGATCTTCGGATCCACGCTCAGCACGTGGACCTTCACGATTTGCCCGGCCTTCACCACGTCGTTCGGATCTTTCACGTAGCGGTCCGCCAGTTCGCTGATATGGACGAGGCCGTCCTGGTGCACGCCGATATCGACGAATGCGCCGAACTTCGTGACGTTCGTCACCACGCCTTCGAGCGCCATTCCGGGCTGGACATCGGCGATTTCGCGGATGGCGTCGCTGAACTCCGGGGCCACGAATTTGTCGCGCGGGTCGCGTCCGGGTTTTTTCAGTTCCTCGACAATGTCGTTGAAGGTGTAAACGCCGGCGCCGAGGCCTTCGCGTTTGACGTTCGCGAGTAACTCGGGTTTGCGGATCAGGTCTTCGACGGAAAGCGCCAGAGACTTCGCCATTTCGACAACCACCGGATACGATTCCGGGTGCACGGCCGTGGAATCGAGCGGATTGTCGCCGCCGCGGATGCGCAGGAATCCCGCGGCCTGCTCGAACGTCTTCGGGCCGATGCCGGAGACCGCGTTCACCTCAACCCGCGAGCGGAACTTTCCGTGCTCGTTGCGGAACTCGACGATCTTCTGCGCCGTGCGCTCCGTGATCCCCGCCACGTAGCGCAGCAGCGCCCACGATGCGGTGTTGAGATCCACTCCCACGCGGTTGACGCAGCTTTCGATCGTGGTTTCGAGCGACCGCTGCAACTGGCCCTGATCCACATCGTGCTGATACTGTCCGACGCCGATCGACTTGGGATCGATCTTGACGAGTTCGGCGAGCGGGTCCTGCAAACGGCGGGCGATCGAGATGGCGCCACGCACGGTGAGATCGAGGTCCGGGAACTCCTGGCGGGCGATGTCGGACGCGGAATAGATGGAAGCGCCGGATTCGTTCACGCTCACGGTGAAGATGCCGGTGAGAGCTTCCTTCTTGAGGAACTCGCGCACGAAGGCTTCGGTTTCGCGCGATGCGGTTCCGTTGCCGATGGCGATGGCGCGCACGTTGTATTTCGCGATCGTTTCCCTGAGGATGCGGGATGAGCCGATGGTATCGTTCTTCGGCTGGTGCGGATAGATGACGCTGTGATCGAGGAATTTGCCGGTCTCATCCACAATGGCAACTTTGCAGCCGGTGCGAATACCGGGGTCGAGGCCGAGCACGCCGATCGGGCCGGCGGGTGGGGCGAGGAGCAGGTTGGCCAGGTTTTCGCGGAAGACTTTGATGGCTTCGGCGTCGGCCCGCTGCTTGAGTTCGAGGCGGACTTCGGACTGGATGGAGAGGTTGAGCATGCGCTTCCAGCAATCCCGGATGGCCAGTTCGAGCTGCGGAGTCCAGTCGCCCGGCTGGCGCAGGATTTGACTCTTGAGCCAGGCCACGGGGCGTTCCGGCTCGAGTTCGATGCCGAAGTAGAGGACGTTCTCGTTCTCGCCGCGCCGGATGGCGAGCATGCGGTGGGAAGGGATTTTGTTCACCGGCTCGCGGTAATCGTAATACATGCGGAACTTTTCCTGCTCATCGACCGCGCCGTCGGCTTTGTGGCTCACGACCACGCCTTCGTCGAACATCGTGCGGCGCAGAGTTTTGCGGAAATCGGCGTTCTCGTTGATGGTTTCGGCGACGATGTGGCGCGCGCCTTCGAGCGCTTCTTCGACCGTAGCCACGCCCTTTTCCGCGTCGATGAAGGTGGCGGCGAACTGGAGCAGGGGAGTGAGCGTGGGCTGCTGGCCCCAGAGGTAGACGGCGAGCGGTTCGAGGCCCTTTTCGCGCGCGATGGTGGCTTTGGTGCGGCGTTTGGGCTTGTAGGGCAGGTAGAGATCTTCGAGTTCGCTCCTGTCGAGCGTGGCTTCGATGCGCGCGCGCAGTTCGGGGGTGAGCTTGCCCTGCTCTTCGACGGTGCGCAGGATGGTCTCGCGGCGATCTTCGAGTTCGCGGAAGTAGGCCAGCTTTTCTTCGATGGCGCGGATCTGGACTTCGTCGAGATTGCCGGTGGCTTCTTTGCGGTAACGGGCGATGAAGGGGACGGTGCCGCCCTCGTCGAGCAGTTCGATGGTGGCCACGAGTCCCTTCAGCGGGACGTTCAGCTCTTTCGCGATATGGATGAGGATTTCGGGGGATAAGGACTTCAGTTCAGGCATCGGTTGGGGTACGACTCCATGGTAATCGGGAGGCGGCGGAGGAGGTCGTTCGGCGGAGTGTGCCTGAACGAACGTGTGATAATAGCCGCAGAAGAATGTCCGACCTTCAACTGTGTCTGGCCATCGGTTTGCCGATCGCGGTAAACGGGGCGATGCTTTTCCTGAATGCCGGATTGAACGCTCCCCGGAGCCGGTAAGCTAACCTATCCACGGAGTCCCGATCCGTTCTGCCGCTCACCAGCCCCATCGGTTTTGTTCCCGGCGACTACCTCGAACTGGCGCTTGCGGCGATATTCGTCGTGCTCGCGCTGATCTGGCGGCCGTGGATCGCGCCATACGGCGCCAGATTCGCGCGCCACACCGGCTGGTGCATGCTGGCGCTGGCCGTCCTGCCCGTCGCCCTCCGGCTGGCGCTGCTGCGCAGCCATCCTGTTCCCTCGCCCGACATTTACGACGAGTTCAGCCACTTGCTGGTGGCGGACACGCTGCGCCACTTTCGCTTCGCGAACCCGCCGCACGCTTTACCGCAGTTCTTCGAGACATTCTTCGTTTTGCAAAGGCCCACTTACAGCTCGATCTATCCCATCGGGCAGGGCCTTTCACTGGCCATCGGATGGATGATTTTCGGACTTCCATGGGCCGGTGTTCTTCTCTCCACCGCAGCCCTGTCCTCGCTCTGTTACTGGATGCTGCGCGGCTGGACCACTCCCGGCTACGCGCTCCTCGGCGGCGTGCTGGCGGTCTTCGAGTTCGGGCCTCTGAACCAGTGGACCAATACCTATTGGGGAGGCGGATACACGGCCGCGGCGGGATGCCTGGTCTTCGGCGCGCTGCCCCGGCTGCGCAACGGATGGCGCAAGCGGGACGCCGCGCTGCTTGGCCTCGGGCTCGGGATGCATCTGCTCAGCCGCCCGTTCGAATCGATCTTCCTGCTTCTGAGCGCGATCCTTTTCTTCGTTCCCGACTTACACCGGCCGGACCTGCGCCGGTTCGCGAGGCCCGCCCTGGTGGCCGCGCTCGTTTGCCTGCCCGCGCTCGGTATTGTGGCGGCGCAGAACAAACAGGTGACCGGCAACTGGCTGACGCTCCCTTATTCACTCAGCCAGTATCGATACGGAGTCCCCACCTCGTTCACGTTTCAGCCGCACCCCGTCCCGCACGTGGAGTTGACGCACGAACAGGAGATGGATTACAGGATGCAGCGGGCGTTCCGCGCGGTGGAAACAGACACTCCGGCCAGCTATCTGGCGCGGCTGGTCTACCGGATTCGCTACTACCGGTTCTATTTCTATCCGCCGCTCTATCTGGCCCTGATCGCCTTCCTTTCAGGCATTCGCAGGTACCGGTTTGCATGGGTGGCCGCGACCGTGCTGCTCTTCGCGCTCGGAACGAATTTCTATCCGATTTTTCTCAGCCACTACATCGCGGCGCTGGTGTGCCTGTTCATTCTGATGAGCGTGGAGGGCTTGCGTACGCTGAGCCGCTGGAAGCCTGCGGGCGCAGCCGCCGCGCGCGTCCTGATTTATCTGTGCGTGGCGCAGTTCGTTTATTCGTGGACCGCGACCGCCTTCCCCAATCCGGAGCGGCGGATCGAGATCAACCGCCAACTCGCCCGGATACCCGGCAAACTGCTCGTCCTGGTGCGCTACTGGCCCCAGCATATTTTCCAGGACGAATGGGTGTACAACGCCGCCGATATCGACGGCGCCCGCATCGTGTGGGCCCGCGACCTGGGCGATGCCGAAGACGAGAA
>VFSW01001434.1_pt1 | contig 36456 bp, 55 predicted proteins | sample 5358111 | NCBI WGS metagenome assembly VFSW01 (sample SAMN11554181, study PRJNA540505) | mine drainage metagenome | isolation source: sediment from site ElyBrook_90M | place: USA: Ely Copper Mine, Vershire, VT | collected 2017 | reverse complement strand
AGTTCTGTCGGCGGCCGGGCGCTATGGCGCCCGGTTCCTTCCTCTTTCCCGCGAGAATGGCTCCATGACCACGACCAAATTCCCCTACGGCATCAACAGCGGAACGATCCAGGTTGGCGGGACCATCGCTGGTTACAGCCTCACCAATCTGGTGCGCTATGCCGCCACCCTGACGCCGGCGACGGTGGCGGCGGATGAGACCGCGGAGCAGACTTTCGCTGTGGCCGGGGTGCTCTCGACGGACATGGTGCTGGCGATCAACAAGCCGACGGCGCAGGCCGGGCTGGGGATCGTCGGGGGGCGCGTGATCGCCGCCGGTACCATCGGCGTCACCTTCGCCAACGTGACAGCGGGGACAATCACTCCGACTGCTGGCGAGGTCTATGAAATCGCGGTCGCTACCTTGACCTGAGCAAGCCGGGACGCCGGCCTTGCCTGGGTCTGTTCTCTTTGCGAGGTCCTTCGGTCCATGGCCGTCATCACCACCCAGGTCATCCTCAACAACAACTGGAATCTCGTGCTGCAAGTCGTTGGCGTCGCCAATGGCACGGCGGTCGCGGGCGCCAAGATTATCGACGCCGCCGCGAATACCTACGCGGTCAGCGCCTATGGGCAGCTCACGCCGCCTGGCACGCATCTCGCCTTCCGGGAGATCGAGTACAGCATCCCCGAGGCCGGCCTGGTCGAGCTTCTGTGGGACGCTAGCAGCCCCGTTCCATTCGCCGCGCTGACCGGTTTCGGGCGGCTGGACTATCGCCGCCAGGGCGCGACGCTGGGCAACCCCAAGCCGGCCGGCGCGACGGGATCGGTGCTCCTTTCCACGCTCAACCCGACGACCGGGGCATCGGCGGATTGCTCGTTCACGCTTCTGTTGAAGGCGATCAAGGGCGTTCCACAGAGTTAGGGTGAAATCATGCCGAAGATCAACACACAGAGTCAGACCCTAGGGAGCGCCACGAACGGAGTGCCGGCGTTCATCTCCGCTTCTGGGTTTGGAGCGACGATGCCGGGGATGTATTGCGTGCTCAGCCAGGGGGCGTCCCTGACCTATTCGCTTGAGGTCACGGGGGACGATACCAACGCACCGGGATGGTCAGCAGCAACCGCGAACTGGGCGCCGTTTCCGCAGATGACCTCGCTGACTGCCTCGGCGACCGCGACCCTTGGCGCGGCTGCGACCGCGATCCGCCCGGTTGTCACGTCCTACACGTCGGGCACACTCACCGTCTCGCTGTGTCAGGTGCTCCCATGATCCGGGCGGTGCGCCTCGCGGGCGTCATCCTCCCGGCGGCTTTGGCGTTTCTGACACACCCCGCGCTGGCGCAAGGTGTCGGTGGCGGCGGTGTGGCGGGCGGCGTGCCATGCTATCAGGGGGCGACCTGCACGGTGTCCACGATTTCGGTCACGGGGTTGTTGCAGGGCGGCTCGCTCTCGGTCTCCGGCGCTGGTGCGCTCGGCGGTCCGCTGACGATCGGAGGCCCGAGCCAGAACGCCCTCACCCTCAACCCCGGCGCCACGTCCAGCGCGGCGGCGACGCTCGGGGTCACGGGGACGGGGGGAGTCAGTTTCTCGGTCACCGGGACACAGGCGAGCGCCCCAATTCAGATCAACTCGGTCAGTGTGCTCAACTTACTCGCTAACCAGGCCTCTCCCCTGCTTAGCCCGGAAACGTCGAACGCGCCGTCCGCGAACGCGCTCTATCTCCCCGCGCCTATTGTAAATGGTTATACGGAAACAGCAGGCACGTCGACTTATTCCGGGATGAATACTGTCAACCTAACCGTGACCGGAACTGTGACTAATCACTGGGGGCAGCAAGAAAACACAATCAATGTCGGGGGTGGTGGCGATTTCAATGCAGAGCTAAATGTCCAGAAGGATTACATGCTCCTCGCTAGCGGGACGACCCTCAATGACGGCGAGGACTATGAGGCGATGGGCGAGAGCAGCGGCACCGTCTCAACCTGGTCTGACTACATCGGTACCTTCTACAACGACTCGGGGGGGCACCATAGCGCAGGGCTTCGGCGTGCGCCTGACCCCCTACAACGCCAACACCAGCGCGGGGTCTTTCGCATCATGGACCGCCGTCGATTGTCAAGCGATGACCGGCCCGGGAGCGGTGATCCCGGCCAACTTCGACTTTTGCCTTTTCAACCAGGACCCCAACGGCGAAATCGCCAACGACGGACACTATGCAGCGTGCCCTGACGCGGGGCAGCCCGTTTTGTCTGCGTGCGGAACCAGCCCATCTCTTACATCCCGCAGCAGCGACGATATCGGCACTATCACTGAGGGAACGGCAGCTTCTGGATGCACGCTCACTTTTCATCTCAGTTACGCTTTCGTCGCGCCAAATTGCGTGGTGGCGCCGATGAACGGGCAGCTACCACTAACCGTTTCGGTTTCGCAAACAGCCATCACTATCACTAACGCCTCCGCTTCCGGGGACGAATTTTCCTACGTCTGTATGGGCGGGTATTGAAAGGAATCCCCATGCGTCACCTGATCCTCGCCGTCGCCCTTCTGGCCCCGACCGCCGCGTTCGCCGGGCTCCCGATGCCCCCCAAGCCGCCCGCGAAGCCGGTGCCGACCGTCCAAGCTGCGGTCGCGGGCCTCGCCCGTGCCTGCCAGGGCGCACCGGCGCTCAACACCGTGCTCGGCGTGGCGTGCGCGCAGATCGAGCGGGACCGGCAGGCTATCGCGGCAATGCAGGCGGACCAGGCGGTCGCGGCGGCGAAGGCGCACACTCCGCCGGCGGCGTTTCGCGCTTCGACCAAGCTGGAAGGAAAGACGGCTAAGTGACCGAAAAGTGGTACTACAACCCTGGCGATCACTACATCCTGGACGACATGACCGGGTTCAAGCGGCGTGCGTCCAAGTGCGAGATCATTCCCGGCGGCCAGACCGGCAACCTCTATGTCGAGCGCGGGCATCACTTCGAGGTCGAGCACCCGCAGGATTTCGTGCAAGGCATCCCGGATGAGCAGTGGGTGCCGATCCCGCGAAGTCGCCAGGTCGATCAGTTTATGATCGTGAGCACGAATGTCTCGGCGGCGGCGAATACCGGCGCGACTTCGATCGAGGTCTATTCTACCGCCGGCATGACGGTCGGTGATACAATCCAAATCATGCTGGATTCCGGGGACACCTTCACCACGACCATCGCCTCCATCGTGGGGGCTACGCTGGGCCTGGGCACGCCGTTGCCCGGGCCCGTTGGGCAACTCGTCGGCGACCCGCCGGAGAACTTGGTGCTTGACCTGACGGCTCCGACGCCGGCGCTCAACTGGCCGAGGGGGTCGAACAACCTGTGAGCGGCGTCACCACCACCACTGCCAACGCGGCTACGACCTCCACGTGGGACATCACCGCCCAAGAGATCATCTATGGGGCACTGCGCGTGCTCGGGGCGATTGAGAGCGGCGAAATCCCGCCTGCCAACGAGTACCAGGACGCTCTCAACGCCCTGAACGGCCTCATCAAGCAGTGGCAGGGATCGGGCATTCACCTCTGGGCTGAGGCGGACGGCACACTGTTCCTTGAGCCGGGCCAGGTCGCCTACAACCTCGGCCCGAGTTCGACGGACCACGCCGCCCTGACGGCCAACAGCCCGATCACCACGCTTGCCGCCACAGCATTGACCGGAGCCACCAGCCTTACCCTGGCGTCCGCGACAGGCATTGTGGCAGGGAGCCAGGTCGGTATCTGGATCGACGCAGGGAGCATGTTCTGGACCACCGCGGCGGCGGCGCCGAATGGCGGAGTGGTCACCATCACCACGCCGATGCCATCGCAGGCCACCTCGGGCGCCCTGGTGGTGTCGTACCAGACCTCGCTCTCCCGCCCGCTGCGGGTGCCGTCCGCCCGGCTGGTGTTTCTGTATGGGCCGCCGTCGAGCATCATCGAGGTGCCGATGATGCCGATGTCGCGCATCTACTACGCGCAGGTGCCCGACAAGTTCACCCCGGGTGAGCCGACCCAGTACTTCTTCGATCCCCAGATTCCGAACTCGGTGATGAATGTCTGGCCCGCGCCGCCATCGGCTCTGGGGGGCATCTGTGTTCGCTTCACGGGGCAGTTCCAGTTGACGGACGTGCAGAATGGAACCCAGATCACCGGGTTCCCTCAGGAATGGATTGCGGCGCTGCGGTTCAACCTCGCCAAGGAGCTTGCCCTCGAGTACAGCATCTCGGCCGCGCGGTTCCAGGAAGTGACCATGATGGCGAATGAGAAGTTCGCCATGGCGAGCGCGTGGGACCGGGAACCGGAATCCATCCGGTTCAGCTTCGGGACGTTCCCGACCCAGCGGAACTGAGGGGGCGCCATGCAGCTTCCCTTCGCCTCGCAGAGCTATCAAGCGCACAGCCTGCCGCTCGATGCGCAGCGATGCGTCAACTTCTACACCGAAATCTCCCCCAAGGACGCGAAGACGCCGGTGCCCGTATACGGCTGCGCCGGGATCGCCCCATTCAGCACCGCCGGGAACGGGCCGATCTACGGCTGGTGCATCATGGACGATCTGCTCTATGTGGTGTCGGGTAATGGGTTCTACTCGGTCGCCGTGGACGGGACGCCGACGCTGCTCGGTTCGACCTACGTGGAAGGTCCGGTCTCGATAGACAACAACGGCCAGCAAATCGTCTGGGTGGATGGCACGACGGGATGGTGGTGGAGCGCCGAGACGGGGGTGCAACTCATCACCGATCCGAACTTCTACCCGGCGGACGTGGTGGTGTATTTCGACACCTATTTCTGCTTCAACCGGAAGGGCACGAACCAGTGGTTCATAAGCCCTCCATCCGCCGTCATCCCGTTCAACGGCGCAATGTTCGCCAGCAAGGAAAGCACGTCGGACAACATCGTCTCGCTGGTGAATACCCATGAGATGATGCTGGTGTTCGGGGAGATCAGGACGGAAATCTGGTTCGACGCCGGCAATCCCGCGCCGGAGTTCCCATTCCAGCCCTACTACGGCGCCTATATTCAGCGCGGTCTGATGTCCCCGCTGGCCGTCTGCCTGGAAGACAACACCACCTTCTTCCTCGGCGAGGACGGGGTGTTCTATCGGCTGGAATACACCCTCCCGCTCCGGATTTCGACGCATGCGGTCGAGAAGGCGTGGCAGTCGTACCAATCCATGAAGGGTGCTTGGTGCTTCTCCTACACGCTGGAAGGGCACAAGTTCGTCACCATCAACTTCCCGTCCGAGCCTGCGACCTGGGTCTATGATATCGCCAGCGGGCTGTGGCATGAGCGCGTGTCCTGGGCGGACAACAACCGGGAAAGTTCGATTGGCCGGTGGCGGATCAACTGGGCGCTGAACGCATACAACGGCGTGCTGTTCGCGGACAGCCTGACCGGGCAGATCGGCCGAGCGAGCTACAACTCCTATACCGAGTGGGGCACGCTGATGCGGGGTGAGGTCTCGTCGCCGCCCGTGCAATCGGATCGGCGCCGCATCTTCATGCGCCGGTTCGAGCTCGATGTGGAAAGCGGGATCGGCGTTCCCTACCAAGCGGCCTATACGACGGTCCCCTATGCACTCGGTAGCGTGCAAATCGAGTATCCCGTCGAACTCGCCACGGCCTCCGGGTTGGTCGGATTGCCCCCGACGTTTCCGACGGCGCTGTTCGCGTGCTGGGTCTATCTGCCGGATGTATCTCTGCCGGAGGGGTTCTGGTTCTCGAACCAGGTGAGCGATACGTCCCCCGGGACGCCTGGATTGCAGATCGGAGTCTTCAACGACCAGACGAACGTGCCGCAGATCATCGTGCGGGGATACGATAGCGCCGGCAACCCTATTGTGGTTGCCACTTACGATTCCACGGCCTGGTCAGTCTGGACGCTCATCATGGTCTCGCTCGACACCGCGAGCCAGACCTTGCAGGTATGGACCAGCGCGGGAGGAACCGATACCGCGCTCACGCCGGCCTCGCTCACGTGGTCCTCGACCAACCAGATCGCGCCGTCGTCGCTACAGCCGTGGCATGTCATCGCGGATGGTGGGAATCAAGCAAGCCCGCAATATCAGACGACGCCGGCGAACTATGGGACCAGCGCGTACGATCAGTATGTGCTGCCCCTATGGCCGACCGCGAACAACTATTTCCTGGCGAGCGTTTGGATCGAAAATCCGAGCGGGCTGGGGAACATACAGGTTGCATGGATTGCGCTTGGCGGCGAGTGGCCGTTTACCCTGGCTGTCGGCAATGGGACATCCCAGGTCATTTTTGAGTGGCAATCTTCTCTTGGGGCTGGGTTCAGCGTGCTGGTATGGGACATTCCTGCGTCAGCATTGTCTGGTGCTGGAATGAGTGTGGTGGTCTCCGTGGATACCACTCAGACCGCAACCGTGCCATTTCAGTGTTTTATCAACGGCGTCGCTGCAACACTCGCTTCCTCTTCCATCAAGACCCCCGGGATCATGGCCTCCACCGGAGATGCTTACATCGTCAGCACTCAGGGTTCCGGCTCTCCCTTCTGCGCGGCGGACTTCTACCTCACAGCCCCGTCCGCCTTCTTCGATCTGACTGTGCCGGCCAATCTTGCCAAGTTCTACAACGTCGGCTCCGGAGGGCCGGTCAATCTCGGCTCCTCCGGGCAGAACCCGACCGGAACGTCGGCGCAGATGCTTCTGCAATGGGGACCGACGCCAGGGACAGGAGTCGACACGGTGGTCAACAACGGCACAGGGGGGAGCATCACTTCAGGTCCAACCGGCTACCCGGTTGCGTGCGCGCTGTCTCCCGCGACCGTCACAGGCATCGCGCAGATCGCGAACCTCTTCTTCGCGGCGTTGTCCTCCCTGTTCGACCTGACGGTCGTGGCGAACCGGCGCCTTCTCGTCGATTCCTCCGGCAATGCCGTCTATCCGGGCGCGAACGGCCAACTCATCACCGGAACCACGCCGGCGGTATTCCTCTCGCGTACGACTGCACAGACCGCCTCGGTCTTCGCGCAGAACCTTGGCTCTGGCGGTCCGTTCGGCGTCACGGGCGGCAGCCTCGCGCCATATTCCTCCGCGCCGGCGGCTGATCCCTACCAGGTGCAGCTCTATGCCGGAGACAACCTGCCTCCCGGTGCCGACCCGCAGATCATGCTCGATTGGTCCGACGACGGGGGCCGGAGCTGGTCCACGCTCAAGAAGTGGCGCTCCATGGGCAAGATGGGCGAGTACGTGAAGCGCCTCCGATGGTTGAAGATGGGTCAGGCGCGCCAGCGCGTCCTACGCTTGCAGGTCAGTGATCCCGTCCGTCGGAACCTGATCGGGTTCTACCTCGATATCGAAGCGGGCGAGATGGAATGAGCGGCCTTCCTCCCGGCATCCGCCGAACCATTCCGACGACGGAGATGGCCTTCGTCGAGCCGAGGACGGGTCGGCTGACGATCTGGGCACTGAACTACCTTCAGCGTCTGAGCCAGGCGCAGAACGGCGTGATCGACAACCAGGGGACGATCATCGACATGATCTCGTTCCCTCTCGGCGGCCAGCCGCCGGCGCTTCCCGAGCAAGGCGGCACGCCGGCGGACGCTGAGCGATTCGCGGTCGGGCGTGGGCTGCCTTCCGACGTGCTGGTTTTGCACGATGGCGCGCGGGTCATGGACGGGATTGGCGACCCGTCCGGGGCGGTCAACGGGTATGTCGGAGACCTCTTCCTGCGGCGCGACGGCGGCGTCGGAACTGCGCTCTACATCAAGCAGACCGGCACTGACACAGCTTCCGGCTGGGCGCCCGTGGTGGCGCAAGGATCGGGTGGTCTGATGCCGCTGGTGAACGCGGAGACGCCAGGGCCAGGCATCATCTCCGACCCTCTCGGGCAGACCATCGGGGTGCCGGTATGACCGTGCCTTTGGTCGCGGTTGTGGTAGGATCAGCGGGCGGACGGCGGAGCGCGCGCGGTGGCCTATAGCACCCTCATTACTGACTACCTCGGCGAGGGGCCGGCCGCGTCCCGCCCGGCGAGCCTCAACATCGCTCCGACCGCGCTTGGGGTGTACTTTGCCACCGACACCGGCGCGGTCAGCTATTGGAACGGGAGCGCGTGGGTTTCGTCCACGGGATCGGGGCTGCCGGTCGAGATTGCGACTTTCGTGCCGGGTCTTCCCGCTGCGGGGTTGCGTGTCCGGTTCGCGGCGGCGCGGGGGTTGATTCTTCCCGCCAGCCTTACCGGGTCTGTGGCAATCGCCCGGGTGGCCGCGACTGGCGCTGTGGCCGTGACGCTCAACCACGTGGTCTCTGGGACGCCAACAGCGGTCGGTTCTGTGAACTGGGCCGCGAGTGCCACGGTGGGCACATTCACCTTCTCCGCTTCCGTCACCCTCGCCGCCGGTGATATCCTGGAAGCACTTTGGCCGACCCCGGCGGACGCAACCCTGGCGGATGTGGCGATCACATACGCTGCAACCCGAGAATAGGAGCCTGACATGGGCGAGCGCGTTTACACGATGGAGTTCTCCGGCGTCGCGGTTTCGGCCGTGCAGGACCTACTGGCGATCTACACGGGAGCCAGCAAGGCCATCAAGGTCCATGAGGTCGTGCTCGGGCAGGTCACAGCCACAACCATCGGCAACCTGGCGATCACGCTCAAGCGTCTTTTGCCGACGGTGACTTCGGGGTCCGGCGGCACGGCGGGAACCATCGTACCCATCAACCCCGGCGACGCTGCTGCGACTGTCACCGGCCGCACCAACGATACCGGCCAGGCCACCGCCACCACCACCAACATCATCCGAGGGGACGTGGTGAACGTCCTGAACGGCTACCAGTATCTTCCGCCGCCCGATGATCGGCCGATCGTCGGTCTCAACGAAGCTTTTGTGGTATCGCTCAACACGGCGCCGAGTGCGGCCGAGACGTTCTCGGGCACGATTACGTTTGAAGAGCTGTTCTAACGGTCTTGGTCTTGTAGTCCTGCTACAATGACCATCGCTCTTGACACCAAGTCCAACTTCACGCAGACGGGAGGGACATCGGCCACATTTACGTTCTCGACCACAGTTGCAAACGACGTGGCAATTTTCTACGTCTTTGCCGATGGCAACCGTGGTCCTGTTTCGGCTTCATCATCCGGGCTAACGATACATTCTCTGCTAAACGCCGGCACCGGACTATTTTTGTTTTGGGCGTTGGTTCCGTCCGTTGTCACTAGTCAGGCGGTCACGCTAACATTTACGACGGGCTTGGATGATCTTGCCGTTGTTACGACTTGTTTTAGCGGATGTTATGCTGCTGCGCCTTTCGATCCGAATGCTGCGTCGCAAGGGACGGCGGCGAGCACTTCAACGACGGGTCCTGTTGTAACTATTAGTACAACAAACCCCGATGATTTTGTTGTGCTTAGTTGTGGGAACGGAGGCTACGGCGGTAGTTACGGTGCCCCCACGGGATTTACTACCTTGGAGTCCGCGCAGAACAGCGGAGGAACTTATTATGCGTATGTAATTGCTTTCGGTCTATCTGTTTCGGCAGTTCTGAACAACGTATCATACCAGTTCGGTAACGCGACCAACGGTCAAAGTCTAGGGCAAGGCCAAGCGTGGTTCGTTCTGACGGCCAATGGAGCTCCAGCACCTGTTTATACCGGAGCACCCATAAACCAAACCAGCAGAGACTGGTGGGCGCAATACGCACCGAAGTTCAAGGTGCAACGCACGGCGCGCACCACGCCGATCTACCCACAGCCGCCTACTGTGCCCGGGATTGACCCTGGGCGCCGTTCGCGAGCTTGGTGGGCGTTTCATGCGGAATGGCAGCCGAAGCCAATCAGCCGAAGCGCACAGAGCACGGCACCGTTGCCTGCTTCGGCATTCTCCGGGATCGACCCTGGGCGCCGTTCGCGCGGATTCTATGTGTTCCTCCAAGATGTCCGCCGGCCGCCTCCCCGCCGTCCCCATTCGCTCGCGGCTGCTTCTCCGCCCGTGTCTGCCCCGTTCGTCCTGGTGACCACCATCGGCTGAGTTGCGCGGCGCCCTGTTGGGAGGGTATAGAACGGATCACCCGTGCCGCAGGGATCGCCGGGCCATCCTTCTAAGCAGGTGATCCCGTTTCATGGCCGTCTCCCTGATCGACATCGTCAAGCCGCAGCAGGTCCCGGCATCCCTGACGGTGCTCTACGCGGCGCCCCCGAGCACGTCGGTCAGGATTGACAAACTGACCGTCTCCAACCCGACCAGCGCACCCGTGACCATCACGCTCAACGTGGTGCCGGTGGGAGGAACACCGGGGGCGGCGAACCAAACCACCAATGCGCAGTCCATCCTCCCGAACCAGACCTGGAACTCCCCCAACGAGGTCGGCCTGGTGCTCGGGGCAGGCGACGCGATCTGGGCCACCGCCAGCGGCGCGAACGCGCTCGTCATCGCGGTGGGCGGGATTTCCGCGACATGATGCGCTCGCCCTACGTCGTGCTCGGAATGCCGCGCGCCGGAACGGCGTGGCTTTCGGCCTTCCTGTCTGCGCCGGGTTTCCCGCCATGCGAGCATGAGCCGAGTCGGTTTTGGACTTCCCGCGCCGATCTCTGGGCGTTCCTGAACCGCCAGGATGGGGCCGGGGTCTCGGACGCCACCCTGACGTGGTTCTGGCGGGACATCCTCGCGTTCCGGCCGGACGCGCGGATCGTCTTGGCCTGGCGCCCATCGGCCGATGTTCGGGACAGCGCGCGCCGGGCCGGCATTCCGCTGGGGGAACCGGACGGTCTGGAAGCGATGTCGGTCGAGGCGCTGCGGGCGGTCGGGTCCGGCCCGACCATTCTCGCCTTCGACTTCGCGGACATCCGCAAGCCTGCCGTGGTGCGGGACGTGTTCCGTCACTGCCACGGCATGGCGCCTCCGAGGGGATGGGCTGAGGTCATGATCGCTCGGAACATTCAGGTGCCTTGGCAGCCGCGCTTCGCGGAGGGGTTCGGGAATCGCGACGGCTTCGCCCGGTTCATGGCGGAACGCGGCGCGCCGGTGCCACGCTCGGGTGCGCGCCAGTGAGCGCCCCAGGCTTCACCCCCTATACCGGCCCCCAGATGCACCGGCTGTTCTTCAAGCTTGGGTCGGTGGACGTGGAACCGTTGGTGCGGCAACTGGACCAGAACCCCGCGCTGTGGGACGCGATTGATCGGCGTCGGGTGGCCGAAGGAACGCCGCACGGCGGGATGAAGGACATCTGGGTGCGCTACAACGACCATCGCCCCTTCGCCGAGCGCGGCAACTGGACCGGCTTCAACGATGCCCATGTGCCGATCTGGTATCCGGCCTGGGATGCGCTGCCGGCGCTGCGGCCAATCATTTTCGGGCTGATGGCGGCGGTGGAAGCGGAAATGCTATGCGGGGTGCTCATCACGCGCATTCCGCCAGGCGAGGGGATCAAGCGGCATACGGACGATAGTTGGCACGTCCGCTATACCGACAAGCTCTATGTGTGCGTGAAGTCCGAGCCGGGGGCGGTGTTCGGAGCCGAGGACGAAAGCGGCGCGGAGGAACTGGCGCCGGTGCCGGGTGAGGTTCATCTGTTCGACAATCGGTTGCCCCACTGGGCCCGGAACGAGTCGAGCGGGGATCGGGTAACGCTGATCGTGTGCGTGCGGACCGAGATGTTCGGGCGGGGCCGCGAAGGAGAGCCTTCGTGATCTTCCCTTATCTTGGTCCCCAGCCTCGGCGTTTGTTCTGCAAGGTAGCCGACGTTCCAGTAGGGAACCTGGTTGCCCAACTGGACGCGCATCCGGAACTATGGGACCAACATCCGCGTCGGCGAGACGTGCCTGGCAGTCCACATGCGGGGATGTCTGACATCTGGGTCCGATATCGAGACGCGGCTCCTTTCGAGGCTTCGGGAGACTGGACCGGTTTCAACGATGAGCACATACCGATCTGGTATCCGGCCTACAAAGCTCTTCCGGCGCTCGGCCCTATCATCTTCGATCTCATGGCGCTTGTGCGCGGGGAAATGCTTTGCGGGGTCCTTCTGACCCGCAGTGGCCCAGGGCACAAGATCGAACGGCACACTGATGACGGATGGCATACCAGGTTCGCGCGCCAGTTTTTCGTGACCCTGACGAATGCGACGGGGGCTGACTTCGGGGCTGAGGATGACCAAGGAGTGGAACATATCGAGCCACGCCCGGGCGAAGTCTGGATGTTCGACAGCCTGAATCCCCATTGGGTAAACAACAACACAGCGGAACCGAAGTTGACGCTGATCGTGTGCATCAGGACTTCGATGTTCGAGACGAGTCCATGGGCGGCGCGCGCCCGAGCGGAGGGATAAAATGCCTTGGGCGGTAGCAGGTGCGGCAATCGCGGCTGGGGGCGCCATCGCCGGCGGAGCGATGCAAGCGAATGCCGCATCGACGGCGGCTGGTGCGCAGACGGCAGCCGAGAACTCGGCCCTTGGCTTCCAGAACATGGTGTACCAGCAGGGGCAAGGCAACCTGCAACCGTACATCACCACAGGGCAGAACGCCTTGAGCAGCCTTGGGAGCTTCTTCGGGTTGCCGGGATCGAACGGGAATGCGCAGACTGCATTCAACCAGTTCACCCAGACTCCTTACTACACGTTCCCCTTGCAGCAGGGCATCGCTTCCATGGACGCCAGCGGTGCGGCCAGGGGGCTGGAACTTTCGGGGGGGCAGATGAACTCGCTGCAAGCCTATGGGCAGAACTATGCCTCCGGCTTCATGGGGAACTATATCAGCGCGCTGTCCTCGCTCGCGGGGATGGGTCAGAACGCGGCCGGGACGTTGATGGGGCAGGCGAACACGGCGGCCCAAACCGGCGCCGGCATTCAGCAGAATATCGGCAACGCCGGCGCGGCTGGGACCATGGGCGGCGCGAACGCGCTCACCGGAGCGATCAACAACGTCACCGGCATCCTCGGGAACGGACAGGCGGGGAACGCCGGCCTGTTGTCGAACACCAGCTTCCAGGGCTTGTTCGGCACCGGTTCGAGCTACAACAGTCCGGGCCAGACGGCGCTTCTCGGCGCGATGAACAGCAACGCCGCATCGCAGGGGTCCTGACACATGAGCGGCGCTCTGATCCCCTTGATGGGCCAACAGCCAAATCCCCTCGGGGCATGGCAGGCCGGCGCGAACATCGCCAACACGCAGAACCAGGCGCTTCGCACGGCGGCACAGACCCAACTTGTCGGACAGCAGACCCAAGGGCAGGCCATTCAGAATCAGCTTGCGAGGCTGGGCCTTGCCTATCAGCGGTGGTGGTATGGCCTCTTCGAGAACCGCGCCGGTGGTGCGCCTCCCTCAGCAGCCCCCGGTGCGATGGTCGCCGCGGCGCCCCATCCCGCCGCCCTCGCGGCGTCTCCGCTGGGGAACAGCCCGCTCACCGGTGGCTCGGCTCCTGGAACGCCAGTGCCAGTGCAGGCGACCACGCTTCCCCCTCCCGGCGGCAGCCCGGCTGCCGGAGCCGAAAACGCCCCGGTCGGGAGCGTCGCCTACTTCCAACAGCACTGGGGCGGGATCGACATCGGACAGGGTTTCTCGCTGCCCTACATGCAAGGGCTGATGGCGTTGAAAGACCCGTCGAAGGTCGCCTCCATGCTGCCCCAACTCTACGCGATGCGCCGCCAGCAGGTGGCGACCGCGATGCAGCAGGCTGACACGCCGCAGGCGTGGAACCAAATGGTCCTTCGGGAGACCGAACTCGGCTACATGCACCCTCAGACTGCCGCGCGCCTTTGGAACGGGTTCGGCAATCGCTCGGCTGCCTTGGCCTCCCTTGCGGACCCGAATGCGCAGCTTTCGTTCCAAGGCGGCCTGCTAAAGGGAGGCATGACGATGGGGCCGGGTGGGAATCCGGTTCCTTCCGCCACGGCCGGAGAGGGGCAGTACGTCCTGTCGTCTGGTCGGACTGCCGGCGCACCGATCTCCCTAGCGCCTGGCACCAGCGTTTCTCTTCCTCCTGCCGCTGCCGGAATGCGCGGAACCGCTCCCGGCGGACCCGCGACTAGCACCGAAATGACGGCGCCCGGCCCCATGTCGGTTCCGAGCTTCTTGCAACGAGTGCAGGGCTTCGAGCAGCCTGTTCCAGGGGTGAACCCGACCACGACTTCGGCCATCGGGCCTTACCAATTCACCCGGGAGACGTGGGCGCAGGTGATGCCGGGCGTTCCCTTCTCCGAGGCCAACAACCCGACCGTGGCGGCCCAGGCCGCTTCCAAGTTCGCGGCTCAGAATGCCTCGACCCTTCGCGCGGCCGGGATGCCTGTCACGGCTGCATCCCTCGGGGCTGCGCACTTGTTCGGAGCGAATGGCGCAATCGCGCTGATGAAGGCGCCGGCCAATACGCCAATCGAGCGTGTCGAGCCGCCACAGGACATCGCCAACAACCCGTGGATGCGTGGGTTGACCGCCGGTCAGGTCGCAACTCGGATCGTGCAGAGCTATGGCGTCGCTCCGATCAATATCGGTGCTCAGCCGGCGGTTTCCGCTCCGACCGTTCCCCCAGGGTTGCCTGGCAACACGGCTGCGCCCCCATCGGGTCCTGGCGCCGGCGCCCCGGGAGTGCAGGCCGGCCAGGGCGGCACGGTCCTTGCCAACACCCTCTCGCCCGGCAACGTGGCCGCGCAGAAGGCCAACGTCTCCAAGTGGGTCGCACAGCAAGGCGAGTACACTCAGCAGGCGTCGGAGGCGACGAATGCGAATGGGTTGCTCGATCAGGTCAAGACCGAGTTCGGAACCTGGACCCCTGGCAGTTTCGCCGAGTGGCGCATGAAGGCGCAGAACTTCATCGACACAGCGCGGCGCATGGCCGGATTGCCCGGCGGGGTCGCGATTGGGGACTATCAGGCGTTCGTCAAGAACCAGTCCCAACTTGCCGCCGCCGCGACCCGAGCGATTTCGTCGCGCCCGGCCGCCATCGAGTTTCAGCAGATGATGCGGGCGCTCCCTAACCCGGACATGAGTCCGCAGGGTCTCATGCAGGTGACCTCCGAATTGCAAGGGATCAACGACTGGAAGATTGCGCGCGGCGCGCTCGCGGCGAGGTACGATGGCACGGCGGACCCGGCGCGGTTCGGCGCTCAGTTCAACAACACGGTCCCCATCGCTCCGTTCATCTTCAACCGGATGCCGGCGCCGCAACTCGCGCAGATGCACGCCACCCTGATGAAGACACCGGCCGGGCGTGCCACATGGGCGACGTGGGTAAAGCAATATCAGGCGGCCAACGCGCAGGGGCTATTCAACCTTCTGCCAACGCCAGGCGGCTGACCCATGGCGTCTCTCGCGGAAATCCAAGCGATCACCGGAGGAACCTATCAGGGCGCGTCAGTAGCACCGGTCGCCCCATCTGCCGCGCCATCGGCTGCCGATCCTTCGGGGTGGGTGCCTCCCGCCGGTTCCCATGTTGCCTTGCAGCCGGTGATCGATGTTGGCGGCCATGTCGGCGCCGCCCCGGGGTTGCCAGGCTCTGAACTCGCGCCAGCGCCGGGGGCGAGCGCCCCGTCCCCCGCGCCTGCGTCCCATAGTCCCGGTCTTCTCCCGATCACCAGCGCGGTCGTGAACCAACTCCGCGCTGCGCAGGGAAAGCCCGTCACGATGAGCGGCGTCACGTTCACGGGACAAGCAGCGCAGCATATGGCGGATGTCCAGCGCGCCATTGCCGATCCGGGTTGGGGCACTCCCGCCAGGGCCGCGCAGGACGCCGCTGCGGCCGAGGGGAAGACGACGGGGCTGTGGGCCAACATCAAGGCGGGGGCCGAAGAGGGAGTCGGCGGCGCAGAGTCCATGCTGGACTATCTGAACCCCGGCATCCTTGCGGGCCATCTCCTCGGCCTCCCGACCCCCGGTGCCGTTGCCCAGCAGCATATCCAGGCTCTTCCTTCCGTGGCGAACGTCATTCCCGGGACAGAACTGCAAGGTCTCGCGCGCGCAGCGACCGCCGGAGCCGTCCAGATGGCCGGCATGGGGCCGATGGGCGAGGAAGGACTCCTGACAGAAATCCCCAAGATGGCCGCGATGGGTGCCGCTGGCGGCGCGACGGGCCAGTTCGCCGCCGACCAGGTGCCCAAGCCCTACAAGTCGATGGCTCAACTGGTGGGCAATCTGCTGGGAGGCACCGCCGCCGGCGTCGGCATGGCGGCCGGAGAAGGTGTCCTGCGCGGCGCCGGGAGAGTGGGGACGGGTCTCGGCGATGCCACCGGATTGCGGCGGCCGGCTACGCTGGTCGATCCCGAAACCGGCGCGCCGATGGTGCATCCCGAGACTGGCGCTCCCGTGACGGCGCCGGAAGGCGTGATGGCCCGGGCGCAGTCGAACCTCGGCGCCGCAGCGGGACGGGCTCCAGCCGATCTCGCCGCAGTCGTGCGCCAGTCGGCGGAAACATCGGGGCCGCTTCCCGAGGGATTCGAGCCGACCATGGGGCAGCAGACCGGCAATCTCGGGTTACTGGCCCGCGAGCGCACGCTTCGGAACTTCAATCGGGCCGCGTTCATTTCTGGCGACGCCGCGAATACCGCTGCCCTCCATGCGGCCGGCGGCACGCTTGCGCCTGGCGGCGCGGCCGAGGCGGTCAGTGCGCATGTCGAGGCCCTGCTGGGGACCATCCGTGCGGCGGAGGAAGCCGAGCGGGCGGCTTCTGTCGCGGACGCCGAGGCGAAGCTCGCGGCGATTAATGGCGATCCTCGCGCTGCCACCCTCGCGCAATACGCGGCCGAGCTTCGCACGCAGCTGATCGACCGTTGGCGCCCGGCGAAGGCAGCGGCCTCGCGGGGGATGGAACTGATCGACCCACACGGCACGCTTGGGCTGCCGTCCGGGGATGTTGGCGACATGGCGATCGCGCTGACTTCCCCCTCCCCCTCGGAGGAAGCAAGACGCCCCGTCACGTCCGCCCAGCGGGCAGCGCGCGCGGTGGTCAACCCGACCGGCACAGTCGATCTTCCTCTCGGCGATATTCAGGACATAGCAACGGAGGTCCTTGCCGACGCTGCGGCTATGCGCGGACGTATGGTCAGCTTCAAGGCGCTCGATGATCTTGCCGGCCGTGTCGCCGCGGTGATGCGGAAGATGGTCGTCAACCGTGAGCTCGGCAAAGAGTCCGTGCCCTACAGGCGCATGGGGTTTCTGCGCGGTGCAATCGAAGACGCCATGAGTGCCGGCGCGGCAGATGTGGCGGAACATGAGGTGCAGGCTGCCGGCATCGCGCCGCCAGGAACTCCCTCTCCCGACCGCAATGGCGTTCTCGCCCGGGTGGCTCGGGCTGCCACGGAAGCGAACGCGCCGAACGCCGGGACCCGGGTGTACTCCCCCAGCGGCCGAAGCGTCGAGGTGAACTATGAGCTACGACCTGCCTCTTCCTTGATTACGTCGCACGATGACGAACTCCGGCCGAACCCCGCATATCCGCAGGAGCTCCAGCCTCGAACCATCGTCACCGCCGCGCGGCGCCAATACATCAATGGGATCGTGGCCGATCCTCATCCCGAAGAGCTTGGCGCGTCGGCAAATGGCACGGTAGGGGCGCCGATTATCGGGCCGGATGGCGTGGTCGAAAGTGGGAACGGCCGCGTCATCGCTCTCCGGCGCATCTTCCAGGAAAACCCCGAGGGCGCGGAGAGATATCGGGCCTGGCTGCGCGACCAGGGATACGAGCCGAAGAATCAGGACGACATTCTGGTGCGCAGCAGGACCACCGACCTTTCCGCGCCCGACCGGATCGCTTGGGCGCGGGAGAACAACGCATCGCCCGTCCTGTCGCTCTCGGCTGGCGAGAGGGCGATCTCCGATGCGAAAAGCCTGACCCCGGAGATTCTTGCCAGGTGGCGCGGGGGCGATGTCGGCGCTGCGGCCAACCGGGATTTCGTACGTTCGTTCATGCAGGCTGTGCCCGAGACCGGCGAAGAGGGGGCGATCCAGACCACCGAAGGCGAGTTGTCCCTTGGCGGCGAGCCCCGCATCCGCAACGCGCTCCTGGCTCGGGCGTATGGCGATCAGCGACTCCTTCTCGCGTTGACGGATCGGGGCGACGAAAGCCTGGGTGCGTTCGGGAATGCGATGATGGACGCGGCCGGGTCCATGGCGAGGCTGCGCGGCGAGATCGAAGCCGGGCGCATCTTCCCAGCCGCCAACATCTCCCCGAGCCTGGTCGAGGCCATCAACACGATATCGGCCGCCAAGCGAGCGCGCATTCCCCTCGGCGATTACATCGCGCAGCGCGGAATGTTTGAAGGTCCGATCAGCAAGGGAGCCGAGGACCTGCTCCATGTCATGTTCGGGGAAGATCTGCGGGCGCGCGCGTCTCGGGCGCGGTTCGCGGCATTCCTGGAAAAATACGCGGAGTTGAGCCAGGATGCGGTGGCCGGCCGCGATCTTCTCGGCCAAGAGAAGACGGTCGATGACCTGATCGAGGAAGCCAGACATGCAACCGCCTCCGCAGCCGGACGACAAGCTCTCCCCAGACGAACGGCTCCGCGCGAAGCTAATGGGCTTGGCGGCGATCTCAGTGGGCAAGGAGCGGGGGGAACTGGGCCTGCTGCGCCTGGGCCGGAGGTTGGAGCGGGAGGCGAAAACGGGGCGCCGGGAGCCGCGCAAGACGTAGAGGATACGTCAGCACCGAAGTTCGAGCCCTGGACTTCCGAGGCCCAGATGCGCCGGCGCCTCGGCCGGGCCGGCTATGCCGCATACAAGGAACTCTGGCGGCGCGGCCCAGTAGGGGACGCATTGGAGCCGGGCCTCGGGCCGAACGGCTTTCGCCTGACTGATACTGCTGCGGCTGGCCGGTTGTTCCGTGCCGGTGCGGCAGGTGGCGATGCCATGGACGCGCTGATCCGCGCCGTCGGATCGCCGGCCGCAGCCCGAGAGGTTCTTGGCGATCTGCCGGCCTACCAGTTCCGGGCGGCAGCAGAACGCAATGGACTGATCGACCCGAGGCGAGCCGAAGCCTGGATTGCGTCTCACCGTGAGGCTTTGGCGAGGGTGCCGGAACTCGCGCACCAGTTCCGGGATGTCGCGTCCGCGTCGCAGGCGGTGGGGGAAGCAGCCGCTCGCGGGCTGGCAGCGCGGGCATCGGTCGAGCGGTCGGCGCTGGGGCATTTCATCGGACGCGACCCCGATGTCGGTATGAACCGTCTGCTGACCAGCGCCAATCCGGATGCTGCCGCCCGCGATCTGATGGACCGCATTGGCGACAACCCCGAGGCCATCGCAGGGGCGAAGCGCGCGGCGGCGGACTGGGTGCTGTCGCGGATTCGTACCACGACCGAAGCCGGAACCAGCGGGCAGCGTGAGTTGAGTCGTGGCGCGCTGGCGAAGATATTGGAGACGCCGGCGAGGGTGAAGGCGATCAGGACAATCCTCGGGCCGTCGAGTTTCGAGACGCTGCAAGGCATCGGCCGTGCCTTGGACTTGGCGGCGCGGGCCTATACTGCGGTCGCGGTGAAGGGCAGTCCCGCCACCGCTGCCGATCTCGCTGCCATGGGACGCGGCGCGCAGCCTTCCCTGCTCGCGCAGGCGGCGGCTGGCGATGTCATCGGAGATATTGCCGCGCACCTTGTTGGTGCAGCCCATGGCCCATGGGGAGCCTTTCTCAAGTTTGCCGGGGCAGTCGCCGGCGGGGTTCGGCAGATTCTTGGGATTAACGGCGTGCAGAGCGTCCGCGAGCTTGAGACCCTGGCCGTCCTTCACCCCAATACCATCGGCCGCGCATTGCTCGAACGGCCTGTGGCCTCTCCGAAGGCGCCTATCATCCTTTCCCTTGGGAAGCGGCTTGCGGCACTGTCGGTATCTTCCTTCGAGGCGTATCAGAGACAACAGGCTGCGACACGCAAGGGGACGCGCTGATGCCAACTTACTCCGGTGCTGGACTCCGGTTCGTGATGCCGAACCAGTTCGCGGTGAACCCGTCAGGGGTGCCCTATGTCGGGGGACAGCTTTTCTTCTATGCGACCGGCACCACAACCTTTCAGGACACGTATCAGGATTCTGGCCTTACTGTCCCCAATCCCAATCCCGTACCCGCCGACAGTGGGGGGTACTTCGGGAACATCTTCCTGCTCGGCTCCCCGAGCTACCATGTCGTTCTGCAAGACGCAAACAACAATACGATCTGGGATATGGACCCCGTGGGGCCGCAGATCGCGGCGGCCGGCACCGTTCCGGTCGGCACTGAGGTCGATTTCGCGGGCGCTACTGCTCCTGCTGGGTGGTTGTTCGAGTTCGGCCAGGCGATCAGCCGAACGACATACGCGGCGCTTTTCGCGGTACTCGGCACCACCTATGGGTCGGGGGACGGTTCGACGACCTTCAATATCCCCGATGGCCGCGGCACGGTCTATGCCGGACTGGACAACATGGGTGGCACGGCCGCCGGCCGACTGACCTATGGCGGTTCCGGGATGCAGAGCACCACGCTCGGGTTCATCGGAGGATCGCAGATTTTGCAGGGACATACCCATGCAATCACCGATCCGGGGCACTCCCACACCGCGACCGCCAGCACGCTCACGGCGTCCGTAGCAGAGGGATACGGTGTCCTCCAAAGCGCCGGTTCCTATGGGTTTACCATCCCCATTTTCCAGCAATATGGGACGATTTCCATTGCCGCGCCTATCATCACAGTCGGCACGAACACTACTGGAATCACGGTCAACGAGACTGGCACTGGCACATTCCAGAACGTGCAACCGACGGCGATGAGAAACAAGATTATCTACACCGGAGTCGGTGGGTGACAATCCCGTCAAGTTCCAGCAACAACCTGTCAATCTTTGAATGGAGTGCCGGAGTTTTGATTGCCGGTATCGGGGCCGCGCTATCATATCTAAGCACCCGCGTCGGCAAGATCGACGGGCGTATGGACGAAATGGAGGAGAAGGTGAACAAGGTTGCAGGCGATGCCGGCGCGTCCGCGTCGCTCGGAGACGACAAGATATGGGAGGCGCTGGGTCGGTTGCAGGAAGATGTGCATCGCCACCAAGTACATGTCGCCGGCACGATGCTGTCGCGGGATGAGTTCTATCGCGCGAACGCGGAAAACCGGGCAGATCGAGACGCCATGAAGCAGGACATCCTGGCCGCGATCCGGGAAGCGCGGCGCGATGGTGCTGGCGCTCGTCCATGATCGGCAACTTCCAGCCGTGCCTCACCTTCACGCTCGAACAGGAAGGCGGCTGGGCGGACCTGCCAGGCGATCCCGGCGGCTGCACCATGCGGGGGATCACGCTCGGCACGTACACCGCGTGGTGCGCCACCAACGGGCTGCCTGAGCCGACGCCAGACGATCTCCGCGCCATCCCCGACAACCGCCTCTCGGTCATCTACCATGGCGGCTACTGGCGCCCGATCAACGGGGACGCGCTGCCCCTCGGCGTCGATCTCATGGTCTTTGATTTCTCGGTCACGTCGGGCACCGGGACCTCGGCGCGGCTACTACAGCGGGCGGTGGGCGCGACGGAAGACGGGGACATCGGCCCGCTCACCCTCGCGGCGGTTCGGGCGCAGCGGCCGGCGGCGCTGATCGAGGCGCTGGCGGGGGCGCAGGAGGCGCACTACCGGGGGCTAGCGGACTTCCAGGAGTTCGGCGCGGGGTGGCTTGCGCGGACGGCGCGGCGGCGTGCGGCGGCGCTAGGGATGGTCCAGTGAAGGATGTCCCGAAGGAGGAACCGCCTCCGCTCCGGGAGACCTGGCGGTGCGCGTGCGGGTCCCTCGTGCTACAACACCATGAGTTCTGCGGACGGTGTGGTATGCCGAAGCCCGGCCCGGTCAATGCACGCGGCGCTTGAGCCTCTTCGCGGGCGCATCAGTGTGCTGCGCGTCTATGCGACCGGCGCGGATTTCCCGGCTCCATATCTCATGGCCCTGGTGGTGGTAGAGCGGCGCTGGTGGCGCCCGTGGAACCGGAATGCGATGCTGGTTGGCCTCGCCACCGACGAGCGCGTGACGCCGGCGGTGCGCTCGGCGATCAACGAGGCGCTGTGGCGTGCTGGGTTTCGGCGCGCCATTTGGGTTCGGTGGAAAGACGGCGTGAGGCGCGAAGTCTCGGTGCCGGTCCACGCAGTGCGTGCGGGGATGACGGAGTGACCCCCTTCCCGCGCCTGACGGGCGAGGAAGGGGGTCACGGTGCGTTGCGTTGAGTTGCGCTTGGTTGCGACGAGCAGCGGAGCGGTGAGGTGAGATGCGCCGGTTGGTGCTTCCGCACCAGGAAGGGGGGGAGTCCGGGTATGGAAGCCGTTGCGAGGAGGCGAGCGGAGAGGTGAAGCGGAGCGATCCCTATCACTTACCTTGCCACGCGATTCCCTTCAACTCGAACCGTCCGAAGTACCCGCCATTCTGCGGGCGGAACCGGCCGATCCCGACAAACTGGCCGGCCTGCCGGAGGTGTTCCTCGAACACCTTGGGGGTGATTTCATCGGCCAGGACGTAGAACGTGACATCTGCCTGCCAGGAGTCGATGACCGGGAAAGTTCGCCAGACGCGCTTGCCGGAGCCGCGCACGCCGTCCGCGTTGGCGTGGATACGCTCGCCGCGCACGTCGGCTTTCTTGATCGGCAGCACGACCCGATCGGTGCACAGCACGCCGGAGAGAAAGAACTTGGTGAAAGTCGCCTTCCCCTTGCCGGGGATTTGCTGGCCGAGCATGGAAGCGGCGCGGTCGAGCGCCTGCTTGAACGACATCGGCGGGATGAAGATGAACCCGTCAGGCGTGACGTGGCACTTCTCGCGCCAGGTCCGCGCCTCGTGTGCGTCGGCGGTTTCGCGGTCGAGCTTCGGGGTTTCGTGCGCCCGGCTTTGAGAGTAGGGCGCGACGGAAACGAGATGGGCGGTGGCGATTTTCATGGGGAGAGTCCTTTGCGTTGCGGTGCGGGGCGCGGAGATGCGGCGCATTGAGGAGCGCTGAGGCGTGACGCGCTGGTTGGTGCTTCCGCACCCGGAAGCGGCGTGTCCGGGTACGGAAGCCGTTGCGTGGTGTCGAGTCGGGCAGAGACGCGACGCGGTGCGCGGCGGAGCGCCGGTTGGTGCTTGCGCACCCGGAGGCGGCGGCTCCGGCTGGGCAAGCGCGTTGCGTTGGGGCGAGAGGCGCCGAGTTGCGCTGTGAAGCGCGGCGGGGGGCTGCGAAGCGGAGCGCTATTCATTTCGTCATCAGCGCCAGGACCACGGCGGCGGGGATTTCGGCCGAGGCGGTGGTGACGGAGGCTTCGACCTTGGCGGCCGACCGAGGGGTGGCCGCGAGCGCAATGGCGCCGAGCATCGATCGCTCAAGGTCGATCTTCTTCCGGATTTCCGGCGTCATGTCGTTGGCCGTGACGCACGCGAGGCGGGCGTGGCCTCGGCGCGCGATCCGGCTGATCCGGTGGCGAGTCGCGGCGCCAATGCCGGGGATGTCGGCGGTTTCGAGACGCTTCACGCCAAGGCGGCGGATGGTCTCGAACCGGCGTCCCTCGGGTTCGCGTTCCACGGCCCGGCGCGCGGCAAGGAGGCTGATCCGAGCATCGTTCTGGATATCGCGGCCGATGGCGGCGGTCATGTCGGCGTAAGGAAGGACCTCACCCACCGGGATTTCCCGGAGCAGGGCGGAAAGGGCCTTGATCTCGGCTTCGCGTTCTGGGTTGGAGCGGAACATTGGGTGTCCGGGCGTTGCGTGGGGCTGCGGAGGGAGGCGAAGAGGCGCACCGAGAGGCGGAGCGTCGTGGTCTTTCCCCTATGCGCCCCCGCGCTGCGCTTGTCAACCACCGAATCGCGGGTTGACATCAGAATCCCACCGGGCTACACTTTCGCCATGCTCGCCCGTATCTCTGTCCGCCTGGACGATGCCACCCGCAAGGAGCTCGAGCGCCTCGCGGCGGCGGATCATCGCACGCTCAGTCAGACCGCCGCCCTCGCGCTGGCGGAGTGGCTGCGCATGAAAGCCGCTCAGAAGCGGCCCAAGGAGCATTGATATGGCAACCTCCCCCACCCTCTCCACCAGTGCGGCGTCCGGCGGCGTGGCCGGCGCCGGGGTGGTGGTGCTGACCTGGGCGCTGCAACTGCTCCATGTCCAACTTCCCCCCGATGTGGCCGCCGCCCTGATGGTGCTTGCGGCGCCGGTCGTGCACTATCTGGTCGCCAGAGAAAAACCCGCCACCCCGGAGGCCAAGCCATGAGCCGCCCCATCACCCTGATTTCCGAAAGCGGCCTGATCGTGGGGAACGTGCTGCTGGCGAATAACTACCCGATGCAGCCGCCGCTGCTGGCCCTGGACGGCATCATCTACCTCGCCAGCAGCGTCTCCTACGGCTCCGGCTCGGCCGGCTCATACTCGGTCGATCGTGCCCAGCCGGCGCCACTGGCAATCCCGCCGGCGGCCGGTTCCAAGCCCTTCGACGAACCAACCCTGGTGATCGGAGAAGCCACATGACCCTCACCGAACGCGCTGAACAAATGTCGGATTACGGCGGCGTGCCTTCGGGACCGCGGCTCCAGGAATCGGCTAACCTCTGCGCAGAAGAACCTACTTCTCGGTTCCGTCCGCGCTACCGCGATCTGACCAACGGCGAGAGGCAGCTTCAGGATATCATCAAGAGCCACGCCGCTCTTATGGAAGATCTCTATAAGAGGGCTGGAAGAGGCCGATACTATAGCTTAGCCATGACTGCGCTCGAAGAATCCGTCATGTGGATCACCAAGGAGCTGACATCGTGACCCTCCCCCGCCGCGCCATCCTCGGCGCCACCGCCATCGTTCCGCTCGCCCTCGCGGGATGCGCCGGCCAGACCGCTGCGCAGGTCTCCGCGCAGATCGTGACGGACCTCAAGGGCGCGCTCCAAGGCGTGCTCAACGCCGTCCCGGCCATCGCCAAAGCGGACCCGACGCTCTTCTCTCCGACCCAGCAGGCGAACGTCACCAGCGTCGCCACCCAGGGCCTCGGCGTCCTGACTGCGGTCAGCACCAGCATGACCGCGACGGCCGCCGCGCCTGCCCTCGCCAAGGCCGAGGCGGCGTTGAACACTGTGCTGGCGTCCCTGGCCGCGCTCCCTGTCATCCCGCCGCCCTACAGCGAAATCCTGGCCGCTGCGGCCGTGGTGGCGCCGATGATCGAGGGCTACGTCAGCAGCATCACCGGGTCCGCTGGGGCGGCTCCCCGGCCGGCGGTCGGGATGCTCGCCGCGCGGCTCGGGAACGGCATGACGCTCGCCGAGGCGCAGGCTATCCTGGCGACCCAGCGATGACGGCGGCGCTCGTGCTCTGGTGCCTGATCCCGCTGGTGGTCGTGACCGCCATTCGCTCATAGCCGGAGGGGGCCATGCTGACCGACCGTGACCTCGCCTCGATCTGCGCCGAGACCTACACCGCGCCTCCGACCTGGCAGGTGGGGGACATCGCGGCGCTGCGGGTGGATCGGCCGGACGGGTTGGTGATCGCGTTCCGGGGGACAGAACCCGACAACCTCGCGGACTGGCTCCGCGACTTCGACGCGATCCCCGTCCCGCGCCTCGGCCTGGGGGTCGTGCATCAGGGCTTCGCGGACGGCGCGGCGGCGATTTTCTCGGAGTTGCCTCGCCTGGACCACACCATCATCCTGACCGGGCACAGCATGGGCGGAGCGATCGCGGTCCTGGTGGCGGCGATGCGAATGAACGCGGTCCTTCCATGCGCGCGGCTGGTGACATTCGGCGCGCCACGCACCGGCGGGGATCGGCTGCGGGATGCGCTCGGCCGGCTGCCTGTCACCCAATATCGCCACGGGGATGATCCGGTGCCTGCGGTGCCGTCCTACTTCGACAACATGACGGCAGTGACTGACATCGGCACGCCGTCTCTGGACCCGCTCGCGGATCACGCGATCGCGGGGTATGTGGGGGCGCTGTGACCGATCCCCTCGCCGCCGAGTTCTACGCCGCCTTCCAGGCGTTCCGCATCCGACTCACCACCGGGGACGGTTTCCTCACGAATGGCGTGCTCTACTACGACACGCTGATCGGCTCGGATGACTGGCAGGAAGCCGTCGCGGCGGCGGATCGGTTCGCGCAGGCGGCGAAGCTCCCGCCATTCGGGCCATGAGGGAAGAACGCATCGGGTCGGCGCGGCTGATCCTGGGGGACTGCCGGGAGGTGCTCCCGACGCTTGGGCCGGTCGATTTCATTTTCACCGATCCTCCGTACGGGCACAACAATAACAACGGGGACCTGATCGAGCGGTGGGAAGCCACGCTCGGCCTTCCGCCGAGCGTGGTTGCCAAAAAATCGGTCGCGCGCCCCATTGCAAACGACGGCCCAGAGGCGAACGATCTCGTGCGCTGGTTTTTTTCGCTAGCGCCGTCGTTACTCGCGTCTGGTGGCTGCTGCTGCTGCTGCTGCTGCTGCTGCTGCGGCGGCGGCGGTCCAGACCCGCAATTCGCGCGGTGGGCATTGTGGCTCGACGAACACCTCGAGTTCAAGCAAATGGTCGTTTGGGATAAAGGTCCGATGGGCCTTGGATGGCACTACCGCCGCTCGTACGAAACAATCCTGGTTGCTCAGAAGCGGGGCGGCCCCTGCCGCTGGTACGACGAGGGCAGCCGCACGGAAAATATCCTGCGCCCCGGGGATTACGGTATTCGCAAGCAAATCCCCACGGCGGACGACCACCCAACCCCCAAACCGTGGCAGCTAGCGGCGCATTTCCTGCGGCTCCACACTATGCCAGGGCAGCTGGTCCTCGACCCGTTCATGGGCGGGGGGAGCACCGGCGTCGCATCCGCGCGGCTCGGGCGCCGGTTCATCGGGATTGAGATCGAAGAGCGGTATTTCGACATCGCGTGCCGCCGGATCGAGGAAGCCCAGCGTCAGGCCGATCTTTTCGTCCCGGCGCCGCCGGCCGAGGACGCATACGACCGGCCGTTGCGCGACCTGTTCGCCGAGGCAGCCCCATGATCCACACGGGCCTCCGCTCCGCTGTTCCCCACCCGGCCGCGCAGGACCTCGGCGCCACACTGGCGTTCATGGACCTCCGAAAGTCGCGCCCTCCGACGTGCGATTACCTGTCCCCGCTCGGCCTCGGGCTGATCGTACCGCCGCCGGCGCTGGGGAACGACACTGCGCCCGATTGCGTTGAGGCGGGGTATCTCTGGGCCGCAGCGGTGCGCGAGCGCACGGCCATGGGTTCGACCTGGCTCCCGGCCGCATCCGAGGCGCTGGGGCTGCTTCCCAGGTGGGGCGACCTGAATACCGGCACGCGCCTGGAAGCCGCTCAGCGGGCCGCTTCGGTGGAAGGCGTCCCCATCGGCGCCCTGGACCTGGACGTGGTGCTCCCGGCGAACGTGCCGCTGGACTGGGATGCGATCCGCACCGCGATCTGGGTCTATGGCGCGGCGGGTCTGTGCTGGAACCTCCCCGCGTTCATCGGCGATGCACCCGATGCGCCGGTCTGGGATGTTCGCTCCGGCCTCGGGACGGAACCCGGCGGCCTCGGTCTGCACTACACCACCGCGCCGGCCTACGACGCGGGCGCGATTCAGATCATCACCTGGGGCTTCACTCCGCGCGTCACGCCAGCCTTCGCGGCGAAGTATCTGGTCCACGCTGAGGCGCAGTTGTCGCGTCGCTGGTTCGACACGCTCGGGCGGTCCGCGCCGGGGTTCGACTGGGGGCAGTTGGAGGCGGTGCGGGCGGAGATGCAGTGATTGACAAGCACCGCGCCCTGTCATAGCCTTCCTCTCGCGACGGTTATTGGGCGCAACGGCAACGAAAGGCCCCTGCCCCGGAGGTTACGGGCCTGGCAACCCCTATCGGACTTCCAGCCATGGGTACTCGCACGGTCCAGTGTTAGCCCCGTCCTGCCATCGGAAAAGCGACACAAAGCCGAACCATCGTGAAGCCGCCCCGGGGAAACTCGGGGCGGCTTTTTCGCGTCATGGGAGCCACAGCCCCCACGTGTCAGCATATTCGGCGGCGCAATCCCAGTCCGGGGGCGCAAGCGTTGCGCCGAGATTTGCGGCCAGCGCGAGAAGATCGACGGGGCAAAGGCAGCAGTCATCGTCGCGCGCATCGAAACAGTAATGCTCGTCGATGGGAAGGTCGCACCCGAGCGCGTCGGCCAACTCGCCCTGGGTTTCGATGTGAAGGGGCCGCTGGCCGGGGCGGAAGATCGTCAGTTCAACGCACATGCTACCTCACCACACATTGCGCCACGACGCGCCCGCGCACCACTCGCGCCGCGTGCGCTGTCATGCTCGGGAGCGCCCGCTCGCACGCCAGCAGCGTCGGGAACCAGCGGGGGCGCGAGACGTGGCAGTGTGCGGTCCCGAAGCAGAACATCAAGACCAGACGCGCGGTCACGTCCCCCGTTCCCCTGGGCGCGCGACGCTGTGCCAGCGGTAGCCTCGCCGGGCAGCATCCTCTGGCGACCAGGAATAATGCCAACCGGCGTGCCAGCGCCCATCTTTCCAATGATGAAGGCACTCGTTAGCGGCATCGCCCAGAAGATGCCAGCGTTCCCCCTGAAACTCCGGCGGCGGTTCGCATCGATCAGACATCAGGCTCTCCCTCACCAGGTTCATTCCAAGGCAGCCCAGCCGCCTCGCGCCGCAGCCGCTCCTCTTCCAACAGCAGCATCGCGGCGCAGACCGCGAGGGGCAGCGTCGCTGCGTTGCTGAAGACGCGGCATTCGGGGACTCGCAGGGAAACGTGGTAGGGCTTCCCGGTCTTCGCGTCGGCGCAATAGGTGATCTCCCACCACCGATGATCGTGCAGAAATCCGATGGCGACGGATGTGTCCGAAACGATCCCACAGTAGGAGGGCCGCCGTAACGCTGCCGCAATGTGAGACTCGAGATCGCGGGTGCCGTGTTCAGCGTGCTCGCATTCCTCGGCCAGGGCGCGGATCGAGGCGGCAAGGCGGAGGGTGGCGGTGGGATCGGTCATGGGGTGGCTCCTTCCGGAGGCTCTGGGAGCGGGCGCCAGTGGGTCGCGCGCTCGGGGAATGCCGTCGGCCGAATGGAGAAGTAGTCCATGTGGAGCTGCCCCTTATCGTCGCAAGTCAGTATCCTGGTTCTGATCGGCGCCGTCTCAATCGGCCGCCAGCCGAGCTCGAGCCTATATCCGTGGACGGCGAGCGACCGGAAGAACGCCGGCACGTCGAACGCGACTTTGCCGTCGCGGTATCGGATGGACGCAATCGCCAGGAGTTCGATGGTGTCAGTGGTCTGGAGACTTCCCATTGTATAGCGAGGCTACATCACCGAAGTCCTCGCCGGTATCATCCGCCACCATCGCCAGCAATCGTTCTGTGGAAATGTCAGGCTCGAAATCTTCGATCCTCTTCCACACTTCTCGCACACGTTTAATCCTTTTGGATAGGCTTATATAACGGGTCACATCGGGTCTCCCAGTTGGCGGATCGCATCCCGGTATCGGATGATCGCGCCTATCGCACCCGCCCCAGGCGATCCGGAAAGGCGCTCGGAATCGCTGGCGGGGTCCATCAGCTCGTGAAGCATCGCGCACCGCTCCCGCTCGCCGGCCAGCAGCCGAAGCAGGTCCGCATGGAAAGTCGCCACGATTTCCTCGGTCGGCACGACCGGCTCGGTGAACCGCAGCGCCTTGATGACGCGGACGCACCTGGCCTCGAACTCTGGGAGGGTGAGCGTGGTCATATCGGGTCCCCCATTGCATAGATGATTTTCGCAGCATCTCTGTGCCCGTGGCAAATCAACTCCTGGCCGCACCGGTTGCGTTCGTCGAGCAGCAACCGAAGGAGAAGCGGCCGGAGCGCCCGGATGATTTCTTCCGTGAGAACGACCGCCTCCTTCGCACCGGGAAGCCAAAGCTCACCGACACATGCGGCCTCGAACTGGTGAATGTCGTATGGTTCAAGCGGCTCGTCTCTCGCTATGCGCATCACCGTTCCACCCCTTTCTTCGCCGCTTCCACCAGCGCGAGCAGAAGCGGGATCGGGAGTTCCCAGCTGTATGATGTTTTCCCGATGAATCGAAGCCCTTTCTCTAAGTCGTGAAGGCGCCCGAAAGTCAGCGGTTCTTCGGGGGCGGCAGACGCAGCTTGCACTTGCTCAATTTTGGCTGCGATCCTCCGGAACGAATCAACTACCTCCTCAGCGGCATCGGCGGCGGCTCGAAGGTCGCGGATGTAGTTCATGGGTCTCTCCTTCTCAGTGTCTCCTTCGCGTATTCGCCCCCGTCATGTCCGTTCGTCCACTCATGGTCGCATCGAGTGCAGCGGAACAGGGGGCGCCCGTCCGGAGCGCGTGATTGGGCGTAACCGCCGGACAGGCAGCGCGGGCATGAAGGGGGCGCCGGGCATCTGACTCTGAGCCAGAAATCGGTCCGATGCCGGCGTAACGGCCATGCGTCTCCGACCAACACACCCTGATCCCAGAAAGTGCGCTCGCTCCCTGTGCTTCCCTCCATGTATGCGTGCGGATGAGGAATCCTGACACGTGCCAGCGCTTCTTCAATGCTGCCCACATGTTCCTTGCGATAGCACGCAAGCTCTTCGTACCGGTCCGCGCTACGCCGCCTCATGGATCATACTCCAAAGGGCACCACATGATCGGCTGTAAGTCGTAGGCGCCGTCGTCTCCCTCAAAGCGCCAACATCCGCCGGCCTCTATCCCCCACTGCGGATACCAGTCCCCCAAAAGAGGCTCGGGTATGCCCACTTCCTCCAGCGGCTCCCACCAGCCGCTATCCTCGCATTCAGCATCATCGAACGAGGCGGGATCATAGGGGATGAACACCCGAATGCGGGTGCCGTCCTTCGGGGCCGTTTTGATCGGGCGCCATTGACGGCGCCTCGGGAGGCGTCCTGGCGTTCTACTCACGGTTCCCCTCCGCCTCACTGACCACCCATTCCCAGATCGGGCGCCAGAAATCGACGAGCGCCTTCTGATCGACCCATGTGGAGTCGTGGCCGATCCCTCCCTCAAGCCGCCCGGCAATCGCGGGCGTGATCTGGCGGGGCACGACCGCGTACCCGGCCGCCCGGAGCGAGCGCAGAAAGTATTCGGCGAGCTCATCACAGTCTATCACTTCGTTGCCTGGAACCGCGCACCAAGCCTCGGCAATGGCTTCACGTGGCGTCATGGCGCGCCTCCCGTCCCGGCGATGCGGACCACCGACGGCGCCTCACAGTCGCTCACGACGCCGATGGCGCCGGTGCCGTCGGGGGCAGAAACGATCACCATGTCGCCTACATTCAACATATCCCGGCCGTCCGCGAAGAAACGCGACTCGAACGCGGAGGCGGCTGTATCATTCGCCTTGTAATGCCACAGCGTGAAGCCGTTGGCGTAGCTCAAGACGCTTAGCCGGCTGAGTTGAAACATCACCGTCATCCTCCCATTGCCGTGAACGTCTCCGGCGCCGGCGGCGTCCTCACCCATCCCGCGCGGAGGAACCGCTTTTCCGGGCGCAGGCACATGTCGCAGCACCAGAACCGAGGCGCCGCGTCCATGTCCGCCAATTCCACGAACGCGATCTCCTCCCCGCTCCGGGATTCGATCAGCGCCGCGAGGTCGGGGGCGGTGTCGTAGGGGTTCTCGACGTAATAGGAGCAGTCCTCGCATAGGAAGACGGGTTTCACGACGTGCATTTCTGCATCTCCTCGATGACGATGTTGGCGATGCGGGAATAGACGCGGGGGTAGGGGCCACGGGTGGCATCGGCGGCACGGGCGGCGGCGGCATCGGCAGCACGGGCGGCATACTCGGCGCCGGCACAGGCGGCATAGAAGGCGGCATAGGCGCCGGCACGGGCGGCATAGAAGGCGGCATAGGCGGCGGCACGGGCGGCGCCGGCAGCACGGGCGGCATAGAAGGCGGCATAGGCGGCGGCATCGGCGGCGGCAGAGGCGCCCTTTCGTCCCCGCCCCGTTTCCAGCGCTCGGCAGACCGCTTCGACGGCTACCCCCACGCCCGACTCATCGACGGTCACGGCTGGGAGTGCAACCTCGCGGAGGATGCGCACCAGAATGCGAGGGACTGCGGGCGCGAGATCGACGCCCTCGGGGATCGCCTCCGCGAACCGAACAGGCCACGCTCGGCGTTGCTTTGGAGCTACGCCCTCGGAAATCCGGTCTTCCAGATAGGCGAGCGCGAGCGGAATGCCGAGGGCATCCGCGACGGCGGTGTGGTCGCCGTAGGCGTGGCGCTCCCCCGTGAGACGGTTGATGGTCTCGACGCCGCAACCGATGGCGCAGCCTCGGAACGAGTCCCCTTCGCCCGAGCCGTATCTGCCGGCGATCAGGTGGTCGGCGGCGGCGTGCTCACGCATGATGCGGACGAAATCGGCTTTCGTCACGCGCGGATCAGGGAAGGTGGTCATCGGTCGCAACCTGTTTCTGCCCGAGTTCGGTGATGCAGTAGCCGGCGCCGGCGGGCCCTCGGTCGTTCCACAGCGCACTGAAGTACTCTGCCAGCCCGAGGTCGCGCAGCCGGCGAACGGCCGTTCGAACCTCGGCATGGGTCAGCCCCGTTCCCTCCATGATTGGAGCGAACGGGAGGCAGTTTTCCCCTTGAGGCGCCGTGTACTCCCGCAGAACCTCCAGGCACGCGCGCTCGGCTCGGGTAAGGGCGGCGATATGTGGGACGGTCATCGGTCCCTCCTCAGGTGATCCGGGACGGTGCCGGGCGCGGCCATCATCGCTTTCACGCCGCCGTCATCCTCGCACCATTCGAGATATTCGCGTTCCTGAGCTTCCTCGATACGCTTCTGCGCTTGGCGGTTGCGGATGTCGTTCCGGATCGCCACCAGCGTGTCAATGATCCCGTCCAGCAGTTCGGGAACGATGATGGCGGTCTCGGTGTAGTCCGGGCTATCGGCACCGGTCGCGCCGCTGGCGGTGGTGAGAAGCACCTGATCGCCGGGGATCGGGTCGATCTCTGCCGTGAAGAACACGGAATTGTCATCGTGGACCAGGCGGCGGGAAAGGGGGTTACGCATCGGGGGTCTCCTTGGGCTGGTCTTCGGAATCACGTGCGGCATATCCTCGGCGCAACATTTTCCGCAGATATTTTATTGCCTTCTCGGTGACTGCCTTTTCGCTGCCCGGCTGCACGTAAAAGGAAATCAGTGTGGCAGCTGCCGCGAGAGCAGCCCCAATCGCGTCTGATGGTTCGTAGCCAGCCGCCGCGCACGCATTATTGAGGCGTTTGGCTTCTTGCCACGCAAGTTCCGTGAGAGTTTCGGCCTGTTGTTCACTCAGGACTTTCACCCCCTCTATCAACGTGCGAACCGCATCCGCTCCCCCTTTGTCACTCATGGCTTTGTCCTTCCAACGTCTCGATGGTCGCCAGGGCGGAAGCGCGCGCAGCCTTCGCGGCGCGGAAGTATTGATGGGCCATCACGAGCGATGCGCGCCCGATTTCATACATCGCTCTTCCGATCTCTTGCCGACGTTCGATCAGGGCGCGCCGGGTGGCAACGTCTTGCGTGGTCATCGCACCACCCTCCCGATGACTGTTGCCGCCGCCTCGGGCAGCGGCACGTCCGCCATCACGTACGTCAGGCGCCAGGCCCCCATGGGGCGCGTCCAGTCATCGATTCGTTCCTCGCGTTGGCGGAAATTGGCAACCACGATGCCGGCAGGTGTCACATACACCGGGATCGTCACCCGGACGTGGTTGGGCGGGGTGGGGGCAGTGAGTTTTCGCTGCGTTGTCACAGCGCATCCTCCGCGCCATCCTCGGCATCGCCTGGGAACGGCATCACCCGGTCCATGGCGTTCTGCAGGGCCGCCGCCAGCCGGGCCGCAGCCTCGCCTTGCAGCGCCGTCAGGGCCTTCGCCACGTCAGGGCGCGTGCGGATCATCTGCACCGCCTCGGCATCCTCGGCGGCGGCAAGGTCGGCTTCCACGTCCCGGAGCCAGTCCGCCAGCTTCGGCTTCGCGGGCGCCGCCGGCTCTTTCGGCTCCAAGCGCAGCGGCTTCACGATGTAGGGCTTGCGGCTTCCCCGGCTTTCCGTGAGCGCCAGCACAAGCTCGCGCTCAATATGCGACACGTGCGAAATGCGGATGCCACCGACTGCCGCACCGCCGAACTTCACCGCCGGGTCGCGATAGATCGTCATGGACCGACCGGGATAGACAGCGCCGTCCGGCCCCCAGGCATGGACCAGAACGCGGCGCATCGACTTACACGCCATATATGGCTTGCCGTTGTCCCCCTCGTAGTGGATCGCTACCGGCTGATCGGATGCGCTGGTCAGCAGCACCCGCGACACGGTGATCGTCATGGGGCCAGCGATCAGATCATCGGCGTTCAACTGATCGCTCTTGGGGATGATGGTCGCGCGGAGGTCGATCATTGGGTGGCCTTTCAGGACAGCATGATGTCTTGTTCGATCTTGCGCTCGGTCGGGATCAGCCGCTTGCCGCAAGTCAGAAGAACCTCGTACGCGCCGAGCTTGGCGTCCAGCCGCTTCTCGAAATCGGAAGCAGCTTCCAGGATGCGCGCTTGGACCGCTTCGTCGGGATAGGCGCGGACGACAGCCATCGGCATTCCCCCGCAGTAGCTCACGAAGTCGCACCACTCCCTCTCGGATACCAGCAGCGCGGTTTGCACCTGGATCACGAAATCCATCGGGATCGTGTTGTGGGGCACATGTTCGAGCAGCATTTCCGCTTGGAACTTCTGCCGCCGGCTCTTGCATTCCAGCAACCCATCCGCCCCGACCAGCCCGTCCGGCGAACACCCGAGCGTGAAGCCGTGCCGGTCATTCGTGATGAACCCGATTTCCTCGACCGGCGCGAAATGCTGGGCGTAGAGGAAGCGCGCTTCGGTTTCATCAACCTGACCGCGCAGCATGTCATCGCTGATGTAGGACGGCTCAACGTATCTGGTGATGCGCTGCGCGAGAAGCTCATAGAGATGGGCGCGCTCCTTGTCGTTCGACGCGATCTTGAGCGTTGGGGTGAACAACAGCCTCATCTCGCTGGCGGTGAGGATGCCGCAGCGGAGCGCGAGCCATTCCGGCGTGCCCTGGAAGACCTCGGGATGATAGGTCACCGGGCCGATGCGTCGCGGGGATGGGGCGTCGGTCATCGTGGGTTCCTTTCCTTCATGAGGTCCTCCCACGCTGCGATCAACTCGATGCGCGCGAGTGCATCTGGCGAACGATAGAACAGCCGCCGAGCGAGATTGATGGTGCAGGACCGGTGGGTTCCTGGGTAAACCAGGGCACCAAAGCGATGCCACACCCCGATGAACCGCTCTCCCGCCGGGGAAATCCCGGCACAAATCACCCCTTTCGCCCCGATGAAATCGGCATGAAACGTAAAGGCGCAATGGGGATGGGAGCCGGTCAACGTGGCCTCGCGCAAGTTCGCCCCAGTTAGCCGGCAATAGGAAAGATCGGCGTTTGTGAGGTTTGCAGACACAAGAACGGCCCTATCTAGATTGCAATCAGTCAGGTCCGCCCCGGACAGATCGGCATCTGCGAAATAGACGCCGGTCAAATCAAGGCCACGGAGGTCTGCCCCACGCAAATCGGCACGAAGAAAAGTCTCGTGCGCCCTTACTCTGGCCTTCACTTCCTCGCGGGTCATGGCGGTCTCCTTGTCTCGCCCCACACATAGGACGGGTCCTATGGCGCCGTCAATAGGGAATCGCACACCCGTCGCTTTTTTCTATTCCCCCCTTGACAGCCGAGGGCAGGTCCTCTTACTCTCGGCCTATGACAGACGCCCCGGTGACCGATCTCATGCGTCCCGATGTTGAAGCGGTCCTGGCCGGGACCGGCATGGCCGCGTCCCGATTTGGGATGCTGGCGCTCGGCGATCCTCGGTTTGTCAGAGACTTGCGCGACGGCCGCGAGGTCAAGCGCGCGACGCGGCAGAAGGTCGTCGAGTTCATGGTGGCCTGGCGCGCGCAGAGCCAAGGAGGAAGGGAATGACCACCCCGACCGTCGGCCACAACGCGGCCAATGACCATCTCCGCTCGCTCGTCGAACGGATCGAGTGGCTGGAAGAACAGCGCCGGGGGATCGCCGCCGACATCAAGGACATCTACGCCGCGGCGAAGCGAGCCGGGTACGATGTGAAGGTGATGCGCCGGCTGATCGCGGATCGGCGGAAGGACGCGGCCGAGGTCGAGGAGTTCGAGTCCCTGCTGGACCTGTATCGACGCGCCATCGGGCAGTTGGCCGGCACGCCGCTCGCCGAGGCAGCGGAGCCGGTGCGGTGAGCGTGGCCGCGTGGTTGGTGGCGCATGAGGCGTTTCTGGCCCGATGGGGGGGCCTCAGCATCGCGTTTCTCCTGGGGTGTGCATTCGGGGGATGGCTCAGCCGGCGGCAACTGGTGCGCCTGGTGCGGGAGATGATTACGGCGGCGGCTCCCGTCGAAACGCCCTCGCCTCTTCCCTCGGGCCGCGACGCGCGGGGCCGGTTCGTCAAGCGTGGTGCGCCGTGAGCGAGCAAGGAGCGGAAGGCCAGCGTCTGCGCCGGCGTCGCCGCTTTTCTCTGACCGCGCCGATAGCGCCCGAGACCGATCTTCATGCTGCCGTGGCCGCCGCGCTGGACGTCCTGCTCCTCCCCCCCGCTGCCTGGACC
>VFSW01001433.1_pt1 | contig 36457 bp, 24 predicted proteins | sample 5358111 | NCBI WGS metagenome assembly VFSW01 (sample SAMN11554181, study PRJNA540505) | mine drainage metagenome | isolation source: sediment from site ElyBrook_90M | place: USA: Ely Copper Mine, Vershire, VT | collected 2017 | reverse complement strand
CAAGCGGACCTTCCGGTCAGACGCAGCCTCGCGCAGCAGGCGAAGATCTTTAGCGCCGAGTTCCACTGTGGCGCCGGCCTGAGCCGGAGGATGCAGCATGACGTTGCCATACGCTGCATAGAAAGGAGACTGAAAGAGCGCGCTGTTGACGGCGCTCAGAAATTTGTCGGGATTAATTCCCTGCGACTCCGCATACACAAAAGACTCAGCCAGCGAATGAATCATGGCGCTGATCAGGAAGTTGCCGCCCAGCTTAAGCGCATGGGCCTGGCGCGGTTCTGGACCAATCACTGAGATGCCTCGCGACAGGGGCTCAAGGACGGGGCGAGCCTGTTCGATGGCTGCGGCGTCTCCGCCCACAACAATCCAGAGACGGCCTTCTTCGGCGACGTTTGGCCGGCCGAACACCGGAGCCGCGACGAAGCGCTGGCCGCGGTGGTGATGCTCCTCGGTGAGTCGCTCGCTCAGCGCAACACTGATCGTCGAGAGAGAAATGTGAATGGCGCCCACGCGCATGGCGTCCAGCACGCCGCCCTTTGCCAAAAGCACATCCTGGTGCGCGGCATCGTCAAAGAGCATCGTAAGGACCAAGTCGGCGTGGGCCACGGCCTCGATTGGGGTGGCAGCGACCTTCGCGCCGTGGGCTGCGAGTTCCTGTGCTTTCCCGATGGACCGGTTCCAGACCACGACGCTCTGCCCGGCGGCAAGCAGACGCCTCGCCATGGCGAAGCCCATCTTTCCGAGACCAAGAAAGGCAATTTGCATTGGGTGCACTCCAATCCGACGACGCCGCGGTTTGAGCGAGGAATGAAAGGGTGCCAAAGTCTGGCGCCTGCGCATCACCTGCTCGCTGGACGGCAAAGGGCAGGTGCTCGGACTAGTCTAGACGGCTTATTGCGGAGTGACCAGATGGTGCGCAATCGCAAACAGGGCCAGTTCGAGCCGCGTTGAGACGCCCGTCTTGTCGAAGATATTCGAGAGATGCCGCTTGATCGTCTCCTCGCTCAGGCCAAACTGCTTGGCAATGTCGCGGTTACTGCAGCCTTCCACGATGCAGCCCACAACCTCGAGTTCGCGCGGCGTAAGCCCATACGTCTTGTGCTGCGGGGGAGTAGCCTGAAGCATCAGGTCGTGCAGGGCGGCGACGAGATTAACGACCCGCTTGCCACCGATCCAGAAGTCCCCCGCCTGCACGGTTCGGATGGCGACTTTGAGATGCCCGGCCAGCGCGTCTTTAAGAACGATTCCGCGCGCGCCGATGTGCAGCGCCTCAATGATCTGTTGCGTAGTGATGGTTGAGGTCAGAAGCAGAATCTTAACCTCAGGCGAACCCTTCATGATGGCGCGCATCGCCTCTAGCCCAGGCAGGCGAGGCATGGCCACGTCAAGCAGAAGGATATCCGGCTTCAGCTCCAGGGTCTGAGTGATCGCGTCGTCGCCGTCGTCGGCCTCACCCACCACGCTGAAGCCCTCTTCGACCATCAGCATGTTCCGCACGCCGATGCGCACTACGGGATGATCGTCTGCCAATACAATTCGGATCGGTCGTTCCACGACAGCCTCTAACCCCCGATAAGACCCCTTGCCAGAAGTGTACAACTGCCAATCAACTTCGCTGGAATGCCGAAGTCTTTTCTTTACGGCTATATTGCCTGGACCGGAAACTCAATCTCAAGCATACGCTCAAGGCTCTGCGTCACTGCACGTAAATCGTTGAGAACTGTGGCAGAGTTATCCAGTTGGTCACTCTCGGATTCAAGCAGAGCCCCCAGACGAGCGGCCTGATGAACGCCAGCCATGCCACAGCCTCCCTTGATAGCATGCCCGATGCGTCGCACGGTCGTCGCGTCCTTTTCTGCGATGGCGGCTTTCAAAGCTTCGTTCCTCTGGTTAAGATCAGCCGCCACGGCAGCAAATATCTCCCGCACCATCGACTCAGGCATGATCTCGCGGAAGCGGGAGAGGGTTTCTTTGTTCAGGACGGGTTCTGAGGCATCAGCGGTCAACGAGGGCTGGATGCCGCCTCTGCTTTCCATCATCTGCACGAGAGACTCTGCGGTAAAGGGCTTGAGAAGAAACCCGTTGGAGGCTTCGATGAGATCGGGAGCGCCTTCACTCCCGCTGATGACGAAAATCCTGGCGTCGAGGCGAGTCTTTATCGCTCGAATCAGATCCAGACCATGCATTCCCGGAAGGTGCGCATCCATCAGGACGAGCTTTGGCGCAAATGCTCCTTCATCCAGAAGGGCTAGTGCGGTTGCGCCATCTTCCGCGCTGTGGACGGTGTATCCGCGCAGGGTCAGAAGCGTTGCTGTTACCTCGCGGCTGATTAGATCGTCATCGACGAGCAGGACGACCGGCAGTTCACAATTCCTACAGATGCCAAACAAATCGCTGCTCACCGTTCCCGCACCTTTGGACTTTCTACTCGTTGGAAACCGATATTTCATGGAGCCAGCCCGGGGCCTTAAGCAGCTCCCTGGGGCGCGAACCGTCCGCCGGCCCCACCAGCCCGTCGCGTTCCATTAAATCAATCAAATGGGCTGCTCTGCCATATCCTATTCGTAACCTGCGCTGCAAAAGTGACGTGGAGGCCTTGCCAAACTCAAAAACAAGGCGTACGGCGTCATCAAACAAGGGGTCGCTTTCGTCTTCTCCCGCACCGCCGGCTTCAGTGCCGGGCTGCTCATCGCGTGGCGATTCCAGGAAGCCCTCGGCATACTCCGCAGCGCCCTGGTCTTTCCAGAATGAAACGATTGCGGACGTTTCTTTTTCAGAGACATACGGCGCGTGGAGGCGCATCAGCCTGCTGGTGCCCGGCGGCAGAAAGAGCATGTCTCCGCGGCCCAGCAGCGCCTCGGCGCCGTTGGTGTCGAGAATGGTTCGGGAGTCCACCTTCGTGGCCAGCCGGAAGCTGATGCGCGTGGGCACATTGGCCTTAATCAGGCCTGTGATGACATCCACGCTGGGCCTCTGCGTGGCCAGCACGAGGTGGATTCCCACGGCGCGGGCCATCTGCGCCAGCCGGGTGATCGACTCTTCCACATTGGCCCGGTCCAGCATCATCAAATCCGCCAGCTCGTCGATGATGATGACGATGTAGGGCAGCGGCTCCTCGGGCTCGCCTTCGTCAAAGAGTGAGGGCATCGTGCCCTCAAACAGCTTGTTGTACTGGTCAATGTTCCGGACGCTGCGCGAAGCCAGCAGCTTCAATCGGCGCTCCATCTCGCGGACGGCGTTGCGGAGTGCGTTCGCGGCCAGTTTGGGCTCGGTGATGATGGGCGTGAACAGGTGCGGGATGCCCTCGTACATGCCCAGTTCCACGCGCTTCGGGTCAACCAGGATGAGCCTGACCTGCGCGGGCGTGGTGCGGAAGAGCAGGCTCATGATCATTGCGTTGATGGCCACGGACTTGCCCGAGCCCGTGGAGCCGGCGATGAGCACATGCGGCATGGAAGCCAGGTCCGCCGTGACGATGCGGCCGTTGATGTCCTTGCCCATGGCGAGAGTCAGGCGCGACTTTGCCTTGGCAAAGGTCTCTGACTCGATCACGTCGCGCAGATGGATCGTCTCGCGTTCGTGATTGGGTACCTGAATTCCCACGGTACTCTTGCCCGGCATGCGTTCGATCAGGATGCTTTCCGCGCGCATAGCCAGACACAGATCCTCGGCCAGCCCGGTGACGCGGGAATATTTCACGCCCGCCTCTGGCTTGAACTCGTAGGTCGTGACCATGGGGCCGGGGTTGATCTGCACCACCTGGCCGCGCACGTCAAACTCCGCGCTCTTTTCGACGAGAACGCGCGCCTCCTCGCGCAAATCTTCCTCGCGAATGGCCTGCGGCCCGCTGCCCGCGTTGAGCAGGGTACTGGGCGGGAGTTTGTAGCCGCTCACATGCTTGGGGGCAACTGTAACTGTGCGTATCTCCGCATCGGCGCGCTCATGGATGGCGATTTCCCCTGTTGCTGGAGCAGCGGGGGCGGGCACAGGAGCTGGAGAAGCCGCAGAGGGCATCTCCACCAGGCGCGGGGCAACCGGCGGAGCCTCAGGGGCAGTCGCTGGCGTGGATTCGGCCACGGGTGCGGAGGAGGTCTTGCGCTCCCAGATGCTGGTCCGGCGCGGCTCGTCTTCGGCTGGAGCTTGCGCCTCCTCTGGGTTTGCCTGCATCCGCTGGTAGGCAGGAATCTCGTCTACCGGGTCGCTCACCGCGGTTCGATCCCGACGACCGAACAGCAGCGAAAGGCGGCTGGGCCGATGCTGCCGAGGAGTCTCCGCGGTAGGGTCTTCGCTGTCGATGGTCCCGGTGAAGAGCTGCTGGCCTGGGCCGGGTGAGGCTTGTTCCTCGCGCGCTGCGTCTGTCTCTGCCTTGTGTTCGGCGCGCTCTTCACGCCAGTTCCGCCACCGGTCCCGCAGCGCCATGAAGTGAATCCAGCGATCCGTGAAGAATTGCTTCAGCGCCCAGAGGCGGATGTCCGCTGCAAAGTACAGACCCACAGTGGCGAGTCCGAGCGCCACCACCCAAGCCCCCTGGATGTTGAAGTAAGCAACCAGAAAACCAGCCACGAGCCGGCCGGTGACTCCTTCGACCGGCACCGCGTGCATCCAGCGCCAATGCCACGGCAGCAATCCAAATATGGCGGGAACGAAGGCGAGCGCGAGTGCACGGCCGACCCAGCGCAGCCATACCGGGCCACTCTCATGGGAGCGCAGCCAGTTCCAGCCTATGGCGCCGACCCAAAATGGAAGCAGAAATGCGGACAGGCCCAGCCATTGCAGTAGCAGGTCGCCGGCCCAGGCTCCAAACACCCCTGCCCAGTTGCTTACGGAGTGCGCCAGTGCCGGATCGACCGACGTGCTGAGCGAGGGATCGGCGGCATGATAGGTCGCGAGCGAGAGAAGAAGGAGGATAGCGACGAGCGAGGCCCCAAATCCCAGGAAGATATCGAGGGCACGGTTGCGCTTCGGCGGCAAAGCAATCGGAATCGGCTTCATGGTGGGGACGCTCCCGCATGCCGGAAAGCGCAAGTCGAAACCTGCGGCCGACGAAGCGGATAAGAAATCCCAGAGCAACTTCTATTATGGAGGGCCAGTGTTTCGTTACTCGTGCAAAAACAAGGCGGGGGAACCTTGCTGTCCACTCCCGCCGAGTCTCCTACCCGGATGGCTTTAGCCGGTGATGTAGCGGGCGCCGAACAGGAGCAACGCAACACCCAGCACAATGCGGTAGATGGCGAACACGGCAAATCCATGGCGCCGCACCCAGAGAAGGAACCACTCGACGACGCCGAGCGCGACGACGAACGAGACCGCGAAGCCAATCGCCAGCACGATCCAGCGTTCGCCGTTCATCACCACATGCGCAGCGGCGGCGGCCGCTGCGCCCACCTCTTTGTGCGGGTGAATCTCCTTGACAAGGTCATAGCCTGTGGCGGCAAGCATCGTGGGGATGGAGAGGAGGAAGCTGAACTCCAGTGCGGAGGGGCGGTCGAGGCTGGCGATTTGACCTGCGGCGATGGTGGACATTGACCGCGAAACGCCGGGGAAGATTGCCGAAAGAGCCTGGCACAGACCGATCCAGATGGATTGGCCGAGGCTCATCTCTTCCACGTGAGTCACCGAAGCCTCCTTTTGTGAAAACCAGGCATCGACGATCCACATGACCACGCCCCCGATGAGCAGCGCAAGGGCCATCACAGAGAGGCTGCCAAGGTTGTGATCGCTCCATTTTTTCAGCAGAAGAGCCGGCGCCGACGTGCAGGCAAAAGCAATCAGCGTCAGCGAGAGAGGATGGGTAAGCCAGTTCCGGTCTCCACTCTCGCCTTCAGGAAAGGTGCGCAGAAAACCCACGATGCGGCCCAGGTAGAGCAGCAGAAGCGCCAGAATCGCGCCGGCCTGAATCACGATGGTGTACATCTTCCAATACGCATCATCGAGCGGAATCCGCATCAGAGCTTCCGTGATGCGAAGATGAGCCGTTGAACTGACAGGAAGAAACTCGGTCAGGCCCTCGACGATGCCCAACAGAACCGACTGAAGATAGACGTTCAAGAAACCTCCGATGGATGCCTAAGGCCGGTCAATGCCGTAAACTGGAACTCCCTGATCCAATTTGAACACGAGCGCCACAGCGCGCGATGTGTAATCCGATTGTGGAAACTTGTCCTTCAACTGCGCGGCAAGAGAAGCCGCGTGACGATGCGCATCGTCGTGACGCTTGCCGTTTTCGTCTGCGGCGTAGAGGTCGCTGAGCACGGCCTGCCGGTAGCATGCTTCATAAAGCGCCCGGGCAGTACGCGGGCCGTTGGGATGCTCAGCAGCGTAGCGCTCATAGATGTCCGATTCCTTCTCCGGACACTTCTCCTGGCCTTGCCAGTCGCCGCAGAGTTTGTTGTCAATCAGGTCAAAGTCTGCAAGGTCGGCCCAGCGGGTGTGGGGATAATACTTCACCACCTGCTTGAGCTCATCTTCATCCATCTGGTTGCGCAGGGCCGGATTTTGCAGCTTGGCCGAGGGAAGGGAACTGTAGTCGGCCTTTTGCAACTGCCAGCGAATGTCAGCGGCTCGCCACGCCGCTTCGGCTGCCAAAGGGGACTCGGGAAACATTTCGACGACACGGCGGTAAAGCAGCCGCGCAGCCTGTGCGGCGTTCGCCGGTCCGCGGGGATCGGACGCAAGCGCCTCTTCAGTCGCCGCCGTGCCCATCAGAACCTGGTCGCCGTTCGGCGTATTCTCGATGACGATGCCTTTGGCTTCCATCCAACCGGTGATGGGCGGCGGCGTGTCATTGCTGCCAAAGATGGGCTGGTCGCTCGACTGCTCTTCTTCAATATCGGTATTGGCGTAGACGCGCAGCCAGTCGCCGCTCTTCTCTGCGACCACCATCTCGCGGCCTGTCTGCACGCGGTCTACCTTCTGCGCGCTTTTGTCGGGAGAGATATAGAGCCACGTGATACGCAAGGCGGTGGCGCGCGGGCCGGCGAGCGGCTTGACCAATTGCGGCGGACGCTTTTGGCTCTGCGCAGTAAGGGCACAAATCAGGGCGAATCCGAACGCCAGGGTGCGAGGCTTCATCACAGAAAGCATCATAGTGCAACGACGTTACGAGCCGGTTTCAGTGAGCACCTCAGCCAGCAGCTCGGGGGCCACATTGCCGCCGCTTACCACGGCAACGGCCTTGCGGTAGAGGGGCAACTCGCGGGAGTGAAAGAGCAGCGCAGCCGCCGCCACGGCTCCACTGGGCTCGGCGACGAGGCGCGCTGTGGTCACAATGGCGCGCATGGCGCTGCGAATCTCCTCTTCGGTCACAGTCACAATGCCGTCCACAAAGGCCTGTAAGTGCGCAAAGTTGCATGCTCCCACGCTCTGCGTGCGCAGGCCGTCGGCGATGGTCTGGCTGGTCTGCTCTGCGGGCCACTCCACCACCGATCCCTTCCGAAAGCTCTCGGCTGTGTCGCCGGCCAGCTCCGGTTCCACGCCGAAGACCTTTGCACGTGGGCATGTCAGCTTGACGGCCGCGGCGACGCCGCTGAGCAAGCCTCCGCCGGAGACAGGCGCGAGCACCAGATCGACGTCGGGAAGTGCTTCTGCAATCTCCAGCCCGCAGGTTGCCTGGCCGGTGATGATGTCGATGTCGTCATAGGGCGGTACCACCACATAGCCGTGCGCGCGCACGAGCTCCTCCGCCTTCGCGAGCCGCTCGCTCGATGCGGGACCGACTTCGACGACCTCGGCGCCCAGGGCCAAAGTCGCCGCCCGCTTGATGGCCGGAGCATTCGATGGCATCACAATGACTGCTTTCGCTCCGACTGCCCGCGCCGCATAGGCCACGCCCTGCGCGTGATTGCCGCTGGAGTAGGTAATCACGCCGCGTTGAACTTCTTCCGGAGTCAGTTGCAGAATCTTGTTGGCCGCCCCGCGGATTTTGAAGGCGCCAATGGGCTGCAGCGATTCCGCCTTGAGCCAGACTTCACCCGCGACGCCTGGGAACGGCGCCCGGACCAGAGGGGTATGAACAGCGATGCCGCGGATGCGTGCAGCCGCAGCGCGGATTGCCTCGATGGTGACAAGAGACTCTGCCATGAGAATTCTCGTGCCGCTGCTCTCAGATTTCGAGAATTACCGGCATGATGAGCGGTCTGCGTCCCGTTGTCTTCTGGATCAGGCGCTTCAGATCCGCGCGGATCTTATCTTTGGCCATGCCATAATCGGCCTTCTGCTCGTCGCTCAGTTCGTCCAGTGTCCGCAGGACCTGTTCGCGCGCCTGCTCGGTAATATCCGCGCCGCCAAAGCCGCGCATCACCACCTCGGGCGTCAACTCCAGCCTTCCGGTTCTCTTGTTGATGGCCAGCACGGCCAGCACGATGCCGTCTTCGCTCAGGATGCGGCGGTCGCGGATGACCAGATCCTCCACGACATCGATCGACGATCCGGAATCGATGAGGATGCGTCCGGCTGTAACTTTGTCTTTCTTGCGCGCGTCGCTCTTGTCCAGCTCCAGCACGTCTCCATCTTCAATCACGATGGCGTGTTCCACGGCGCCGGTCTCCATTGCCACCTGCGCGTGACGGCGAAGATATCGGTAATCGCCATGAACCGGGATAAAGAACTTGGGCCGTACCAGATTGATGAGCAGGCGCATCTCCTCCTGGCTGCCGTGGCCGCTTACGTGAATCAAGCCACTCGAACCGTCGTCGCAGATGACCTGGGCGTCGCGGCGGAACAGATGGTCAATCACGCGGAAGATGCCTTTTTCGTTGCCGGGGATGATGCGCGAGCTCAGGACGACCGTATCACCGGCGTCGATCCTGGCGTGCTTGTGATTGTCCACAGCCGCGCGGCTCAGTGCGCTCATTGGCTCACCTTGCGTGCCGCTGATGAGCACCATCAGTTCGTCCGGCGCAAAGTCGCGGATCTGCCCCGGATTGATGACCAGGCCGGGGGGCAGGTCGAGATAGCCAAGGTCTTGCGCGATCTCGGTGCTCTCCATCATGGACCGGCCAATGACCGCAACCTTGCGTCCGTGGGACCGCGCCAGCTCCATTGCGATGCGGATCCGGTAGATCGACGAGGAGAAGCAACTGAAGAAGATCTTGCGCTTGGCCCGCGAGAAGATCTCGTCGAGGCGTGGCACCACCGCCCGTTCGCTCGGCGTATAGCCAGACCGCTCGACGTTGGTTGAGTCCTGCAGCAGGGCCAGCACGCCGCGCTTGCCATACTCGGCAAAGGTGTGCAGATCAAAGGGCTTGTCGTCCAGCGGCGAAAGGTCAATCTTGAAGTCGCCGGTATGGATGACGACGCCGACTGGCGTATCGACGGCCAGCGCCACGCAATCGACAAGGGAGTGCGTCACGCGGATCGGCTCAATCGTGAACGGCCCAATCGAGAACTTCTCTTTTGGGGCGATTTCAATCAGTTCGGTGTCGTCCAGCAGTTGATGCTCTTCGAGCTTGCCCTCCACATAGGCCAGGGTGAACTCCGTGGCATAGACCGGCACCTTGATTTCGCTCAGAATCCAGGGCAAGCCGCCAATGTGGTCTTCATGGCCATGGGTGAGGATGATGGCGCGAACATGCTGTTTGTTTTCGACAAGGTAGGAAATATCGGGCACGACAACGTCAACGCCGAGCAGCTCGGTTTCAGGAAACATGAGCCCGGCATCAATCACGATGATGTCGTCTTCCCAGCGCAGAGCAAGGCAGTTCATGCCGAACTCGCCCAGTCCGCCTAAGGGGATGATTTTCAGTTTTTTAGTGTGCATCTGTCAGTTCTGATGCTACCACCTGGCGGCGTTTGGCGCTGCAAGCCCCATCCTGGCACTGAGTGCGGCGGGCTGCCCGATGCGCTACTCCTGCGTCCATGAGAAGAGGACTTGAATGACCCCTTCAATGCGCGCTGTGTTTGCCGGTTCGGGTTCACGAGCCTTCATCTTATTTCTGAGCCTGGCTCTCTGCGCCGCGCCGCTTTCCTTGCAAGCCGCCGCCTCCCCGGTCGTGACGGGTTACGTCTTCCCCCAGGGCCGGCAGTTTGCGGCGGGAGAGGTGGATGCAGGCAAGGTCACCCGCATCAACTATGCCTTTGCCCGCATCCAGGACGGTCGGATGGTAGAGGGCTTCCCGTCCGACGGAACGAACCTTGCGCAGATCGGAGCCCTGCGCAAGCAGAATGCGGGTTTGACCGTACTGATTTCTGTGGGAGGGTGGACCTGGTCTGACGGCTTCTCGGATGTTGCGCTCACGGCGCAAAGCCGCGCTGTCTTTGTGGCGAGCGTCATCGACTTCTTGCGTCGCTACCAGCTCGACGGGCTGGATCTGGATTGGGAGTACCCCGGTCAGGCCGGGGCGGGCCACTCCTATCGCAGCGAGGACAAGCAGAACTTCACTCGACTGGTCAGAGATTTGCGGGCTCGCTTCAATCAGGAAGAAAAGATGACGCACCATCGTCTTCTTCTGACCATCGCCGCAGGAGCATCCAGTGACTTTCTGGAGCAAACCGAGATGGCGACGGTGCAGCAGTTTGTGGATTCCGTGAACCTGATGACGTACGACTACTACGAACCTGCCTCCGATTCGGTTACGGGCAATCATTCTCCTCTTCTGACCGACCCTGCAGATCCAAAGGCTGTTTCAGCGGATGCCAGCGTGCGAGCCTTTGTGGCCGCGGGTGTTCCGGCGGGGAAGATTGTTCTCGGTATCCCGTTCTACGGGCGCATGTGGGCGGACGTTCCCGATTTGCAACACGGACTTTTTCAGCCCGGTAAGCAGGCTGCCAGTGGCGACCTTCCCTTCAGCGTCATCCGGACCATGCAGGCTAGCGCCGGATTCACGCGCTTTTGGGATACCGCCGCACAGGTTCCGTATCTCTATAACCAGCAAACACGTCAGTTTGTGAGTTATGAGGATGCAGAATCGGCAGCGGCGAAGTGCCGCTATGTGATGCGTCAGAAGCTGCAGGGGGTCATGTTCTGGAGCTACTTCAATGATCCATCTGGAGAGTTGCTGGGAGCCATCACGGGCGCGCTGACGGGCGCATCCGGCACGCCGGCGCGAGCGGGCCGCTGAGCCCGGTCCATCTCATTCGCCCGGAAAGCGCACGCCAAGCGCGGTGCGAGCGCTCTCAAGCAGTTGCGCCATGCCGATCGAGAGGGCATGAGGGATGACGGGGCTTTCCAGCGTCCCGTTCCGGATGAGCTGACAAAAATGCTCCGTCTCGTAATTGAAGCCGCCTCCGGTGAACGGTTCATCCAGCTCCGCACGGCGGCCGTCGAGGAAGTGGATCGTGGCCCGCGTTGGGTTCCACCAGTTCGCGTGCAGGATGACGTAGCCGCGGGTTGCAGCGAGCATGGCGTCGCCGCGGCTCAGTAGGTCGAGTCCCGTGTGCAGTTGCGCCATGCCACGCTCGTGCTGGGTCTGGAAGATGGCAAAGGCATCCACTCCTCGGTCGCTGAGCCGCCCCATCGTCTGCAACTGTTTCAGTGGGCCGAGCCAGTCCAAGGCAAGAAAGGCCTCGTAAGGCCCGATGCCCATGATGCCGCCGCCGGCGATCTCTGGAAAATGCAGAGGATAATCCGGAGCGAGAGTTGCATCGCAGTGGCCCGCGCGCACATAGCCGACGGCGCCAATCGGGTCAGAAGCAAGAAAGTCCTTCAGCTTCCTATAAAGAGGAAAGAAGGGCGGCTTCATCGCTTCCATGAAGAGCCGTCCATGCTGCCTGGCCGCGGCGATGACCCGCTGAAGCTGCCTTTCGTTCATCGCTGCCGGCTTCTCGCACAAGACGTGCTTGCCGGCGGCAAGGGCTTCCAGGCAGAGTGCGGCATGGGTGTCGGGATGCGTCGCAACATAGACTGCATCGAGATCCATCGCGAGCAGGGCATTCAGATTGGGAGCTGCGCACTCTGCGTCAAAGCGTTGTGCAAAGGCTGCAACCCGCTCCGCGCTCCTCCCCCAGACGGCAGTAAGCGCTGTATCCTGCACTGCGGTCAGGCCCTGAGCAAACCTTGCGGCGGCGCGTCCAGGGCCCACAATCCCCCAGCGGATTTGGTGTGTCGGTTGATTCACGGGGTCACTTGTCTACGGTAGCGCTGATGATGGAAGTTCGCTGGCCGCCCTGCGCCCGGATAGGCGGAAGGGGCAGTGCGTCAGCGAAGCAGGTCTTCCAGGGTGGTGCTCAGGTCTGTCTTGTCATCGCGATATTTCACGATGACGGGCGCATAAAGCGACAGACCCCACTCCCTTGCGTTCGCGTGTCCTTTTCCAGCCGACACGGCGCGCGACCCCGGCACGACGACGGCATTCTGCGGAATGATCAGCGGCTGCTCGGCCGTCGCACGGAGGACCTCGCCGCGCACCAGGTCAAAGACCGGAGTGCCGCGCGTGAGGATGGTTCCAGCCGCAAGCACCGCACCTTTCCTTACGATGGTCCCTTCGTAGACGCCAGAGTTTCCCCCGACGAGCGCATCATCTTCAATGATGACGGGGCTTGCATTGACCGGTTCCAACACGCCGCCAATCTGGGCAGCGGCGCTCAAGTGAACCCGCTTGCCGATCTGCGCGCAGGAGCCGACCAGCGCATGGGAATCCACCATGGTGCCTTCATCCACCCAGGCTCCGGCGTTCACATACATGGGCGGCATGCACACAACCCCAGGCGCAAGGTAAGCTCCCGCGCGAACCGATGATCCACCCGGCACAATGCGGATGCCGTCGTTCGCAGAAAAGTGGCGTGCGGGATAAGTGTGCTTATCGACAAAAGACAAGCCCGCTGCCGGGACTTCCTGCAATGTGCCCAGCCGGAAGCCGAGCAGGATGCCGCGCTTGACCCATGCGTTCACGCGCCATCCGGTCGGGGCCGCGGGAGCCGGTTCAGCGGCGCGGACCTCGCCCTTCTCAAGTGCGGAGCGAAGCGTCACAAATGCATCCATTGCAGATGAATTGCCGTTGGCATCAGCGCCCGCGGCGAACGCCTGCTCGACAGCCTGTTCCAGTTGTGAAAGTGTCATCGTTCTTAGAGTTTACCAAGCAACTCTCACCGCGCGGAGGGAAGCGGCGCCAGGCAAAACACACCTCCCCTCAGCAGGTTGTGTGGCCTGCCAGGACGCGAGAATGAAGTCGCGGTGTCACGCCGCGTGAGCCTCGGTATGGTGCACGCGCTCACTCACTGGTCCTCGGTGTCGCCGTTCGACCGGTTGAAGTCGAAACGAATTGTCGCCGGCAGGAATCATGGCAAGGGGAACGGGGGTCCGGTCGCAACGGCTGTGCATGTGGCGCGCTTCAAGCCATGCACAAAGCCGAGGATCGAAGATGTCCGGATGTCCCTGCCAGAACTCTGGCGAAAGGCCGCACTGAATGCGCAAATGATCAAGCTGCAATTCGATGGCCGGCGTATTTCTTGGAAAATAGCGGCGCACATTATTGACTCCCACGTGCAAGCCAGTGATGCCGCGACCTTTACATTGCGTTCGAACCACCATAGCGTACCTGCTTCTCAGAGTTGAATTTCTTGAGCTCGGCTAGCTTGGTTAGGGGAGGCCACCGCGGACTCACGGATTCCAGAGTCCGCCGGAACGCTGTTCTAGTGCGATAGTGCCCTGCCTTTGAAACTGTGTCAAGAGCCATCCAGTCCGATCAAGGCCTGAACGCATCCATACGCGCGAGAAGCCGAAAAGGCACGAGAACCACCTGACTCAGGCGCCCATGCCACCCGTCTTCTTAGATGCGTGTTCTATGTATTTGGTGAGCGAATCTTTAGCCGGGTGAGTCAGGAGACGGAAAGTGCGTCTATCGGGCCAATCATCTCTGCGCCACGACGAGGGCCTCTCCGAGCGCCAGGGCAACGGTGGCCTGCTGCGACACTTCGATGCGATTGAAGAAGGGCAGCGCCAGGGTCCGGCGCGCAATGGATTCACTCCGTGGCAGGGAGACTGGTTCTCCCTTCAATGCTGCCTGCAAGCCGGGTTGCAGATGGATGGGCGGAAAATAGCGGCCTGTCGCGATGCCGCGGTCACGCAAGGCGATTTGCACAGAATCGCGGGAAGCTCCCTCCGGCAGCCGCACGACGTAGACAAACCAGCTGATCGTACGCCCGGGCAGTTCCAGCGGCGGCAACACCAGTCCAGGCAAGTCTTTCAGTAGCTGGCTGTACCTCTCCGCGGCCGCACGACGCAGGTCGAGCATCGCATCGAGCCGCTTAAGTTGCACCTTACCCAGTGCACAAGCGAGCTCGGAAAGGCGGTAGTTGTAGCCAATCTCCGCATGGTCGAGCCAGTTTGCTCCAGGTCTTCGCCCCTGGTTGCGCAAGCTCCGAAGCCGAGCGGCGCGAGCTGCGTCACGCGTGAGGACAGCGCCACCTTCGCCAGTCGTCATCTGTTTGTTCGGATAGAAGCCGAAGACCGCCATGTCGCCGAAGGTCCCGACGAGCCGTGGCTGACCGGTATCCTCAAAGCGGGCCCCAATTGCCTCGCAGGCGTCTTCAATCACAGAAAGCCGGTGGCGGCGCGCCAGTGCCATGAGTACGTCCATCTGGGCAGGCACGCCGAAGGTATGCACTACCAGAACGGCCTTTGTGCGCGGGGTGACAGCCTGTTCCACCGCAGTGGGGTCGAGATTGAGCGTCACCGGGTCAATCTCAGCAAAGACCGGTGTTGCGCCTACCTGCAGCACGGCATTGGCCACCGCGATGAACGTAAACGAGGGCACAATGACCTCATCGCCCGTCCCAACGTCCAGCGCGAGCAGGGCAAGGTGCAGGCCCGCCGTTCCGGAACTGACCGCGATGGCATGTTCCACGCCGTGATAGGCGGCGAGAGCTTCTTCGAATGCGTGGAGTTCAGGACCGAGACTGAGGTCGGGCGTGCGCAGGACTCGGGTGACGCACTCGATCTCCTCGTCGGAGATGTCGGGAGCAGACAGCGGAATCTGCAGCTTCATTGCAATTCCTGCGTAGCCGCTACTGGCGTCGGCTGCTTGATGAGAAGGCCTTTCAAAGGAACTGTCGTCAGCACATGCGCGATTGTTTCCGCCGCGGTCCCGTTGCCGTAGGGATTGTGCATTCCCTTGAGCGAGGCGCGCAACTCCGCAGTCAGAGCATGCTGCAGCGCCGCGGAAATAGAGTCCGTCTCCGCGGGTACGTCGATGACGTTGCGTGCCCGCTCGCGCCCCTGCTGGCGCATGCCCACATTGACTACCGGCAGGCCAAACGATGCCGCCTCCATGATCCCGCTGGAGGAGTTGCCCACCATCGCATCCACCTCACGCAGAAGGCTCCAGTAGGTGACCGCATCCAGATTGACAAAGACGTGTGTGTCGCGGCGGGTTACGGCGAGTTGTTGCGTTCGCTCAATCAGCGCCAGGCTGCCGGCGTCGGTGTTGGGATAGACAAAGATCAACTGGCTCGAGGTCCGCGCCAACGCAGAAAACAGAGCATCTGCTTCCGCATTGGTGTCGCGCAGAATGGTAACCGGATGCCACGCCGCCAGCACGGAGGGCGCGTGGAGCGCAAAACCCAGCTTCGACTCCAGTTCTTCGCGGTTGAGCAACTTCGAACGGCGCAGATGATCCAGCGAGGGTGCGCCGGCGTGATGGACGCGCCAGGCCTCTTCGCCCATCGCAACCACGCGGCGTCGCGCTGTCCCGGTGGAGGTGAAATGGACATGCGCGAGCTTGGTGAGACCATTGCGCACCTGGTCGTCAATCGCCCCCTGCGATACTTCGCCGCCCTCAATGTGCGCGATGGGAATGCGCAGGGCGACAGCCACTGATGCGGGCGCCAACATCTCATAGCGGTCTGCGATGAGCAGCAGGATATCTGGTCGCCATGCGGTCAGCGCATCGGCGAGACCAAGGATGGCAACGCCAATCGTCTTGGCCATGCCCGTGTCGCTGTCAGAGTGCAGCAGGCACTCGATACGCGCTTTGATCGGAAAGCCGTCGCGCTCAATCGCTTGAATGGTCGTTCCAAACGCTGGCGCCAGATGCGGCCCAAGCACAAAGACGCCCAACTCGACACCCGGATGCGCCGCCAACTCGCGCAATGGCCAGTAAAGATGGCTGTAGTCTGCGCGCGACGTGGTGACGACGCCGATTCTTCTTTTGTCAGGAGCCATCGGCATCATTGCGCAACTCGCAAATCATGTTGGGACATGAAGGTTCGTCCCTTCGCGTGCGGCGCGAACTCCGGCGCAAGAGCCAGCAGACACTCAAGCGCAGCAAAGCGGTCGCGCGAAGCCACAGCCGTGCGCATCTTCGTCAGCAATTCCGCAATTGTGTGAGGCGGGATTCTGGGCGTGGTGACGCAGTGCAGACCCGGCATGATTTCTGGCCCCAGAACCTCATTGTCTGAGTACAGACGCTCGGCCTCCCGATCGCCAGCGCGAAACTGAGTGAAGGTGATCGGGGTAGCTTGTCCCGGCGCAAGCTCGGACACAAGAAAGTGAGCGAGGCTCGTGATCAAGTGTTGGCGATCGAGGGCTGGAATCAATAGGCAGTTCTCTTCCGTCGAAGCTGCCAGGACAATGTGAACCGCTTCATCGAGTGTGAGAAAGAATCGGCGCGCGGCAGGGTCGGTGACGGTGATGGGTCCGCCACTTGCAATTTGATGAGCGAAGATCTCGGCGACGCTGTCGCTCGATGCAAGAACATTTCCAAGCCTCGCTACGACGCCATGATGGCGCAGCACAATCTGTTCGGCTGCCCTCTTGGTCGCGCCCAGAATGGAAGCAGGCATCACAGCCTTGTCCGTAGAAATCAGCACCACGCGTGCCCCAAATGCCGAAGCCGCTTCGGAGACCACCTCAGTCGCCAGCACATTGTTGGCGATCGCCGCGAGCGGCTGGTCTTCCAGAAGCGGGACATGCTTGAACGCAGCGGCGTGAAAGACAAGATCGGGAGCGGATCGGGCGAACGCTTCTTCGAGCATGCCGGGGTCGCTCACGCTGCCCAGGAAAAAGATTGGCTGCGCTGCTCCCAATTGGTTGCTGCATTGCTGTTGCAAATGGAAAAGCCTGCTCTCGGAGGCTTCCAGAAGCGATAAGGATCGCACTCCTATTGCCATGCACCGTCGCGCCAGCGCGGCGCCGATTGATCCCCCGGCTCCGGTGATGAGTATCGAACGCGCGCGGAGATCTTCGCGCAGCCGCACCGGGGTGGGCTCCAGAAGCGGACGCTGGAGAAACCGCTGCCAGTCGATTTCTGAAAGAGGCGGGGTCACGCATCGAGTATAAATTCGCAGGCTTCATCGCTTTTGATGAGAAGAAATCGGCAGGGATCGCTGGTGCGCAAGAGATGCCTGCTCGCATACACTGGCTAGTTCCGCGGTTCTTCGTTGACCACTTCCACACATCCGATCCGGAGAGAGTTTCTTGGGAAAGACAGCAAGATTTGCAGCTACCGCCGCCATCTGTTGCGTTCTGGCATGGCCCTGCTTCAGCGCGCAGGCGCGCTTCAAGAGCGAAGCGATTCAACTGAATAATCGCGGCGTGGCTCTGATGGGGCAGCAGTTTACCGAGAAGGCTGAGCAGGCCTTTGCCCGCGCCTTTGCCCAGGACCCGACGATGGCGCAGGCGGCCATCAATGACGGCATTGCCTTGATGACTCTGCAACGCTTGCCCGACGCGGAAAAGTCGCTCAAGGCGGCACTTGCGCGGGAACCCGACAACCCTCAGGCGTGGTACAACCTGGGCCTTGCGCAGCATGCAGACAACGATCTGGATGCCGCATTGGCCAGTTTCCAGCATGCGGTGAAGGCGGACCCGCGAGACGCCGACTCCTATTACTTCGAAGGCGTCTGCTATCAGGAGATGCACCAGTTCGACAAAGCGATTGCGGCCTTGCAGCAGGCGCTCGCTGTTCAGCCTCTTCACGCGTCGTCCGAGTTCGCGATGGCGCGTGCTCTGCAACGCAGCGGCCGTACTCAGGATGCGAAGGAGCACTTCAAGCTCTTTCAGCACATGACCAGCACGAAGATCTCGGCGGCCATCGGGCTTGCTTATGGCGAGCAGGGCCATTACTCCACTGTGACGCCGGTTGAGGAGCCGCAGCAGATCGAAAAGAGCATGATTCCCGTGCATTTCGAAGCGCAGCCAATGCTGGATAGATCCCGCAGCAACGGGCTGACGGGCGGCGCATGCATGATGGACGCGACCGGATCGGGCCAGATGGACCTGATTCTGATGCAGTCGGGTGCGCAGGCCATCAACGTGCTCCATCGCCGCGCAGATGGCAGCTTTGAACAATTGAACGCTGCCGGGATGGGCCTGCAAGCCGCGGGTCAGGCCGTCGCCTGCACGGTGGGCGACTACGATGCGGATAACCTGAACGATCTTGCTGTCGCGATGGAAGATGGAGTGCGGCTGTTTCGCAATCTCGGCAAGGGAAAGTTTCAAGATGTCACGGCGGAAGCGGGCCTGAGCGCGCGCAATCACCCCAGCGGGATTACATTCGTCGATTTCGATCACGATGGCGATCTGGATCTATTCGTGACCGGCGCGCCACTCGCCGCGGGTGGCGCAGCCAATGTGCTCTGGCGCAACAACGGTAACCGGACCTTCACGGAGTGGACCGCACCAACCGGACTTGGCGGCAGCGCTCCAACACGTGCTGCGATTCTTACGGACTTCAATAACGATCGGGCTGTCGATCTCGGCGTCACGGGTTCCGATGCCGCGCCACTCCTCTACGTGAATCCGCGCGAAGGCAAATATCCAACCCAGCCCATCTACGATGACAAATTGTCCGCGACAGAGGGCATCGCTGTGCTCGACTTCAACAAAGACGGCTGGATGGACGTCGCCGTTACCCATCAGGGCGCTCCGGGTGTGACCCTCTGGCGCAACGTTGCCGGGCCGAACAACATCGGTCGCAGATTCGAGCGCGTTCTCTTACCGCTGCGCGGTGCCCTGCGCGGCTGGGGCGTGGCGCCCATCGATATCGACAATGACGGTTGGGTAGATCTGGCCGTGCTTGTGGAAACACGCACCGGCACGGAGTTGAAGGTTTTTCGGAATCGTGGTGATGGAAGCTTTGAGGACGTGAGCGCAGCCCTGGGCCTTGGCAAGGTGCATCTGCAGCGTGCACGCGGTCTGATCGCAGCCGATGTGGATGGAGATGGTGCGCCGGACCTGATCATCACGCAGGTTGATGCGGCCCCCGTGCTGCTGCGCAACGTTGGCGCAAACAAGAATCATTTCGTGCGCCTCGACCTGAGTGGCTACGCGGATAACAAGACAGCGTTGGGCGCCAAGGTGGAAATCTATGCCAACGGCCAATGGCAGAAGTGGGAGCTCGCCGGAGCCTCGGGCTACCAGACGCAGGCGCCACCGCAGATCCTTGTGGGCTTGGGAAGCGCGGATCACATCGACCTGCTGCGGATCCTGTGGCCGACCGGTATTCTTCAGGACGAGATCGACCTGCCGCATCAGCAGGTGATTGCCATGAAGGAAGCAGACCGGCGCGGCAGCTCCTGCCCCGTGCTGTTTGTGTGGAACGGAAACAAGTACAAGCTCGTCACGGACGTGATCGGCGCGGGTGTTGTCGGCCACTGGTTTACTCCAACACGACGCAACACGCCCAACCCCAGCGAGTGGATCAAGGTGGACGGCGCTTCGGCCGCGCCGGTTGACGGAAAGTTGAGCCTGCGCTTCATCGAGCCTATGGAAGAGGTCAACTACATCGACCAGCTCCGGCTTGTGGCCATCGATCATCCGGAGAATGTCGAAGTCAACCCGGATGAGAAGTTTCTCGACGATCCGCCGTTTGCCTCCGGTCGCGTGATTGCATCCGCCGGTGCGACTCTGCCCGTGGGTGCATGGGATGGCGAAGACCGCGATGTGCTCGCGGCGCTCACACGCCGAGATCATGTATTTGCCGCTGGCTTCAAGCCAACGCCGTACGACGGCTTTGCGAATACGCACACGCTCACGCTGGATCTTGGCCCGATTCGCACCGATGCGCCTTTGCGGCTACTCATGACCGGCTACGTGAATTACTTCAGTGCAAGTTCGCTCTACTCCGCGTGGCAGGCCGGCATCAAGCCAATCTCGCCGCATGTGGAGGCGCAACTGCCGGACGGAACCTGGCAGCGCATTTCCGGTGAAGCGGGATTCCCAGCCGGCCTGGAACGGACGATTGTGATAGATCTTTCACACAGGTTGCCCGCAGGCGTGCATCGCATTCGGCTCGTCAGCAACCTTGAGATCTACTGGGACCAGGTGCTGATCGATAATCACCCGGACTCTGCAACACGCACCACTGAGGCGCCTCTGACCCTTGCGAAAGAACAGTTTCGCGGCTATCCGTTACAGATGGAAGGCAGGAGCCCCGGTGATCTCGACTATGACTACGATCGCGTCAGTCTCACCGGGCCGTTCCAGCACCAGCGCGGCAGTTATACCCGCTACGGCGATGTGACGCAGTTGGTGAGCAGCAAAGACGACCGCTATGCAATCTTCGGCAGCGGTGAAGAGATTGCAGCGGAGTTCGATGTCAGTCACCTGCCCGCGCTGCCTGCGCACTGGAGGCGCGATTACTTTTTCTATGCGAATGGATATGTGAAAGACATGGACTGGTGGGATGCATCGCCCTTTACCGTTGCCCAGCTTCCGTTCCACGGCATGTCGTCTTACCCGTATCCATCCAGTGAGAGGTTCCCGGACGATACGGACTCCGTGGCGTATCAATTGAACTGGAATGATCGCTTCGACACGGGCGAGCCGGTTCGATCCTACCGGTTCGACTACAAACAGCTACCGTCCACGCCAGAGGACGATCGCGTACCTTTGCCCAGCGTGCCGGTGCAGCGATGAATGAACTCGTTTTGCAGCCGGCGACGCAGCAACTGCAGATGCTGCGTTTGCGGTCTGTCTCTGTGGTCGAGTTGGCCGAGGCGCACATCCGCCAGATTGAGCGCCTGAATCCGAAGCTGAACGCGCTCGTCGATTTCGATGCGAACCGCGTGCGTGTGCAGGCGCAGCAGATGGATGAATCGCGCGCGCCGCGCGGCCCGCTCCACGGCTTACCGGTCACGGTCAAGTCGTCGATTGCAGCCGCAGGTTTTCGCTGCGAGATTGGCAGTCTGCTTCACAAGGGAGATGTGCCCCACGTGGACGCCGTTGCAGTGGCTCGCCTGCGCGCGGCCGGCGCACTAATTCTTGGCACGACCAACTGCCCCGAATTTCTCATGGCGTATGAGACCGACAATCTGCTGCATGGCCGCACATCGAATCCGTGGAATCTCGACAGCACACCGGGCGGCTCCAGCGGAGGCGAGTCGGCAGCGATCGCTGCGGGCATGTCGGCGGCCGGGCTTGGTTCGGATAGCGGCGGCTCGGTCCGCGTTCCAGCGCACTTCACCGGCATCTGCTCATTCAAACCAACTCCGGGGCGCTTTCCGGGCAGAGGACACTTGCCGCCTTGCGTGGGACCTTTCTCTGTTCTCGGAGCAATTGGCCCCATGGCGCGCACGATGGAAGATGTCAATCTGCTCTTTCGCACCCTGGGCGGTCAGGATCCTCTCGACCCTTCCAGCCCGCCCATCGCCTACCGCGAGCGGACGCTTGAAGAACTCCGCAGCCAGAAGGTTGGTTTTTTTGAAGACGACGGGCTGGTGCCTGTCACTCCGGAGACCCGCGCTGCGATTCATGCTGCGGTCTTCGTGCTGCGTGAGGCCGACTTTCGCGTCGAACCGTTCCGTCCGCGCTGCCTGGAGCCGTTGCGCCGCCTCTGGTGGAAGCTCTTCGTTCAGTGCGGCGCCATGTTCTATGCGCCGGCAATCCGTGGGCATGACGAAGAGCTGAGTCCCATCTTTCGCGAATTTCTTGAAATTGCAGCGTCTGAGAAGCCGTTCACCCCCGAGCAGCTTCTTGAGGCATGGGCGCAACTTGACCTGCTGCGCTCGAAGGCGCTGGAGGAGCTCTCAGCCTGGCCAGTACTGCTTTGCCCTGTCGCCAGCATTCCGGCGTTCCGCCACGGCGAACGTCAGTGGTCAATCGATGGCCGATCGGTCGCCTACCTGGACGCAGTGCGGCATACGCAGTGGTTCAATACGCTGGCTGCGCCAGCGGCTGTTGTTCCTGTGGGGCGTTCGCCCGAGGGCCTGCCCATCGGTGTGCAGGTCGTGGCGCGGCCATTCGAGGATGAAGTTGCACTCGAAATCGCCGGTGTGGTGGATGCAGCGTTTGGATACCGCGTGCCGCCTCTCGCGAATCATTCCTGAGGATCGGTTGAGCTCCTTGAGGGGTGCGATCAATCGCGCCAGTCGAACGCCACTCTTTGATCCCATGCGAATGGATCACAAGCCTCCAACTTTGGGTTGAGGCACACCCCTGAACTTCACGATAGTCTGACACTTCCCCAGATTGGAGCGCAGACTTTGCGCGGTAGTTGGCAAGAACAGTTTGCCGAGAGCCCCGGTGTGTTGAAACGCACGGATTGCGCACAGACGACAGTGCGGATCCGGGATCTTGAGATCGGGGGCGGGGAATTTGTCACCATGGCTGGTCCGTGTTCGGTTGAGACCGAATTCCAGCTCATGGCGACTGCCCATCATGTCCGCCGCTGCGGTGCGCGCATCCTGCGCGGAGGCGCCTTCAAACCGCGCAGCTCTCCCTACTCGTTTCAGGGACATGGAGTAGAAGGCCTCAAGATGCTCGCTCGCGCGCGCAAGGAGAGCGGGCTGGCGATCGTCACCGAGGTCATGTCGGAGTGCGATGTCCCGCTCGTCGCCGAATACGCCGACATCCTGCAGATTGGCACCCGCAATATGGAGAACTACTCGCTGCTGGAAGCCGCGGCACGTTCTGGACGCCCCGTTCTTCTGAAGCGCGGCATGATGGCGACCATCGCGGATCTGCTGCGGTCGGCTCAGTTGATTCTCGAAAACGGAAATCCCAACGTCATCCTGTGCGAAAGAGGCATTCGCACGTTCGAGACTGCAACGCGCAACACTTTTGATGTAATCGCCATTCCTCTGCTGAAGCAAGTCTCGCACCTCCCCGTGATTGCCGACCCAAGCCATGCCGCAGGCTGTCGTGAGCTGGTCCCGGCCCTTGCGCGCATCGCTGTGGCTGCTGGTGCGGATGGGTTGCTGGTCGAGGTGCATCCACATCCGGAGAAGGCATGGAGCGACGGCGATCAATCGCTGGACTTCGCCGATTTTGAAGAGATGATGGCCTCACTGGATCCCTATCTTGCCTTGCGAGAGACCGAGGTGAAAGACGCCCCGGCAACACGCTCGCTGGAGGCTGTTGGATGACGGGTCTCAGGGTGATGGTCACGTTGCTTCCCTTGGCTGCCGTTCTGCTCATTGCGGCTCCGCAGTCTGCCTTCTCTGCGGGCCCAATCGGCGCAGACATCCTCGTGACGGCTGCGCCCGTGTATGTGCCGCGTGCAGAGCTGCGCGGAGAGGAACGCTTCCCCAAAGGGGCGCATCTGCTCCTGGTGCGTGATGGCAAAGCCGAGCCGCTTCTACCGGAATTTGCTGCGAGCGCTGATGCCAATGTCTATTTCGACGGAAGCCGGGTGATCTTTTCGGGGAAGCAAAAGCCGGGCGACTCCTGGCAGATCTGGGAACTTACGCTGAAGGATCACTCGCTGCGTCGCGTGCTGACTACGGCGAACGACGCTGAGCGTCCGCTCTACCTGCCTGCGGGACGAGTGGTCTACGCGCTGCGCACTTCCGGCGGTTTTCGCCTCGACTCAAATGACGACGGCCATCCTCTGCCCTATACGCCTTTGAATCCGACAACCAGTCCCGGTGAGCTGATGCTGGCCTACACGCGCGGCAACTCATTCCCGGACGATGTACTGCAGGACGGCCGCGTCCTGTTTGAATCCAATAACCCACTGGGCAACGGGCAAGCGGCCGAGCTGTTCCTGGTTTATCCAGACGGGTCTGGCGTCGAGTCCTACCGGTGCGACCACGGCGCAGCTCGCTGGGCAGGCGAGCAGTTGTCCACTGGCGATGTGGTCTTTACGCACGGAGACGGCCTTGCACGATTCACTTCCCCGCTCGCCCATGAGGTGCGCATCGCTGTGCCGCCTGGCCAGTATGCAGGCTCGATTGCGCAGACACCTTCGAGCGACTGGCTGGTGAGCGTCCGGCCGCCTGCGAGCATGCACTACGTTCTCAAGCTGTGGATGCCGGGCGCATCCACGATGAAGGCAGTGCTCGCACAGAGCACACAGGATCTGGTCGAGCCTGTGCTGCTGGCGCCGCGTTCCACGCCTACGCGGTTTCCATCCGGCCTGCACCCGTGGGACTACGCAAACTTGCTGGCACTTGACGCGCGTCTCTCGCGGGATGGCGTACTGAAGGGAACTCCGGCTCGGATCCGGCTGGAGGCGCAGGATGCCGACGGCAAGGCGATCATCATGGGCAGCGCGCCGGTTGAGCAGGATGGTTCCTTTTTCATCCAGGTGCCCGGGGACAGGCCACTGCGCATTTCGTTATTGGATGCGAAGGGCAACGTGCTGCGGCAGGAGCATGGGTGGTTCTGGTCCCGCGGGGGGGAGCAGCGCATCTGTGTCGGCTGTCATACAGGCCCGGAGCGGTCCTCGGACAATCGCGTTCCCGCAGTTCTGCTTCGCACCACCACTCCTGTCGCTCTCACCGCGGTGCAGCCTGATGCTTCCGCTCACCGCGTCGCATCCGGAGGCCGCTAAGTTGAGAAGACCAGCATTGATCCTCGCCATCACGCTCGCCGCCTGTGCAGCAATCGGAGCCCAGCAGCCGCAGGCTGCACCAGGCGTACCTGTTCCAGTGCCGGAGCCCGGCCATTCAGCGCAGAGCGTCGCTCAGTCGGCCATTCGTTTTGAAGATGCCAGCGACAAAGCCAATGTTGACTTTGTGCACAGTTTTGGCTCAGCCAAGTTGGGATCCCTGCTGGAGGGAACCGGCGCGGGTTGTGTCTGGTTCGACTACAACAACGATGGCCTTCCCGATCTCTATGTCGTCAATGGACGCCCGCTCGACGATTCAATGCACCCGTATCCTCTGCAGGTGAAGCCCGACCCGATGCCGCACAACCATCTCTATCGCAATGACGGCAACGGAAGATTCACCGACGTGACGGAAAAGGCCGGCCTCGCGCCCGACCTCTACAGCGTAGCCGTGACGGCAGCGGACTATGACAATGACGGGAACGTCGATCTGCTGGTCACGGGCTACGGTCGCGTCATCCTCTATCACAATGACGGCAACGGCCATTTCACCGATGTCACCGCGAAAGCGGGCATCAAAGTGGACGGGTGGTCGATTAGCTCCACGTTTCTGGATTACGACCGCGATGGCTGCGTCGATATCTTCATCGGACGCTATGTCAAGTTTGATCCCAAGTACCGGGCCTACTATGCTGCGGACAATTATCCAGGCCCTCTGGACTATGCCGGTGAAACGAATCGGCTCTATCACAACAACTGCGATGGAACCTTCACGGACGTAACAGACAAATCCGGCATCGGCGCCTATGTGGGCCGGACGATGGGCGTGACTGCGGCCGACTTTGACGGCGACGGCTGGGATGATATCTACGTCGCCAATGACCGCACAGAGAACTTCCTCTTCCGCAATCAGCATGATGGAACCTTCGCGGAAATAGGGAATGATACTGGGACCGCCTTCGGACAGAACGGCGAGTCCACTTCCTCCATGGGGCCGGTCTTTGCGGACCTGGAGGGACGCGGCTCGCTTGATCTGTGGGTTACGGATGGCCATTACAACCGGCTTCTTCGCAACACAGGCAAGCAGGGGTTCGACGATATTGGCGCAACCAATGGAGTCTCGCAGGCCAATGCTCAATACGTCAGTTGGGGAACGGGCATCTACGACTTCGATAACGATGGTCTGCTCGACATCCTCATCTTCCACGGTGGCCTGATTCATCTCATTCCGCAGGAGCACACGCTGTTTCGCGGACTCGGCGATGGGAAGTTCGAGGATGTATCGCGATCAGCAGGTCCAGTGCTGAGCAAGCGAACGGTGGCTCGCGGCGCCTGCTTTGCGGACTACGACAACGACGGCAAAGTCGATGCCTTCCTTGTGAATCTTGGCGACAAGGGAACTTTGCTGCACAACATCTCTACCAATACAGGACACTGGCTCGCGATCAAGCTGCGCGGCACCAAGAGCAATCGTGATGGCATTGGCGCAAGAGTTGAAGTGATTGCAGATGGAAAACGATACACAGCAGAGCGCGTTGCCGGCTCCGGCTATCTCTCGCAAAACGACGATCGCCTGCATTTTGGACTGGGCTCGGCGACAAATGCAGAGAAGATCATCGTGCACTGGCCGAGTGGCCGCGAGCAGACTCTGGCCAGTCAAGCCGTCGACCGTGTTTTGACGGTAGTGGAGCCGCAATGACGCACCATGGGAAATTGCGCGTCTTCTTCGCCTGGGCAGGCCTCGCCGGGCTGGCGGGTGCTGCCATTCTCTGCGCGGGCATCTGGACGGCCAAGCCAGTCGGAGCCGTCGTGACGGGCCGGGTTGGCGAGCGACTCATCTACCCTTCGCCACTCGAGATTCTTTCCTCCAAAGACGCAAAGCGGCTCTACGTGCTCTGCAACGAGAGCGATGAAGTACGCGTGCTTGATGCGGCAACAGGCGTTGCGGTCAAAGCAATCTCCGTCGGTCATGTCCCGCGCGGAATTGCCGTCTCTCCTGATCGTTCGCGCCTTTTTGTTACGAATTCATGGGACGACACGATCTCCGTCATCGATACCGCATCTCTGGAGATCACCGCAACATGGCATGTTGGGGCGGAGCCCTCGAGCATCGTCGAAGACCGCGATGGCCGGTATCTTTTCGTTGCCAACCGAATATCCAATGACGTGGCCGTGCTCGATGCGCAAACCGGCGTCGAGATCAAGCGCCTTGCCGCGGGTCGCGGCGCGAGCTACATGGCCATCACGCCCGACGGCAGCAAAGTCTATGTCACCCATGTGTATCCAAATCCCTCACCGCACAGGACCGAGCCGGAATCGGAGATCACCGTCATCGATGCCCACAGAGCGGTCGTGGTCGACCGCATGCAGCTCCATGGCATTGCTGGCGTATTTCACTTAGCAGTCTCTACAGACGGCCGTCTCGGTGTCGCCGCAGACTTACATCCCAAGAACCTCGTTCCCCTGGCGCATCTCGAGCACGGCGGCGCATTTGAAGACACGCTCATGCTGTTCGGCGCCGATGTAGGCAACCAGACGGTCGAAGTCCCTCTCGATGAGCTGGAGCGTTACGCTGCGAGGCCCTTCGATGTCGCCATTACGCCGGATAAATCGCGCCTCTACGTCACCAGCAGCGGATCTGAAATCGTCACCGTGATCGATGTGCGCCGTTTGCTGAGTTACGTGCATATGCACCACACGCCCTTTGTGCAAGATCTCTCCGCAAGCTCCAACTATGTGGTCGCACGCATCCCTGTAGGTCGCGACCCTCGCGGGATGCTCATAACGGACAACGGCCGCAAGCTGCTGGTGGCCAACCGGCTCGATGACACCATCAGCGTCATTGACACGCAGACGAATCGCGTGAGCTCGACCATCCGGTTGGCAAGCCCGTCGAAGCTCTCGGTGCTGCGCTACGGCGAGCAGACCTTCTACACCGCGCGGTATTCCTTTCAAGGTCAGATTGGTTGTGCAAACTGCCACATCGATTCAACCTTCGATGGTTTGGAGTGGGATCTAGAGCCGGATGGCTTTGGCCGCGACATCGTGGACAACCGGTTGATTGAGGACCTCAAAGGCACGGAGCCCTACAAGTGGAATGGAGGCAATCCAAACCTGCCCACGGAATGCGGGCCGCGCACGGAGAAGTACTTCTGGCGCTCGGCGAACTATGACGACCTGACCCTCTCCGATCTTGTGACTTACATGCTGAGCCTTCCGCTGCGCCCCAATCGCTGGCGTCTTCCGGGGTATGAGTTATCCCCTGCGCAGCAGCGCGGGAAGGCGATCTTCGATCGTGCCGTCGACAAGTTTGGCGCTCCCATTCCATTGCAGAATCGATGCTCGTACTGTCACAGCGGACCGAAAGGCACCGATCAGAAGTCCTTCGATGTGGGCACAAAGAAGCTCACGGACAACTCTGGAAACTTCGATACTCCGCAGTTGTCCAACGTTGCCTTGACCGCGCCGTACCTGCACGATGGCTCTGCCGCGACACTCGAAGAGATCTGGACGGTCTTCAACCCTGCGGACAAGCACGGCCGTACGAATGACCTGACCAAAGATGAACTGAACGATCTGATTGAGTATCTGAGGACACGATGAAGATCCGTCTGGCAACAATGACGCTGATGGCGATTGCGGCATCTGCATGGGCTGCTACTTCGACAGTCCCTGCGGCCAACAAGGCTCCTCAAATGCCGCACTACCGCTTTGAGAACTTCACCGCCGCCAACGGTCTACCCGACGACCACGTGTACAGCGTGCTCGTAGACGGAGACCGCATCTGGGCGGGCACGGACAACGGTCTGGCCGTATATGAGAACCACACATGGAAGACCTACACAACGAAAGACGGCCTGGCGCATCGCGCCGTCTTGTCTCTCGCGCTCGACAGGAACACGGGCGATGTGTGGGCTGGAACGATGGGCGGGCTGAGTCGCATCTCCGGCGGCCACATCGAGTCCTTTACGCAGCTCAACTCTGGACTCAGCAACGATGTTGTGTACGGCGTCGCCGTGCAGGGCGAAGACGTCTGGGTTGCGACCGCTGCGGGCGGCAGCCGGTTGAATCTGCGCACCGGCCAATGGGCTCTTTACAACGAACGCAATACACCGATGATTGAAATCTGGGTCTACGGGGTCAGCGCGTCGCCCACCAAGGTCTACTACGCCGTCTGGGGCAGCGGCGTTCTCGAATACGACCAGAGCACGAAGACATGGGATAAATACGAGGACCCCGATGGCGAAACAGAGATGGTCCTTTTCAAGGATCAGGGCCTCATTCATGAGATCACCAGTTCAGTCAGCTTCATTGATAACGTTCTGTGGGTTTCAACCTACTTTGGTGACAGTCGTTACGACGGCCGCTACTGGCATAACTTCCTGACCAAGGACAGCGGCCTCCCGTCCAACTTCACCAATTTTGTGAAGGGCGTGGATGCGAATCACGCGTGGTTCTGTACGGACAGGGGCCTCGCCTACTACGACGGAACGAACTGGGCCGTTTATCGGCCTTCGCTCACAACAGGAAAGCCGGAGATGACGGTGCGCGATCCGCAGGGCCATGTCACCGAGGTCCCGGTGACGACGGCGCCCGCGCACCACTACGTCCTCGGAATTGACTTTCAGGGCAATGACATCTGGGTAGCGACTGCCAGGGGTCTGAGCCATGGAGTCTTTCAACACTAACTCGTTGCAGAATTTTAAGGAGCCAACATGATGCAGGGAATTGCAGATGTACTGGAACATATCGGGCACACCGCCATTGCGAAGCGTGCCATCACCAACCACTCCGTTCTCAATGAAGCCTATTGCTACGGCAAGCCGAGCTCGTTCTCGCGCGGCATGAGGATTGACCTGAACGGCGTAACGATCCTGCTGATCTCGGGTACGGCGTCCATCGACGAGAATGGCGTCAGCGTGCATATCGGCGATTTCCGCGCGCAGATGCAACGCACACTCGCCAACATCACTGCGCTTCTGGCCAGCGAGGGCTGCACCTGGCATGACATCGTCCGTACCAGTTGCTACCTGCGCGACATCGACCGCGACTACGATGCGTTTAATGAAGAGCGCACCGCCTTCTTCAAGGAACAGGGGCTGGACCCTCTGCCTGCATCGACCGGCATCCAGGCTCACCTATGCCGTCCGGAACTCCTGGTCGAGATCGAGGCCATCGCGATGTTCCGTACCGAGAAGAAGTGCTGCCACAGTCACAAGGAGTAGCTTCGATGCGCAAGGGATGGTGGAGTGCGGCGTGCGTGCTGGTCGCCTGTGCGGTAACGCTGGCGAGCGGACAGACGGCTGACAAGCAAAGCTGTGCTTGCGGAGCACACCCGCCCGGCCCGCCTAAGGACCGGGTTGTCGAGCCGTATGCAGGTGAGCCTGCGGACCTGAGCCCGTACGAAAAATTTACGAAGCCGTATGACCTCAACTACATCCATCCCAATATCTACTCGGGAGCCGGGCGCGACATCCCCGAACCGAAGAACCTCAAGGAGGTTCGCATCGGCTTCTTCGGTCCCATCGAGCACAGCCCGGAACTACTTTTCGGACAGCGTATGCTGCACGGCGCGCAACTGGCGGTCGAGGAAGCCAACGCGCGGGGAGGCTACGGCGGAAAGCCTTTCAAGCTCATGCTGCACAACGACTACGACAACTGGCAGGCGACGACGGTCTACGGTCCGGACCGTCCCACCGACCCGAGTATCTGGGGATCGCCCTCCGATGAAACGGTCAAGATGGTGTACGACGATCAGGACTGGGCAATCTTCGGCTCCATCAGTTCCGAGTCGACCCACATCGCGCTCCGCGTGGCTTTGAAAGCAGAGATTCCGATTGTGAATTCTGCGTCGACCGACCCGACCATTCCAGAAACGTACATCCCCTGGTTCTTTACCGATCTGCAGGATGATCGTGTGCAGTGCCTCACGCTGGCGCGGCACATCTTTACTCAGCTGGGACTCAAGAGGGTGGCTCTGCTGCGGGTGAACAGCCGATATGGTCGATTCGGCGTGCTCAAGTTTCGCGATGCATCGCGGCGGCTGGGCCATCCGGTAATTCTCGAACAGAAGTTCATGCCGGGCGACACGGATTTCACGAGGGAGCTAGGGATCATCCAGGATTCCCGCGCCGATGCGATTGTGATCTGGGGCGATGAAGTCCCAACCGCAAACATCCTCAAGCAAATGCAGGCTCTTGGAATGAAGCAGCGCGTCTTTGGCTCGTACCGCACACTCGGGCCTGACATGCTTTCCGCCGCCGGACCCGCGGCGGAAAACTTCGAAGCCGTCTTTCCCTACGACCCTACACGCAAGGATGCAAAGTGGATTGACTTCAATCAGAGATTTGAAGCGCGCTTCCACGAGCCGCCGGAGCAGTTTGCGTCGCTGGCCTACGACGCGATGAATATCCTTCTGCACGCAATCTGTGAGGCAGGCCTGAATCGCGCCCGTATCCATGACGCTCTTGCGGATCTGGAGCAATACGACGGCGTCACCGGTCACATGGTGTTCGATCCGAACCAGAAGAACGTTGCGCCCATGTACCTCGGCACGGTTCACAATGGATCCGTCCGCTACAAGCGAGCGACGATGGAGAAGGACCAGCCTGCGCAAGCTGCAGCTTCTCCCAACACGATACCTGCAAGGGCTCCGGAAAGTATCGCGACGAGCGCCCTTACCCACGGGACAACGCGGATCCCCTATGCGCGTGTCGGGGAGGATGGCGTAAGGTACGAAGGGCCTGCGCGCCCCAGCCTGCCTCCCGGTCCCTTGCCGGTTGTCGTCTTCGGACCGCACGCGCAGGATGCCGTCGGCTCTGACGCGATGCAGGAGCTGCTTGCGGGAACGAAGAATCAAGTGGCATGGGAGCTGCTGCCCGTAGCCAGCGATCAAAACTGGGGCGCGGCGTCCACGCAGCTCGTGCATGCTCTCTGGGACCAGCGCGCACTGGCCATCATCGCGCTGGACCGCAACTCGGCGCATCTTGCGGAGCAGCTTTCGCTCAAGGCCTTTGTCCCCGTGGTTGCACTCAGCGACGATGCCGCGCTCACGTCTACGAATATCGCGTGGATCTTCAGACTTCCAGCCGCGACTCCCCCGGCTGAGGCTCTGCGCGTTCTGCAGGCAGCCGAAGCGCGCAGCGGACCGAATGCGCAGCGGCTGCGCGACGTGCTTTCGTCCGGGGATGAAGTTGCCGGTGTTGCATTCCTGCCCACGGGCGTTTCGCGAACTCATTCACATGCAACACCGCAGCGCCCGTGATTGGCAAAGAAAGAAGGGCAGCCTGAAGCAGGCTGCCCTTTGCGCTGCAGTGTATCGAACTACGGCAGGTAATAGCGGAGCGAAGTCTCGATCACGTTGTCGGTGCCCTTCGCGCCACCGTTGATGTTCTGAGGACCACCGGTACCGGACCAGATGTTCCGCGTGAAGTAGCTGTACTGGAAGCCCTGGCGCAGTCCGCCCTTGGGGCCCTTGTAGAAGTAGTACCACCAGCCCGCGGTGCCTTCCTGCACGTCCTTGGTGTTGCCCCCGCAGTTGGCCGGCGTCGAAGGCGAGTAGCCGATGCCGCCATTGGTTGCGCCGCTTCCCGTCACGGGCTCGGTGGTGCAACCGCTCATGTTGGTGAGTGGCGAACCGTAACCGATCTTGCCCCAGAAATCACGGTAGACGTAGTCGCCGCCGTAGTTGAGGTAGACCATCAACTTGGGGTTCGGGTTCACTTCGACCGTGCTCAGAGCCGAGAAGGCCTTGAGCGGATCCAGTTGGCCGTCGGGCCGAATCGTCACATCGGCAATCGTCGAGGAGCCGTAGCGGCCCACGCCCTTGCCATAGAGGCCCTTGAGGCCGATGGTGACCTTCTTGTCTGCCAGCGGTGCGCGGAAGCCGCCGCCGATGCCGCCGCCCGGAATCGTGTCGTTATACGCGCCCGCCGAGGTACCGGTATTCGGGTAGATGCGATCGCGGAAAAAACGGCTGATGCCGAAGACTTCCCAGTGGCCCCAGCCCGGCTCGAAGGCCATCTTGGCTACGAAGTCCGGCGCGAGGTTAAAGGAGTAGTTGGCTGTAGGGTTGTAAAGGCCGCCGCCATTTCCGGCCGAGCCGATGAGCAGATTCGTGGGAAGGTTCGAGCCAGCAGGATTCAGTGTCTGCGCGTTTTCAGCAGATGCACCGAGGAAGAACTTCCGGTTGAAGTCCTTGCTCACGCGGAAGCTGTACTGACGGGTCCATACGAAGCCCGCTTCGTACTGGGGGTCGATGGTGGCCGGCAGAATCTCAGAGCCCCGTGTCAATCCCTGCGTCGTTTCTGCGGCAAGCGACCATCCCTGACCGCCGGAGATGTCAAGGCCATTGCTGAGCTTGGCATCGGCCCACAGTTGGCGCTGGCGCAGCACGTAGCTGTTGCTCTGGTTGGCGTTGGAGGTGATGCCGGTGCCCAGCCAGTCAGCTTCGTAGTAGCCGCTCAAGGTCACGTTCGCCAGCTTGCCGGTTGCCTTGAGGGCTGCGCGCGACTGGCGGCCAGAGGCGTTGAACTCGCTCAACTGCGCAGCGTCGGAGTACTGAAGCGGAATGCCGCCGAAGGGAGTATTCAGGCCGCCACCTGTGGCCGCCGTGCGATTCACCGATTCAGCCGCCAGGAAGCTGCCTGTCGGAGAAAGCGCAATGCCCTTGAAGTAGATTGCGTCGGGATTGGCGATCCGCTGCTTGATCGCGGAGGTTTCATCCGAAACCGTGGTCGCGAGCGACACCGAGTTCTGTTTCAGATCGTTCACAGTAGATTGCAGAGTCGAGACAGCGGTGGCATTCTCAGTCGCGGCCTGCTGCTGCGCGTTGGCAGCGGCTTCCGCCTTCGAGGCTGCGGTTTGCGCGTCTGTGGCTGCCTGTTGAGCCTTCTGCAACTCGGCGTTCTTCTCGGCCAGATCATTCTTCAGGCTGTTGATCTGCTGCTGCATCTCTTCACGCAGTGCCTGAATCTGATCTTCCACCGAAGGCTTTGCGGCTTTGGCCGCCTTCTTCGCGGTTTCACTCTTCTTTTGCGCAGACTCTGGGGGAGCGCCTGCAAAAGCAAGCGATCCTGCTAGGCTCACTGCCAGAATTGCAGCGGCAGCAGTGTTGAGCTTCAGATTCATTGGGCCTCTTCCTCTCAAGAACAGATTGATTCGAGATGCGCGTACCTTTGCTGCACACGCGTTCTGTCGCGCTCACGCGATGAATGAATCAATGCACACTCATCGGCCAGGTTGAACAGAAGGATTCTCGAAGGGCAAAGAGTGATTTACGTGGTCTGAAGACTCGCATTCACTCTTTGGTCCTGTCTGTATCGAGGTTCGCAGAACTATATGAATAGATGACGAATTCACGGGCATTTAACACAGCGCGCATGTATGTAGATATCAATGTGAATGCACGATGAATTCACATGATATTCATGGATGCGCGCTGTCGCCAGGAGCACTCAGTGAAGCTTTGCGGCTTCTTGCTTTGCGCTCAGCAGGTTCGCAAGAATTCGATACGATCCTGGCACTAACTCTGGGAGTTGGCGGTAGAGGGCAAAGGCCGCATAGATATAGGTCCCCTTGCCGGGATGCGCAACGAGCAGCCCTCCGCGCTGAGGATCCTGGCCCGGATCGGAAGTTTCGGTCAGCGCAGTGTAGGCCGGGTCCCACGAGTCAAGGAACGAGTGGCCGCGCTCTTCGACCCACCCGTCGAAATCCGCTGACTTGATGTGATTTGGAAAGTTGAGCAGCGGATCCGCGGGAGCGAGAATTGTGACAACGTCCGATTCATCGACGACGCGCTCAGGGATGCGGCCCATCGAAAGCGGGAACGGGGCGGGGAAGTCGCTGCTTTGATACTGCACAATCAGGGTTCCGCCGTTGCGGACGAAATCATTCAGGCGAGTCTGTGCGGCGGTGAGTGCGGGACGTACCGAGTACGCACGGATTCCGACGACAATGACGTTCCAGGCCGAAAGGTCCGCCGAGGCCAGCTCGGAGTCCGTGACCATCTGCACGCCCGCGCCAAGACCTTCAATGGCTTCAGGAACGCGGTCGCCTGTGCCCATGACGTAGCCGATGCGCAAGCCTGGAGCCAGCGCCACATCGACCTTGCGTGTGAGCAACTGCGCCGTTTTGTACTGGTCATAGGGGCGCAGGCCTGCGTAGCCAACGTTTTGCCAACCCGTCCCATAGCGATGACCATTCGACTCCGCGGCGGCCTGAATGGTGTAGGCGCCGGCCTTCACCGGTCCGGGCGTTACCTGGAAGGTGATGGGCGCAGTATCACCCGCATTGGCGCGATGGAACTGTGCCGAGGCCGGTTCGCACCGCCAGCCCTGCGGCAGCTTGAGAGTCACACTGCCATCCGCATTACCCTCCGTGTGTACGGTCACGCGAACGGGCAGGGCGCTGCCGTCCAGCGGCAAAATGCGCGCGTCGGGTTCGAGGCGTACGCCAATCGCGGGTGTCACCACGAGTGGCTCGTAGAAGCCGCCGGGTCCGGTCACGCGCTGCAGTGTCTGCACCACCTGCCCCACTTGGATGGGCAGGCCCTGAAAGTCAAACTGCGCCCATGCGGCAAGCGGGTACGACGCAAAGGAGTGACCCCGAAGCGATGCCGAAGACACGTCATAGTAGGGCTGCTCGACCGAGGGGCGCGTGAAATATGGAGCGGTAGGCTGTGCGTCGTCGGCTGCATGCACACTGAAGATCGGATCCGAGACGGGTGCATCCGCGCTGACTGCGCCGCCTGTGACGGAGTACGCCCATGCGCTGCCTGTTGCGCTCTGCAGCCAGATCTTCGTCAGCCGAGTGGAAGGTGTTGCCTGCGCCGCATGCACGCGCACGCGGAAGGCCTCGCCGGGTGCGACGCTGCGCGGTGTTTCGTCTGCTGTGTTACCGCGGAAGCCGCCGCCGTCGGAATGGGTTTCGCTGGTGCGGAAGGCCATCATGTCCAGACCGAGGAGATTGGCGAGCGCGGCTTGAAATTCGCCGATCTTTGTGTCGAGTTCGAAAAGCAGGCTGCTCTTGCCCGGATCGGTCAAGGCGCTTGCTGCAACGCGTGCCTGCAGTTCTAGGGTCTGGCGATAGAGAGGTGCGAGAGCATCGGCAGTCGCCGCTCCGGTCTGCCCCGTATGCTCGCGATTCAATTGCGCCATGCCGCTATCGAGTTTCTTGAGGCTATCGCTCAGCCACGCAGGCGGCGCATCCACGAGGCGCGCAAGCCCCGCGAGAGAGGTGTCGACGTGGACGCGGCTGTTGTGGAAGAGGTCGTCTTTACCCGTCGCGCTCGCCGGTGCTTTGGCCGACGCGGCGACAATCCACAAGTGGTAGCGCGCCGTGCCCGGTCCGCTCAGCGTAGGGTTCGCGCCGCCATTCTGCGACTTCTGCATGCCCCAGCCTTCGCGCGCAATCTGCTGATAGCTGCGGCCCAGGGTTGCATCGAGCGTGCCCACCTGCAGCGTCACATCTGTTGAAGGCGTTCCTTCGATCCACTCATCGGTGGCATAGTTATGAAACTTTGCCGGAGCCCATTTACCGGTGGCGTAGTCGAACATGCCTTTGTCGGTGATGGGCGCAAAGGGAACCATCGAGTAGACCGCGAGCGGCTGCCAGGGTTGCAGGCCCGCCTTGATCTGATCCGGAAAGACGGTGGGATCCGCTGCGGCCTTGAAGACCTCCTGTGCAATTTCGCCGGAAACCTGATGCTGGCCGTGGCCGTCGCTCACGCCGCCGACGAAGGTGGCCACGATGATTTGTGGACGCGCTCGCCGCACCGCAAGCACGGCGTCGTAGAGCACGCGCTCATGCCCCCA
>VFSW01001432.1_pt1 | contig 36463 bp, 32 predicted proteins | sample 5358111 | NCBI WGS metagenome assembly VFSW01 (sample SAMN11554181, study PRJNA540505) | mine drainage metagenome | isolation source: sediment from site ElyBrook_90M | place: USA: Ely Copper Mine, Vershire, VT | collected 2017 | reverse complement strand
ATGGGGAATGGGGAGGGAGGGCCCGGGAGGCTACCCGCGCACTGGAGACTGTTGGGCGTACTTTCGCTGGCCGGGACGATGGCCGCGCCGGGCCGCTGCGCCGTGGACGGTCACGAGGAATGCGACCGGAAGATCGCCGCGTTAGAGACGAGGGTGGCGCAACTGGAAGCGATGGTGGGAAAGCTGGCGGCGCAACAGGGGCTGAACGCGGAGGAGGCGGGCGTGGCGGTGGCTTCGGCTCCGCCCGCGCCAACGCCAGCCGCGGCTCCGGTCGAGACATCGTTCGCGATGCCGCCGGAGTTATTGCCGCAGATCGGGAAGATCGGAGCGGAGGTGGGCGTGGTGATTTCCGGGGCGGGCAGCCCGTACCATTTGAATTCCGGTTCGTTCGGCGGGGGCTTCATCGATTTGCCGCTCTTCGACCGGCCGGCTTGGATCCACGGGAAAATTTCGTACGAGATCCTGGTGGGGCTGGCGCGATCGAATACTCAAATGACCACGACGTCGAACGTGGCGCAGGTTTCGAATCTGGCGGTGTTGACGGCGTTGAATCCCGGGCAGGCGCTGCAGAATCTGACTGCGGCGTTGAACGGGACGGGGGCGGCGCCGTTTCCGGTGAAGACGAACGTGGAGACGCAGACGAGCCTTCTCGAAGTGGTCCCGTTTTCGTTCAAATACACGACGAATTTCTTCGACCGATGGAGGCTGCGCCCGTACGCGGTGTTGGGGTGGGGGACTTACGTTACGATCCACGATCAGAATCCTGCGCGCGGCGCCGCGCCCAGCTACGGCGTGCGACCCAACGCGGATCTGCCGCCGGCCATACTGCAAACGCTGACGCAGGAGTTCGGAGGGACGTCCCCGTTCGGCGCGCCGCTGGTGGCGGGGCAAATCGGCCAGTCGCCGGAATTGGAGGCATTGGGATTGCCGAGCGGACACGGCAACATCGCGTTCGGCCTGCACTCGGGCGCGGGAGTCGAATTGCGATTAAGCCGGAGCTTCTCGCTGGGCTTCGACGCCGAGTTCAATCGGATCGCGGGGGCGCCCGGATTGCTGACGACGTATGGGACGAAGCTCGGCTTCCATTTCTAAACGGGGACGAGCGGCTACGATTGCACGCCGATCAGGAGCTTGGGGCCGGTGGGCGTTTTGCTGCCGCCATCCGGCTCCTCGGTGACGGCGACGGTGCCGACGGCGGAGGCGGCGTCCACTTGGATGACGGCGCTCCCTTGTGCGTCGGGTTTGAAGATTCCGCCGCTGACGATGGCGGGGCTTCGTTTGCGAATCAGCCAAAGCTGATAGGTTTTACCGGGCGCGGGGGCGGGGAGTCCCGCCACATAAACCGTCACGCTTGCGCCTTCGACGACGAAGGCGTTTCCGGTCGCCGGGTGGCGGCCTTCCGCGCCTTGCAGACGAAGCATGCGGAGAGATGGGCTGTTGACGAGCGCGGCGAGGCGCATCAGGGGGCGCAGTTGGGCGTCCCGCGCATCGGCGGCGTCCTTGTACCGGCGCACCTGGTTTTCGAGATCGCGATTGAGGGCCGACAGGCGCTGTTCCCGGTCCACCTCCCGGTTGCGTTCGGCGAGGGCGCGGTCCCGTTCGGCGATCGTTCCGGTTAAGGCCGCCTCGGTTTTCCGCTGGCCTGCGCGCGCTTCGGCCAACTGGGCGCGGTTATCGGCGAGTTCCGATTCGGCCTTGGCGAGACTCGCGGACGCGGCGATGGAAGCTTGTTGGGCGGCGGCGAGATCGCGTTGAACGGCGGCGAGAGTATGCCGATCGGAGGCCGCGGACTGTCTGGAGGCTAGCGCGGTTTTTTGTTCGGCGTCCAGTCGCGCGGTGAGGCGCGGGATTTCATCGGGCGGCGGAGTTGCGGGAACATCGGCGGGACGGCGGGCGACGGAGGTTTGCACCGGCGCGGGCGACGAGCCCGCGCGATGGGCGTTGGAGAACCATCCGGCTCCCGCTCCGGCGCCGATCAAGGCCGCGGCGGCGAAAGCCTGCGCCCAAGCCGGCCAACCGGCCACCCCCCATCGCGCCGGGGCGGGAGGAAGGCCGGAGACCGACAGTAGAATTCGCTTCCGGAGCGTGGCGGGAACGGCGATGTTCGCCGGAGTCCGCGCCATCCCGAATGCGGCCCAATTCGCAAGGCTCAAGCGAATGGCGCCGATGCAGGCGGCACAGCCCGCGTCGAGGTGCGATTGAATTTCGGCTCGAGAGCCGGCGTCCAGCACACCCGCGGCGAAGAGGTCGTAGTCCTCTCCGAATTGACGTTCGCAAGTCATCGGTCCCTGGCGATTCTCTCCCTATAAACGAATACGTAGAAGCATCCGATTCGGATTTTTCTTTCCCACCCTTGGTCCCACATTATGTCATTTCGCCACGACGGCCATGGAACGCTAAGATCGAAGTATGCGGGATGTTTTAGAGATCGGCGGACGGGAGTTTGGCTCGCGGCTCTTGGTGGGTACGGGCAAGTATCGCAGTTTTCAGGAGATGGCGCGGTGCCACGCGGCGTCGGGGGCGGAGATTGTCACGGTGGCGGTGCGCCGGGTGAATCTAAGCGATCGTTCGAAAGAGTCGATGCTGGATTTTATCGACCGGTCGAAGATGTTTATTTTGCCGAACACGGCGGGCTGTTACACGGCCGATGAGGCGGTGCGGACGGCGCGTCTGGGGCGCGAAGTGGGGCTGTCGGAATGGGTGAAGCTGGAGGTGATCGGCGACGAGCGCACGCTGTTTCCCGACAACGAGGGGTTGGTGGAGGCGACGCGAACGCTGGCGAAGGAGGGCTTTGTGGTGCTGCCTTACACGAACGACGACCTGGTGAACGCGCGGAAATTGATCGACGCGGGCGCGGCGGCGGTGATGCCGCTGGGAGCGCCGATCGGCTCCGGATTGGGGATTCAGAATCAGACGAATCTGCGCATACTGCGGGAGACGATTCACGAAGTGCCGCTGATTGTGGACGCGGGGGTGGGTACGGCTTCGGACGCGGCGCTGGCGATGGAGTTGGGCTTCGACGGAGTTTTGATGAACACGGCGATCGCGTTGGCGGACGATTCCGAACGGATGGCATTGGCGATGAAGCTGGGCGTCGAGGCGGGCCGGCACGCGTTTCTGGCGGGACGGATGCCGAAGAAATTGTACGCCAGCGCGAGCAGTCCGCTGACCGGCGTGGTGCGTTAACCCAACACCGTTCTCCTAACTCACCGTTCCTTAACTCATTGAACGGGACGGCGAGGCGTTCCGAGACGATGCTGGGCTCGCTCCGCGGAGTTCGATAAATTAAAACAAAGCCATGGAACAGCAAACGCGCGAGCCGGCCGGTGCAATCTCCGGAACGTTTGTCACCGAGACGTTCTCGTACGACGGTGGACGGCAGGTCACGGTGTACGTTCCACCGGATCCGCCCGAAGCGATCATCTTCGCCGGTGACGGTCAGAGAATCTCAAAGTGGGGCCGGGTGCTTGAAAAGGCCGGCGCGCCACCGACGATGATCGTCGGTATCCATGGGCTGACCGACGAGATGCAGCGGCTCCAGGAGTACTCACCGGGCTTTGCGCCCGAACGCTTTGCGGCACACGGCCGGTTCTTCGTCGAGGACGTTCGCAAATGGACGGAGCAGCGGTTTGGTGTGGCGCTGCCCGCTGAACGTACCGCGGTGTACGGCGCCTCGGCCGGTGGGGAGTTGGCCCTCGCGCTTGGGCTTCGGCATCCAGACGTCTACGGTACGGTCCTTTGCGCCTCGCCGGGCGGAGGCTATAAGCCGCCCGGAGTTATGCCGAGTCCGCTTCCGCGCGTATACCTTGTCGCCGGCAGGCAGGAACCATTCTTCCTCGAGAACGCGAGGAGGTGGGCGGATGCACTGCGCAATGCACATGCGGATGTCGTCCTGCATGAGCGAGATGGGTCGCATGGTGGCGCGTTCTGGCAAGAAGAATTCCCGCGGATGGCGGCGTGGGCATTTCGACGATGAAGCGTCGCGGTCCCGCATCGGCGGTGAGGAGTAGACAACTTTGGCTGAAGTTTTCCCGGAGGAGCGTCAACCGTACTTGAGGCTGGTGCTTTATCCGACGTCGCCGATAGATCCGTCGGGATCGCGGATGTCGCAGCGAGTCTCGCCGTCCTTGGAAATCGGCGCCGTGATGAACCCCGCTCCCCGGCTTTTCCGTAATTCATAGCACGTTTGAATGTCCGCAACGCGGAAATTCATAAAGCTACCTGCCGCCTAGCAAGCCCGAGGGAGCGCTTCGACGTTTGAGCGGCCCGGATTGGCGTTAATTCCCGCTTTCGGAGGCGGCGAGGGCTTTCCGGCCGGCTTCGAGGACGCGCAGAATTCGGTCGACGTCGTAGACGCAGCCGGACCATGCGCCGCCGCTGGCGTCCTGAAGCGCGGCCCACAGACGGGTATCGGAGGGCAGAGCCGCGTCGGGCTTCAAATCGGCGCGGGGGAGGCGGGCGGCGAGGGTGCGTGTGCCTTCGGCGGCTCCGAACCGCTCACCTTTTGCGCCGACCAGATTGACGGCGCCTTCGAGACGACGGCGATCGACGACGATCTCCACGATGTCGCCTTCTTCCAGTTTGCCGATGGGACCGCCCGCCAAGGCTTCCGGAGAAACATGGCCGACGCAGGCGCCGGTGGAGACGCCGCTGAAGCGCGCGTCGGTGACGACTGCGACGTGCTTGCCGAACTCCAGGTGTTTAAGCGCGGAGGTTACCTGGTACGTTTCCTCCATACCGGAGCCGAGCGGGCCGCGGCAGATCAGAACGAGGACGTCGCCGGGATGAATGGCGCCGCTCTTGATGGCCGCGACGGCGGAGGGTTCCGTCACGAAAATGCGCGCGGGACCGGCGATGCGATAGACGCCGTCGCTTGAGACGACGCTGGGATCGATGGACGTGCTCTTGATCACCGACCCCAAGGGGGCGAGGTTGCCGGTGGGGAAGCAGACGGTGGAGGTGAGGCTTCTCGCAGTGGCGGCCTCCGGGGAAAGAATGACGTCGGCGGGATCGACGCCGTCGCGATCCTTGAGCAGCGCGCGGAGGCGCTGGCGGCGCTCGGAGGACTGCCACCAATCAAGAGCGTGATCCAGCGTTACGCCGGCGGCGGTGAGGACGGTGGTGTCGAGGAGGCCTTCGCGGCGCAGATGCAGCATGACCTCCGGGACGCCGCCGGCGAGAAACACCTGGACGGTGGGATGATTGCGGGGGCCGTTTGGAATGGCGTCGACGAGGCGCGGGATGCGGCGGTTGGCGGCGGCCCAATCGGCGACGGTGGGGCGCCGGAGACCGGCGGCGTGGGCGATGGCGGTGAGGTGCAGGATGAGATTCGTCGAGCCTCCGAAGGCGGCGTGGACGGTCATGGCATTGCGAATGGAGGCGTCCGTAAGGATGTCGCGCAGAGGGATTCCGCGGCTTTCGAGCGAGATGAGAGCGCGGGCCGAACGCCGCGCCATGTCGAGCCAAACGGGCTGGCCGGAGGGCGCTAGGGCCGAGTGCGTCAGGGACATGCCCAGCGCTTCGCCGACGACTTGGGACGTGGCGGCCGTGCCGAGGAACTGGCAGCCGCCGCCGGGGGAGGCGCAGGCGCGGCAACCCATATCCGCGGCGTATTCGAGCGAAATGGCTCCGTGGGCGAAGCGGGCGCCGATGGTCTGGACGCGTCCGGCGTCTTCGCCGCCTTGGGCGGGAAGAGTGCCGCCGCCGGGAACCAGGACGGAGGGAAGAGCGGGCATTCCGGCGAGCGCCATCATCATCGCGGGCAGACCTTTGTCGCAGGTGGCGACGCCGAGGACGCCGCGGCGCGTGGGGAGCGAACGGATGAGGCGCCGGAACACGATGGCCGCATCGTTGCGGTAGGGCAGGCTGTCGAACATGCCGGTGGTGCCCTGGGTGCGCCCGTCGCAGGGGTCGGTGCAGTAGGCGGCGAAGGGAATCGCGCCGTGCGACTTCAACTCGCGAGCCGCGGCTTCGACCAGCAGGTTCACTTCCCAATGGCCGGTGTGATAGCCGAGAGCGATGGGCGAGCCGTCGGCGGCGGCGCTGGCGGCGGGCCTGCTGGGGCACGGCGGCGCGGATGCCGCCGTGCGTGCTGAGCAGCAAGAACTCCGCTCCGCCAAGTTCGGCCGGATTCCAACCCATGCCCGCGTCGAGGCTCAGGCCGAACAGATCGCCGGAAGGGCGGTTGAGGAGCATCTCCGCGGTGAGAGGAAGGCTGCCGGAAGGGCCGGGCGCTTGGGTACGGATCTCGTAGATGCCGGCGTCGCCGCTATCGGCGATGGTCTCGAATGGAATTGTTTTCATGATGGAGAGAGGGACTGGCCGTCAGTTTAAGCGAACGACCTCACCGGGCGCGAGGCCGGACAGAATCTGCGTCTGAAGGTTATCCGCCAAGCCGACCGTGACTCTGCGAGTGGAGAATTGGCCGCCGCTCCGCACCGTGACGAACGTTTCGTTCCCTTCCGAGCGCAGGGCGCCGCGAGCGACGATAACAGTAGGGCCGGTCTCGGCCAACGTCACGTCGGCCGAAGCGGAGAGATCCGGAAGCACGCGAGAATCCCGGCCATCGATGTCGATATCCACGGCGACGCGCCGGAGGAAATCGCTTCGGCCCCAACCGGAAGAGAAAGCGGCCGCGCCGACGCCGGACACCGTTCCGGCGAGCCGCAAATCCGGGACGCCGTCGAGCCGGATGACGGCCTTCTGGCCGGGACGGAGGTTCAGACTATCGGCTTGGTTTGCGAACGCCCGCAAGCGCATGGTCCTTGGATCTACCACCTTCATGAGAATTTGGCCGGGGCGGACCGGGTCGCCCGCTTCGATCCATCCCATGGAGGCGTCGCGCCAGATCGCCTCCCTCTCGGCTAGGCCGTCCATCGGAGCGTAAATGGTGAAACCCGCGAGGTCGCGGGTGTGGCGGCCGCGATGGCTCTCATAGCGCTGCTCGGAAATCTCCAGGATGCGAAGCTCGGCCAACGCGGCTTCCTTCTTCACGGCGGAACGGCGCAGCAGTTCGCGATAGCGGGCGGAGGCTACGTCGAGCGAAAGCTGCAACAGATCCCGTTCGACGCCGGGCGGCGTGGCGGCGGATCGAACGGCGAGCGAGGCCTTGTCCAGATCCGCCTTGGCGGCGCGCACGGTCCGCTGAAGATCCTCCCACTCCAAGGCTTGTTGCGCTTGACGCTTGGCAATGCCGGCCTGAATTTGACGAAGGGTTTTCAGGAGATCGCCGGCATGGTCTCTCAGCGACTGGGCGCCGAGCCGCGCTACAAGGGCGCCTTTCTTTACGAACGATCCGGGTGTGGCCAGTTCCACGAGAACCAAGTCGCGGCCGGATTCGGGGTCTTCCTGGAGGGGAGCGGCGATGTTTACGAACGCGCGGGCCGAAGTGGTTCCGGTTAGTCGAAGGGTGCGTAAGAGGAATCCGCTTGCGGCCGTGCCGGTGCGCTCGGGGAGGTTTCGAACGCCGGCCCTGAGGCTCCCGCGCCGGTTGGCGACGACCAGATACGACCCGCACGCCAGAAGGGCGGCGAGCGAAACAACCCAGACAAATCGGCGGCGCATGGGGGCTGTTTTCAGAATACCGTGGAGAGGCGCCGCGATTCCTCCGGTGATCGTACCGTGAGAGAGCGCCCGCCCGGAAGCGCCGGTGGTACGCTATGGCTTGGACTGGAGCGCGGGCAGGATTCGCGTTCGCGTGAAGGAATAGATCATGTGTCTCGCCATTCCAGGGATGATCGTGGAGTTGCTGGCGGAGGATCGGGATCTGGCCGTAGTGGACGTGCTGGGCGTGAGGCGGAAAGTGGATCTCGGGTTGCTGCGGGACGAACCGGTCGAGGCGGGGGATTGGGTGCTGATTCACGTCGGTTTTGCGATGAGCAAGATGGGCGAGGCCGAGGCGATCGAGCAGATGCGAACGCTGACGGAGTTGGGCGAAAGCGAGGCGGCGATGGAGGAAGTTCGGGGGTACGGCCTAGGCGAATCGGAAGCGGCGGAACGCAAAGCGGGACCGTGAAAACGGCGGTTGCGGCCGAGGGGTGAGTCGAGGAGAAGGCACCATGCGCTATGTCGACGAGTTTCGCGAACCGGAGTCGATCACCAGGACCGCGGAGGAGATCCGGCGGTTGGCCGATCCGAAGCGGCATTACCGTTTTATGGAGGTATGCGGCGGGCACACGCACGCGATCTACCGCTTCGGCCTGATGGATTTGTTGCCGCCGAATATCGAGCTGGTGCATGGGCCGGGTTGCCCGGTGTGCGTTCTTCCGATGGGAAGGATCGACGACGGTTTATCGGTGGCGGAGCGGCCGGAGGTGATCTTCGCGGCATTCGGGGACATGATGCGCGTCCCCGGTACGTTGGGCAGCCCGCTCGAGTATCAGGCGCGCGGGATGGACGTCCGGATTATTTATTCGCCTTCCGATGGGCTGAAGCTGGCGAGGAAGCACCCGGACAAACACGTGATGTTCTTCGCGATCGGGTTTGAAACCACCGCGCCATCGACGGCGCTCACGCTGATGCGCGCCAAAGCCGAAGGGATCCGGAATTTTTCGGTGTTCTGCAACCATGTGACGATCATTCCGGCCATTCGGGCGATCCTCGATTCGCCCGGCATGTTAATCGACGCGTTCATTGGGCCGGGCCACGTTTCTACCGTGATCGGATGCAGGCCGTATGGGTGGATCGCGGATCGCGAGGAGAAACCGATCGTGGTTTCGGGGTTCGAGCCGCTCGACGTATTGCAATCCGTCGCGATGCTGCTGCGGCAGTTGAACGGGGGCGAAGCGAAAGTGGAGAATCAGTACAAACGGGCGGTGCCTTGGGAAGGGAACCGCGCGGCGCTGAACGCGATGGCCGAGGTGTTCGAACTGCGGCCGTATTTCGAATGGCGGGGATTGGGTTTCATTTCGCAGTCCGCGCTCCGGATTCGCGAAGCCTATGCGGAGTGGGACACCGAGCGCCGTTTTTCGGTGCCGGGAGTGAGGGTGACCGATCCGAAGGCGGCGCAGTGCGGAGAAGTATTGAAGGGCGCGCTGAAGCCGGCCCAGTGCAAGCTGTTCGGCAACGAATGCACGCCGGAGCATCCGGTTGGCGCGCTGATGGTATCGTCGGAAGGCTCCTGCGCCGCCTATTATAATTACGAGCATCGCAAGGCGTCCGCGCCGGTGAAATTGGCGCCGGCGGCCGTTTGAGGGGAGCGAAATCGAATGACCGGCTCGATTTCGAAAATTCGGTTCCGGGATGCGCAAATCGAGCTGGCCCACGGAGCGGGCGGCAAGGCGAGCCGGCGTCTGATCGACGGACTATTCGCGCCGATCCTCTTCGGCTCGACGCTCGGGCCGCTGGGGGATGCGGCCCACATCGACATCGGCGGGACGTGCGTGGCGTTGACCACGGACAGCTTCGTGGTTCGGCCGCTTCGCTTCCCCGGAGGGTCGATCGGTGAGCTGGCGGTTCATGGAACCGTGAACGATCTGGCGGTTGCCGGGGCGAGGGCGCAGGCGTGGGGTGTCCGGTACGTGCACGAGGCGGGGCTGCCGACGGAAATTCTGGAGGCAGAGGTGCGGGCGATGGCGGCCGCGGCGAGCGCGGCCGGGGTGTCGATCGCAGGCGGCGATACGAAGGTGGGGGAACACGGCAAGGCGGACGGGATGTATATCACGACTTCGGGCATCGGGCGTTTGATCCCCGGAGTGAGCGTTTCGCCCGCCGCGGTGCGATGCGGCGACAAGATCCTGATTTCGGGGCCGATCGGCGATCATGGCATCACCATTCTGCTGGCGCGGGGCGAGTTGGATCTCGATGCGGATCTGCGATCCGATACCCGTTCCGTGCTGCCGATGGTGGAGGCGTTGGCGGAGGCGGTGGGCGCGGGAATTCACTGGATGCGGGATCCGACGCGGGGAGGAGTGGCCACCACGTTAAACGAACTCGCGCACGATTGCGGTTTGGGCATCGTGCTTGCGGAGGAACGGATTCCGGTGCGGAACGAAGTGCGCGGAGCTTGCGAGATTCTGGGACTGGACCCGCTCCATATCGCCAATGAAGGGCAGTTTCTGGCGGTGGTGGCGGCGGAATGCGCCGACGCCGCGCTGGAGGCGTTGCGCGAGACGCCGGGCGGCGTGGAGGCGGCATGGATCGGCGAGGTATGCGAACAGCCCGCGGGCGCGGTGCTGGTGACGACGCTATACGGAGGCGGCCGGATCGTGGACATGCTGGTGGGCGATCCGCTCCCGAGAATTTGCTAGGAGCCGAATAAGGCGCGCGCCTACGACTGTCCTCAGGACGTTCAGGACCGGCGACGGCAACGCCACCGGATCATCGAGGATCTCTCCGCGGAACAGGCCCGGCCGCTGGCGATGGCGTGCCGGGAAATGTCGGAGCGCTTTCTTGGAGGGGGAAGGCTGCTGGCGTTTGGGCGGGGCGCTTACGCGACGGATGCGCAACACGTTTCGGTCGAGTTCGTACATCCGATTATCGTGGGCAAGCGCGCGTTGCCGGCATTGGATGTATCGCTCCTATTTCGTCCGTGGATGGATGCGATCCTCCAGCCGGAGGACATGGCGATGGGATTTGGGCCGCCGGAGGGCGATGCGGAAGTGGCGGAGGCGCTGGCGGCCGCGCGGAAGCGGGGAGCGATGACGTTCGCGCTGCCGGGCCGCGGCGGTACTTACTCGATGGAGCCGCGGTCGGAGAATCCGTTCATCCATCAAGAGCTGATGGAGATCGTTTATCACACGCTGTGGGAAACGGTGCATGTATTTTTCGAGCATCGGGAACTGGGGTGCGACGCCGGCGATTCCTGTTTTCTGTATCCGTTTCTCGGGGAAGAGAAGCAGCGGACGGACGATCTGGTGGACGGAGTGGCGGCGTCGATCCGGGTCAAGGCGCACGAGGATGCGGCGCTGCGCGTTCAAGTGGCGCGGGAGGAGTCCGAGCAGATTGTAAGCGCCGCGCGGGCGATACACGAGCGTTTGAACCAGGGCGGTAAGCTGATCGTTTTCGGAAATGGAGGATCGGCGACAGACGCCAACGACTGGGCGATCGACTGCGTGTGTCCACCGGCGGGATATCGTCCGGTACCCGCGGTGTCGTTGTCGATGGAGCCGGCGAATCTGACGGCGATCGCCAACGACGTCGGGATCGAGTCGATCTTTGTGCGCCAAATCGCGGCGCAGGCGCGGAAGGAGGACGTGGCCGTGGGAATATCCACTAGCGGAGGCTCGCGCAATATTATCGCCGCGCTCGAGGAGGCGCGGAAGCGGGGGTTACTCACGGTGGCGTTGCTTGGCTACGACGGAGGAGAGATTCTGCGGCGCGGGCTGGCCGATTTTCCGCTGGTGGTGCGGTCCAGCTATATTCCACGTATCCAGGAAGTTCAAGCGTCCACCTACCATGTTATTCGGGAGTTACTGGAGGCGTTCGGCCATGCCTAAGTTCGAGTTATTCGGAACCCGAAGCTGCCCCTATACCCAGGAGATGCGGGAGTGGCTGGAATGGAGGGGGCGCGAGTATGTCGAATACGACGTGGAGAAGGACGATGAGGCGCGGGCGCGGATGATCGCCATTTCCGGCGGGCGGCGTACGGTGCCCGTTCTGGCGGAGGACGGGGAAGCCGTGCAGATTGGCTGGCAGGGCCGCGGATGCGTAGTGGCGGCGGAGTGAACCAATGACGAGCGCGTGCGATATTCGCGTTCGCGGCGTGGTGCAGGGCGTAGGATTTCGCCCTTTCGTGTTCCGCTTGGCCCAGGCGAACACGCTGGCCGGTTGGGTTCTCAACGACGAGGAGGGCGTGGAGATTCATTTGGAGGGCGCGGGAGCCGCGATGGAGGAGTTTGTCCGTTCGCTTTCGACCGAGCGTCCTCCGGCGTCGAGCATCCAGGCGATCGAGGTGTCCTTCGCGCAAGCGGCGGGGCTCAAGGAATTCACGATTCGGGAGAGCCAGGCGAAGGGGCGTCCCAGTGCCCGGATTTCGGCCGATTTGCCGGTGTGCGGCGATTGTCTTGATGAACTCTTCGACCCGGCGAACCCGCGTTATCGCTATCCCTATATCAATTGCACCCACTGCGGCCCGCGCTATTCCGTCATTCTGAGCCTGCCTTACGACCGCGGGAATACGACGATGCGGGAGTGGCCGCTGGAGGGTTACTGCGAGGGGGAGTACCACGATCCGGCGAACCGGCGCTTCCACGCGCAACCGGTCGCGTGCCCGGCCTGCGGGCCGCACTATTTCCTGCAGACGGGGGCCGAAGTCGTGCGCGGCGCCGGCGCGTGTATCGACGCAACCGGCGAGTTACTCCGCGCGGGCGGGATCGTGGCGGGACAGGGGGTGGGGGGTTATCATCTGGCGTGCGACGCCCGGAACGCGGCCGCGGTGCAATCCCTACGCGCCCGGAAATTTCGCAAGGAGAAACCCTTCGCGCTGATGGCCGCAAGCGTCGAGATCGCTCGCGAGCTGGTGGAGCTTTCCGGGGAAGCGGAGGAGCTGATGACGTCGGCGGCGCGGCCGATCGTGCTTGGTCCGGCGAAGGCTGTTTTAGAATGCGTGTCGCCGGGGAACGACGATCTCGGAGTGATGCTGCCTTACACTCCGCTGCATCACCTGCTGTTCGCCGCGGGGGCGCCGGAGGTTCTGGTGATGACGAGCGCGAACCGCTCCAGCGAACCGATCGCTTATCGGGACGGGGAGGCGGAGGAGAGGTTGGCGGGAATCGCCGATGCGTTTTTGATTGGCGAGCGGCCGATCGCGCGCCGCGTGGACGATTCTATCGCGCGGGCGGGAGCCTTTGGTCCGGCGATTTTGCGGCGCGCCCGAGGCTACGCGCCGGACGCGGTGGCGGCGATTCCGTTCGCGGAGCCGGTACTTGCGACAGGTGCGGATCTGAAAAATACCGTCACGCTCGTGGTGAACGGCCAGGCGACGATGAGCCAGCATATCGGCGATTTGGACCAGTACGAATCGATGCAGGCATTTCGCGAGACGATCGAGGGCCTGGTTTCGATGTACGAAGTTCCGCGCCACGAGACGATCGTGGCTTACGATGCGCATCCGCAGTATCACTCGTCGGCATATGCGCTGGAATTGGGCGGCGCGGCGTCTTATGCGATTCAGCATCACCGGGCGCATGTGGCTTCCGTTCTCGCCGAGCGGGAGGCGTGGGAGAAGCGCGTCGTCGGAGTTAGTTTCGACGGGACGGGATATGGAGACGATGGTAGCGTCTGGGGCGGGGAGTTCTTCATAGGGAGCGTTTTCGACGGTTTCGAGCGGGTGGCGCATTTGCGATCGGCCTCGCTTGCCGGAGGAGACGCCGCGGCGCGCTATCCGGTTCAAGCGGCGGCCGGATTTCTGGCACAAGTCGAAGGGTTGCCCGATCCCGGTGAAGCGCCCTTCCGGTTTCCCGGACGCTACCGGGAGTCGTTGGAGTTGGTTCGAAAAGGGGTGCGGACGTTCGCGACGACATCCATGGGACGGCTTTTCGACGCGGCCGCCGCGTTGTTGGGTTTCACGCGGGAAGTAACTTTTGAAGGACAGGCGGCGATGTGGGTGGAGCATCTGGCGCGGAGCGCGACGCCGGCCGCGCCTTATCCGTTCCCGTGGGGCGGGGACGAATTGGACTTCCGGCCGTTGCTTGGAGCCTTGGCGCGCGACCGGCGGAGCGGCGCGGATCCGGCACGGTGCGCGCGGGCGTTTCAACGGGGCGTGGCGAAGGGTCTTTGCGACGCGCTCCTCGGCTTGTGCGAAGGCTATGCGACGGACACGGCGGTGCTCTCCGGCGGCGTATTTCAAAACGAACTTCTGCTGCACGATGTGAAGGCGCTTCTTGCCGGCCGGCGCATCGAGATTTGGACCAATCGGGCCGTGCCGCCGAACGATGGAGGCATCAGCCTGGGACAAGCGGCGCTGGCGGCCGCGGCGCATTTGCACGGATCGCGGTGAATGTCGTGAAAATGGCGGGCCGGCTTGCGATCAGTCGGCCGGAGGCAGCGTGAAAAAGAATGTCGATCCCGCACCCGGCGCCGACTCCACCCAAATCCGGCCGCCCAGCCGTTCGACGGCTTTTTTGCAGAACGCGAGTCCGAGTCCGTGTCCGGGGTGTTCCCTTCCGTGGAGCCGCTTAAAGACTTCGAAGATGCGCGTGTAGAACTCGGGATCGATCCCAGGTCCGTTATCTTGGACGGAGAAGACCCACTCGGGACCCTCCCGCGCGGCCGATAGACGAACGCGCGGAGCCGGCGTGGCGGCGTACTCGACGGCATTTCGAATCAGATGGCGGAGGACATGGACGAGCGTTTCGAAGTCTCCGGTCACGGACGGCAGGGGGTCGTGAGTAACGGTTGCGTTCGCGGCGGCGATCCGCTTTTCCTCGCACAGGAGCGCCTGGCCAAGAACCGCCTCCATCTCCGTCCGGCATGGCTCTTCGCCGCTGGTAGCGCCGGTCCAGTAGTCCATGACGCTCGACAGGAGCGACTGCATATTCGCCGCCCCCTCGCGAACGCGCTCCAGGAACGCGCCGGCCTCGGCATCGAGGCGGCCAGCGGAGGTTTCGGCGAGGAGTTGACTAAACGAGGCCACGTTACGGAGCGACTCGCGCAGGTTGTGAGCCGCGATCGAGATAAACTCTTCGAATTCCCCGTCCGCCCGGTCCAGCCGCCTTTCGACGTCGAGCCGCCGCCGCGTCTCCGCGTCGAGCGCAATGCGTAAACGCTCGATTTCCTCCTCCGCGAATTTCGATCCGGAATCGTCCATTGTCATCCCGCCCGCTGGGCTCGGAGCGCTTTCTGAGCGCTGGAGATCGTGAACTTAAACGTCGCTCCCCGTCCGGCCTCCGACTCCACCCAGATCCGCCCTCCCTGGCGCTCCACGATTTTCCTGCAGAGCGCGAGGCCGATGCCAGTGCCGGGAATCTCGCTCCCGTGTAAACGCTTGAACATGCCGAACACGCGGCCGGCGTCTTGGGGATCGAGCCCGATGCCATTGTCGCGCACGGAAAAAATCCACCCTTCCGCTTCTTTCGCGGCCGAGATGTGGATTCTCGCCGTTTCCGCGCCTCGGTACTTGATGGAATTGGAAATGAGGTTCTGGAAAAGCTGCATCAGAGTCACCTCTTCGGCCACGACGTTCGGCAACCGATCGGAGGTTACGATGGCGCCAGCCTCGCCGATGGCGGCCTGGAGGTTCAGGAGAACTTTTGCGAGAACGGCGCCGCAATCGACGGGGACGAGGCTGTCCTGTTTCCGCTCGGTGACCTCCCAAAAGGCGAGGAGAGCTTTCAGCATAGCCTCGATTCGCATGGCGCCATCCACGGAATAGGAGATGAATTTATCGGCTTCGTCGCCCAGCTTCCCCGAATACTCCCGGCCCAAGAGCTCGGTAAAGTTCACGACCATCCGCAAAGGCTCCTGCAGATCGTGGGTGAGGGCGTAGGCGAAATGCTGGAGTTCGGCGTTGGTCGTGCGGAGCGACTCCTCGGACAACTTGCGCTCGGTCGCATCCTCGATCGCCAGAAGGATCGTCCGCGCTTGCGCGTTCGGATTAAAAATCTCGCGGGCATTGAGCAGCATCACTTTTTTTCCGACGACTTCGAATTCGTGGGTCACCTCGAAGTTACGGAACATGGAGTGAGCGGGGAGAATGTTCTCCAGAAGCTCACGCAATTTCGGGATATTCCATTGTCCGTTCCCGAGGTCGTAGATCAAACGTCCCTCGGTCTTTTCCCGCGCGGCATGGAACGTCTCGTAGAAGGCTCCGTTGGCTTGCAGCACTTGCAGGCCATGGTTCAGGATCACCAAAGGCTCCCGCACGGTTTCCACGATCGCTTCGGCGAAGTCGAGGCCGCGCTTGGCCGCGTCGATATCGATCAACATGAGCACGGCGCCGTCGATTTTCCCATCCGGTCCCACCGAAGGGAGGATGCGCAGGGAATACCAGCGGCCGTTGGCGTCGCGGACATCGTGCGGTTTCCGGCCGCGTCCCTCCATCGCGTCGAGCAGCAAACGCCGCAGGCCGGGCAGATCCATTTGCGGCTGAAGATCGGTGATCGACCGTCCGACGTCGGAGGCGATCAGATTCAACACCGGTTCCACGGCCCGCGTGAAGCGGCGAATACGTAGGTCCCGCCCGACCATGACCAGGGGGATGCCGATGCATTCGAGAAGATTGGCCAAATCCCGGTTTACCTGGCTCAACTCCAGGTTTCCGATCTTCAGGCTTTCGTTGAGCGTGCTTAGTTCCTCGTTCGCCGATTCCAGTTCTTCCTGGGCGGTTTCCAATTCCTCGTTGCCCGCCTGGGCCTCCTCGCTGGCCGCCTTCAGTTCTTCTAACGTAGTTGCGTTGTCGTCTACAACCGAATGAAGATACTCCTTGGTTGCGGTAAGCTCGCGCCGCAGACGGGCATCCGGGGCGCTCGCTTTCGCCTTTGGCGCGGAGCTCGCCTTCCCGTTGCGCCTCCGGTCCTCGAACAGGACGAGGAAATGGCGATCTTTGGACGCGGGGGGGCCGGCCATGGGGATCGCCGTGATGGCCACGTCTTCGATCCGGCCCCCGTCTTCGATCCGGAATCCTTCTTCCTTGGCCACTTCGTTGAGCCGTACGGCGGTCCGAATGGCCTTCGTCAGGGGCGCAATGAGGCCTTCGCGGGCCAATTTCAGGACGTTGCGGGCCGGTTCGCCCGGAGCGAGCTCAAGGTAGGGCGATGTGCGGCCGCGTACTTGAACGATATTCATATCCAGACCGACGACGACGCCGGGAGGTCCATATTGGGCCAGCACCAAGCGGTCGGCTTCGCGCTGTATCTTCGCGCCCACGCTCTCGGAGGATCTTTCGCGGAGATCCACCCGGCCTTCGGTTCGAGGCGGCGGGGGCGCAACCGCTCCGGGGCGAATGCTATAGATCTTGTGGGTCAATTCCACTTGATGGAACGAATCCGAAAAAGCGCCGACGCTTTCCGACCGGCCCAGGATCAGAAAACCGGCCGGTTTGAGGGCGTAGTGCAGAATCGACATCACCCTCCGCTGCAAGGAGGCGCCGAGGTAGATCAGAACGTTGCAGCAACTAACGAGGTCCAGTTTGGAGAAGGGCGGATCCTGCGCCAGGTTGTGCCGGGCGAAGACGCAAACGTCGCGGATGGATTTGGCGACCTGACGCCCGTGGGCCGTCTTCGTGAAGAACCGCGCTAATCGCCGCGGTGAAACATTGGCCAGCGCGGCGTCGGTGTAGACGCCGGCGCGGGCCTTGGCGACGGCGATTTCGCTGATGTCGGTGGCGAAGACTTCGAACGGAAGGTTCACCTTCGCCTCCTCGAGAAATTCCGTCAAGCAGATGGCGATCGAATACGCTTCCTCCCCGGTGGAACAGCCGGGCACCCAGGCCCGGATGGGATCGCCGGCCGATCTGTTGTCGAGCAGAGCGGGGAAAACCCGCTCCTTGAGTTCCTCGAAGACCGCGGGCTCCCGAAAGAACGACGTGACGGTGATAAAAAAGCTCTCGCACAAGGCGTTGGCTTCGTCGCGATTTCGCTCAAGATCCAGATAGTAATCGTCCAGATTGTTGAATCCGCGGAGGGTCATCCGCCGCTGGATGCGCCGCTCGAGCGTGCTGTGTTTGTAGTGTGCGAAATCGACCCCGGTGGCGCCGCGTAGGAGCCGGAATATTTTGGCGAGATTCATTTTTCCGGGCCGCTCAGCGGCCTCGCGGGGCTCGACCGGCATGCGGCCGTCGCGGGCGATGGCCACCAGGCGCCGGGCGATGGCGGCCGGCGGGAGCACGAAATCCACCACGCCGGCGTCGATGGCGCTTCGGGGCATGCCGTCGAATCTGGCGGATCGCAGCTCTTGGGCGAAGGTGATACCGCCGGCATCCTTGACCGCCCGGAGGCCCAGGGTTCCATCCGACGCGGTGCCCGACAGAATGACACCGATGGCGTTTCGGCCGCTGTCCGCCGCGAGGGCGCTGAGAAACAGATCGACGGGCATATTGCGGCCACCGCTTGGCCGCGGCGGCGCATGAAGCACGCCATCGGAAACGCTCAAATTGCATTTCGGCGGGATGACGTAGACGTGATTGGCTTCGGCGCGATTCTCGCCCTTTACCTCGGCGACAGGCATTTTGCTGGTTTTCGAAAGCAATTCCGTCAGATGGCTTTCGTGGCCCGGATCGAGATGCTGAATGAGTACAAATGCCAAGCCGGTGTTGTCCGGCAGATGGAGGAGCAACTCGGTGAACGCCTCCAGACCGCCGGCGGAGGCGCCGACGCCGACAAGAACCGGGGAAGCCGCTTCGAGGAGTTTGCCGGACTCCGCCGCGGCGGAAACGGGCATGAGGGACGCGGGGAGTTTCGTTTTCGGAATCTTCCGATTCTTCGGACGGGGCGCCTCAGACATAGGGGAGGGACGCGCAATTCCGCCGCGACGATCGCGGCCTCAGGATAGCATCTGATTTCCGGAGGGACAAAAGGAACTCCTTGGTCGAATGGAAACGCGAAGGACGGAGCACGCGAGCTTCCACTTTCGCATTTCCTTCGGTCAGCCCGCACCGGGGGTTGGTGGCGGTTAGGCGGCCTTCGGCAAGGCGAGCAGATCCTCAATGATCTCGCCAATTTCCATGAATTGATCTAAGCCGGAAGGCTTGGTGATGAAGCGGCATACTCCGAGTTCCTTGAAGATGGCCTCGTCCCGCCGGGATTGGGAAGAACTCCAAACGCACACCGGAACGCCGCCGAGGTGCGTCGCGCCCCGGATCTCGCGCACGATTTCTTCGCCGGTGTATTTGGAGAGGTTCAAGTCCACCAGAATCAGGTCGGGCGCCGCCGCGTCGGCGAAAGGCCTTTGCCGGCGAACGAAGGCCAACGCGTCGGCTCCGTTCACCAAATGCACGAGGTCAAACCGGAGTTGCCGCTTGTTCAGGGCGCGCTTGAGCAGAAAGACGTCGGAGCCGTTGTCTTCGACTACGAGGATTCGCGCGGCCGGGATGGGTGGGAGATATGGGACGGACACTTCCGATTGAAGAGTCAACTTCGACCGCCTTTCATAATTCCAGACGCGATGGCGCCGCATGTTCCGAGGAGGGAGCAAGCGGCGTTACGCGTTCGGGCTCGACCGTGTTTTTGAATTGGCCACTCAGGGCCGGGAATTGGATCGCGCGGAATTTCATGGGGTTCTCTCGGAGCCGGACTGCGCGAACCGTCCCGATGAAGGGCGCAAGCCGGGAAGGAAATAGCGCGTGCGCGTGTGTACCGGGAATGGATGCGGTCCCCTCCATTTGCCGGTTGCCGGCACCACGGGGGACACGGCGGCGGGCGCTTGCGCGGAGATCGTCCGCGGGGTGATCGCTAGAATCGGAATGAAAGCGTCTCGTTGCACCGTCGCCCCTCAGGCCGTGGTCCGCGTTGAAACGGCCACGGCGGTCCGCCGTCGCGGGAGTTATGCTTTGGTAGGCCGGCTGGTCCGGCGTCCAAGCGCTGCATATAGGGCCAATGAGACCAGTCCGGCCAAACCGATGAGCGGCATGGGGCTGGCGGTATGCGGCAGCGATTCCTGTACCGGCGCGGGCTCGGGCGCGGGCGCGGGCGCCTGTTCTTCGACGGCTGGAGCGGGTTGAACGGGAGCCGCTTGCGCTACCTCCGGCGCCACGACGACGAATTCCGAGGTTTTGCCGCTTTCATCCACTACAACAAGCGGGGCGGCCGCGAGATCCTCTGGGGCTCTCGTCTCCGCGGCGATCGCCGGGACGGGGGTTTTTACAAAAGCCGCAATCTGGGCGGCCGTTTCTTTCGGGTATGCGAATTCCTGCCCGAAATTATCGCCGGGGTAGAACCAGGCGCGAAGGGCTTGTGGCTGTCCGGCGGGAACTTCCCAATATTGGAAAACCGTTTTCCCGGTTGGCTCCAGGCGGTAATTCGGCACCGCGAGGATGGTCGTGATCAGATGTTTCTGATCCTTGTCGAAAATTTGGACGATGTGACGGTCCGCGAGGGAATCCTTCAATAACATGACGTACTCGCCGGGTTGAAGCGTGATCGTGTGGCCGGCCGTGCAGCAATCCGGCACTTGAAGCGGTTCATTAACGGTCAGGGTCGTTTTTTTGTCCCAGGTATCCGCCTGGAGGGTTGGCAACAGCGCGACGCCAATACAGGCGGCGAGCGTTGCGATGGGTATATTTCGAAAATGTTTCATGCAGTCGTCGAACTCCTTGTCGATTCACCGGTAGGTAGGCAGATTGAGCGCCGTTGCCGAAAGCGTTTCGATTAAGTCCATTCCAGAACTCTTCGAGGCGGCCGGATGCAGGTATTGCCGCCGGTTATGCAGTATATGCACCGCAAGTGGGCGCACGACGCCCTTCCTGAACGATGCAATGAGAGCGCCGGGGGCGGATTGGGTCGCGCTCTAGACGCCGGGCGGCGTATTCACATGGATGGCGGCAGCGCGGCGAAAAATGCATTCGCAACGGCAGATTCCGCACCGGCGCGGATCGAGACGCTTCGCATGTCCGCAAGGAGGAAGACCGGGGGCGCATGGCCCGGCCCGTGCAGATAGATCGAGACGAAGCGTTCAGCGGAGGAACACTCAAATGGCAAAGAATATATCGGCGATGGGCATTTATCCGGATCGTCAAACGGTATCGGATGCGATTGACGTTTTGAAGAACAAGGGATATCGGGCGACGGACATCTCGGTATTGTCGCCGGACAATCGGGGATCGAAGGATTTCGCGCTGGAGAAACGGGCGAAGTCGCTGGAGGGCGCGGCGGCGGGAGCGCTATTCGGCGCGGTGGTTGGGGCGGCATTGGCTTGGTCGGTTTCCGTTCAGGCCGTAACCATCGCCGCTTTCGGGCAGCTTGTCGTGGCGGGACCGCTGCTGGCCGCGTTGGCGGGCGCCGGCGTGGGAGGCGCGTTGGGTTGGGTCGTGGGATTTGTGGCGGGCCTGGGCATGCCCGAATACGTCGCCAAACGGTACGCGGGCAGAATCCGGCGCGGCGGCATTCTGCTTTCCGTTCACTGCGACGGCCAGGAGTGGTGCGACCGGGCGAAGAAGATCCTGAAAGACACCGGCGCCCGGTATATCTCCTCCGCGGCGGAAGCCGCCGCCGACTACGGAACGACGGATAAGCCCACGGAAAGGGCGCCAGTGGCCGCCGTCGATCGGGTGGAACCGCCTATCCGGCAAACACCGGAATACGTTCCTCACGAAATCGAGAAATAACGAACGGGTCCAAACGGTTTTTGCGCGCGGGCGGGGGAGCCGTTTCGACGTCCTTCGTTTCGCTCCAGCCCGAAGACGCTCCGTCCATCCGGCCAGTTGCGAGAGGGCCTGCTAACATGGTACTCACATGGCAGGCCAGCCCGCGGTTACGGACCGAGTACTGATCGTCGACGACGACGAACGTCAGCGCGCCGCGTTGGCCGCGATGCTTTCCGAGCGCGACTTCGATACGCAGTTCGCCTCCGACGGAAAGGAGGCGCTGGAACGGCTGGCCGCATTCAACGCGGACGTTATCGTCGCGGATCTGGTGATGCCGCGCATGGACGGCTTCGAATTGCTGCGGCATCTGAAGGAGCGCGGCGACGTGACTCCGGCGATCGCGCTGACCGCCTTCGGCAATATGGATAAGGCGCTTGCCGCCGTCCACGATCTGAAGGCGTTCTGGTATCTGGAGAAGCCGGTGGAACCGCGCGCGTTTCGAACGCTGTTGGAGCGCGCGATTCGCTTCAAGAAAAGCCTGCAGAAGACGGAAGAGTTGAAGCGTGAGCTGAGTTTGCGTGGCGTACTGGGGAATTTGGTGGGAACCTCGCCGGCGATGCAGCAGATCTTTTCGCTGATCCGGCAGGTGGCGCCGCCGGCGGCGCCGGGGTTGATCCGTGGAGAGAGCGGCACCGGGAAGGAATTGGTGGCGCGGGAGATCCATAAAGCCAGCCCTCGCTGCGACGGGCCTTTCGTCGCGATCAATGCGGCCGCTCTACCGGAAACCTTAATCGAGAGCGAGTTGTTCGGCCATGAGAAGGGCGCATTTACGGGAGCGATGGAGCGTTCGGCCGGTTGCTTCGAACAGGCTCACGGCGGCACGTTCTTTCTGGACGAGATCGGGGCGATGCCGCAGGCGACGCAACCGAAGCTGCTGCGCGTTCTGGAGGATTTGCGGGTGCGCCGGCTGGGCGGGAAGCACGAGATCGCGGTGGACGCCCGGGTGCTGGCCGCCACCAGCGAGGAGCCCGGAACGCATTTGCGCGAAGAACTCTACTATCGGTTGAGCGTATTTCAGATCGTCGTTCCGCCGCTGCGTGAACATAAAGAAGACATCGCGCCGATCGTCGAAGTGATGCTGCAGATCTTGAACAAGAAGCACGACACGAGCGTGACGGGACTCGATGCCGAAGTGATGGAGCTTCTTTACCGGCACGATTGGCCGGGCAACGTGCGGGAGTTGCGCAATGTGCTGGAGCGAGCCACCATCATGGCGGGGCGGGGATCGATCGGACTGAAAGACCTTCCCTTCCCGGCGTTCAGCGCCGGTCCCTTTGTCCGGCCCGCGTCGGTCGGCGAGGGCCATGTGACGCTTCAACCCGGGCAGCCGCTGATAAAACTGGAAGAGGCGTACATTAAACTGACTCTCGAACACTTGCGCGGCAATCGCAAGTTGGCCGCGGAGATGTTGGGGATCAGCCTGCGGACGCTGCAGAACCGGATCGCCGAACTGCGCGAAGAAGCGAAGGTAGCTCCTCCCGTCCCATAGCCGCGCGATCGGAACGCGTCTAATGGAAAGCGGATGTGAAGGCGGATTCCGGACGCGCGGGCAGGGGCCTCTTGGCCGAGGCCGCCGCGGCGGAATGAACCGCGTCTTCCGTCTGGTGGAGCGCGGTGGTAAGCGAGTCTCGCGACACGCGGCGGACGATGGGTTCGGCGGCCCAGCGCACGGCGGCAGGGATATCGCGGCTCAGCGCGATCGCTTCTACTTCGATATAGAGTCCGCCGTCGCGTTCTTCGAAACGCAGCGCGCTGTATAAGCGCCAGATGAGGCCCGTGCCTTCGTCCTCCGGCAAGGTGTGCTGGCCGGCCAATCCATATTCGGCGATTTCCCGGATCCGGGTGGTTCGGGACACGCTGTACATTCGTTTCTCGTCGACGCGCACGTAGGAAGCTTCATAGTCGCTATCGAGGGCGATTTTCGAAAAGAGCGCGCGGTTCATTAGCACGATCGAAAACCGGTCCAGGGACCCCCCCGTCTCGATGGCTCGCGACTCGATCACGTTGGGATGGTAAAACTCCTTGTACCGGCCGTAATTGCGAACGATCGGCAAAACGTCCTGGATCGTCACGTTGGGCAGAAAGGCCGCGGCGATCCAATCGTGAATCAATCCGGAAGGAACTTTTCTGGGAATGTGAGGAACGGCCGGAAAGACGACCATTCCTTTTTTTCGGGCTTTCGCGGCCAGAGCCGGCTCCTCGTCGATCCGGAGAAAAGTGGCGCCGGGGTCGAGGCGGCGCTGAATCCGGGCGTCGGCGATCCGGATGTATTCGTCCCACGCTTGCACGGTCTCCGGCTTTAGCGTCACAGTGGCCGCCATCGACGGCGGGACCAGAACCAAGAGGGCCAACATCGCGGTCGCGAGGGATAAGTTCGATGGCCGGGTGGCACGGGTGTTTCGTTCGCAATTCACATTGCTAAGGATGCAGCCGCGGGAGAAAGGGTTCGCGGGATTGCGCGTTTTTCCGGCCGGCAATGGCGATCGGATCGGTCCGGACGCGCCAGGGGATGAAGATTAGACTTCCGCCGGAATGGAATAGGGGGCGCGGTAGGGCGGGTGAGCCAGGGCGTTGGCCTGAGCTTCGTGAAATTTCTCACTCGAGGGATCGAAATCGAGCCGACGCCCTCCGAGGCGGTAGCTGATATTCGACAGATGGCACAGATCCGCCGAAATGCGGCCGATGTCGATGTCGGCGTGGAGATCCTGGTACCTGCGGCTGCGCACGGCGTCGAGGATGTTGGCGATATGGGGAGCGGTTCTGCTGGCTAGCGATTTGTCGTAGACGCCGGACTGCGATAACACGCCCGGAGTTCCTTTGTAAATTCGATATCCCTCTTCGTCAAGAGACATCCAACCGTCGCTGCCGTAAAACAGATCGCCGATGCAGTTGGCGTCCGTTTTGCTCAGGTCCGCTTCGTGGCCGGTCTCCAATCCACGCACTTCAAACACCAGTTCGCGCGGACCGTAATCGCATCGGGCTACGAGCGTGTTGGGCGTCTCCTGGTCGTCCTGATACACGTACTTTCCGCCGGAGGCGACGACGGAGGTGGGGAACGCGACGTCCAAACCCCAACGCGCGATGTCCATTTCGTGAACGCCCTGATTGCCCAGATCGCCGTTTCCGGTGTCCCAGAACCAGTGCCAGTTGTACAGAAAACGGTTCTTCGAAAATGGGATCATCGGCGCGGGGCCGCGGAAGAGATCCCAATTCACGCCGGCCGGCACCGGTTCGACGGGCGTGTGGCCGATCGATTTGCGGCGCTTGAAGCACAGCCCGCGGGCCATGTAGACTTCTCCGATCGCGCCGCTCTTCAGCAACTCCACGGCGTGGATCTTATGAGGTATGCTTCTTCCTTGCGATCCCACCTGCACCATGCGCTTGTATTTGCGCGCCGCGGCCACCATTTGGAGGCCCTCGTAAGGATCGTGGCACGCCGGTTTTTCCACGTAGACATCCTTGCCCGCTTGACACGCCCAAATCGTCGCCAGCGCGTGCCAGTGATTGGGAATGGGCAGCGAGACGGCGTGGACGTTCGGGTCAGCGAAGACGTCGCGCATGTCGCCGTAGCCTTTGGGTTCCACGCCCGTCGCGCGCTTCACCTGCGCCTGGCCCATTTCGAGATGGGCTTGATCCACGTCGCAGAGGGCGACGATATCGACGTCGTTTCTGCGGATGAATTCCTTGACATGGTCTTTCCCGCGCCCGCCGAGGCCGATGACGGCGACGTGAATGCGGTCGTTCGCTCCCAAAACGCGCGAGGCGGCCCAGGCGGAGAGCGCGGAGGCCCGCAGAAAACTGCGCCGGTTCGACGTGTGCATAGCAACACTATACATCCCGGGGATGGCCGGCAGAGAGACGATCGAGTGCTGAGAGTTTCATCATGACGAGGCGCGCCTGGATCGCCGCTTTGCCTTCGCTTCCGCTCCTTATGCGCGGGGAGCCCGCGCCGCCACTTCGGCCGCCCGGAAAAATTCGCGCGGCCATTCTCGGATTATCCGGCCACGTCGAAGAGATCCTTGATGCGCGGCGAACTTTTCCGGATCTGGACGTCTGGTCGCTCTCCGATTCCGACCCGGCTTTGCTGCGCGAGGTGGGAGAGCGCGCCGGAGTTCCCGCTTCGCGCCGGTATGCGGATCATCGAACGCTTCTCGAAAGGGAACGGTTCGCCGTCGCCGGCGTCTGCGGCTCCGATGGAGAACGCGAGGCGCTTGTCCTCGCCTGTATCGCCAGAGGGATCCACGTCGTCGCCGAGAAGCCGTTGGCGATGAATTGGGCAGGCGTGGTGCGCATCCGCGAGGCGCTCGCTTCCGGCAAATCGCAATTAACGATGCTGCTGCCCATGCGGCTCTACGGTTCGTTTTCCTCGATGCGCCGGGTGGTCGCCTCCGGAGGGATTGGCGAGGTGGCGCAGATTGACGCGCAGAAGTCGTATATCCTGGGCGATCGTCCGGCGTGGATGCTGAACCGGGCGAGCTTCAGCGGAACGATCCCCTACATCGGAATCCATATGGTCGATCTGATGCGCTTTACGACGTCGAGGGAGCCGGTCGCCGTCTCCGCGTTTCAAGGCCACGTCGGCCAGCCCGAAGCCGGCGCGATGGAGAACACCACGGTGACGATTTTTCGTTTCGACAACGGAGCGACGGGCCAGATGCATCTGGACTATCTGCGTCCGGAAACCGCGTCGAGCCATGGGGACGACCGGCTTCGCATCGCCGGCTCGCGCGGCGTCCTTGAATTCCGCGAAGCGGATGGGCTAACTCTCATGACGAGCAAGCGGAAGATCCAAAAGCTCGATGCGCTGCCGGCCGATCGTTCGCTGGTGGCGAATTTCCTTGCCCATGTCTACGCTTCCGCGCCGTTGGCATTGACGCCGGAGGACATTTTTCGCGCGAACGAAATCGTTTTCGCCGCCCGCGATGCGGCGATCGGAAATCGGATCGTCCCGATCGCTCCGTTCTCAGGCCATCCAATGGTCTAGATGCTCGCGCACGAATTCGTCGTCGGTCCATTGGGGATACGCGGCGCAAACCCGGTCGATTTGTTCCTCCTGCCCTTCGGATAGATCTTCGGCCGGATCGAGGAGCCAGCGGCCCTGCAATAGGCCTTGGCGCCGCAGAACCTCGTGGATTCCGGCGATGCATCCGTGAAAGCCGTTCGCGGCGTCGAAAATCGCCGCATTCATGTCGGTGATCTGCTGGCCGAAGGTCAACCATTCGGAGGGTATCGGGTCGGCGCCCCGGCGCAGGGATTGCACGCGGTTGAAAAGATCCACCGCGCCTTTCGTCCAGACCGCCCAGTGGCCCAGCAACCCTCCCGCCATGCGCGTGCCCCGGCCGTTGAAGCGGTATTCGGTGAGCAGGTCGGCGACGATGTTGTCGTCATTGCCGGTATAAAGAGCGATGTCGCCGCCGCGGCCGGATTCCACCACCGCGCGCACGACATCGAGCGTGTGGTAGCGATTAAACGGCGCGATCTTGATTGCCACGACGTTGTCGATCTCGACGAAGCGCCGCCAGAATTCGTACGGCAGCACGCGGCCTCCGACGGATGGCTGCAAGTAGAAACCCATGACGGGGAGGATGGCGGCGATGCGGCGCGCGTGGGCCAGCAATTCGCCGACACTGGCGGTGGCGAGCGCGCCGAGGCTCAACAGCGCCGCATCGTAGTTCAATGCGCGCGCCGTCTCCGCTTCCGCCACGGCTTGGTTTGTCCCGCCGCATACGCCGGCGATTTTGACGAGGCCCGTGTTTCGCAATTCGTCGCTTGCCAGCTCGAGCACGGGCTTGAACAGATCGACGCCCTGGTTGCGAATCGTGAACTGAGTGGTATGAACGCCGACGGCGACGCCGCCCGCGCCGGCCGCGACGTAGTAGCGTGTCAACGCCCGCTGCCTGCGCTCGTCCAGCTTGCGATTCGCGTTCAGCGCCAAAGGGTGGGCCGGAATGACGAGTCCGGCGAGTAACTGTTCCCGAAGCATTTAAAATTTCCCGTCCCGCACTTGAAAGTGCGTAGGTTTTGCGTGAAGAGCGTGTCCATCCTCGATCCACGCCGCGACCCAATCGATCATCCGGCCTACCGGAACGGTGGGATAGCCGAACACGCGCTGCGCGGCCACGCTATTGCTTAACAGGGCTGTGGCGGCTTCCTCCCCCTGGAACACCGGCGCCACTCCGAAGCGCCGGCCGAACTCCTGCGCCAGGTAGCGGACGGAAAGAGTCTCCGGGCCGGTGAGGTTCCAGACGCGCGGCGGAGAAGCCGCGTGTTCGAGCGAACGCAGACAGATGGAGTTTGCATCGCCCTGCCAGATGACGTTCACCAGTCCCATCCCGAGCGAGACCGGCCTGCCCTCTCGCACCGCCTTCGCGATGTCGACCAGCACTCCGTAGCGAAGCTCGCAGGCGTAATTCAGGCGGAGGATGACAACGGGAGTGCCCCAGGTGTGCGATCCATACTCGAACATACGCTCCCGCGCCAGAGCCGATTGTCCATATTCGCCGTCCGGCGCGGGCGGCGTGTCCTCCACCGCTCCGCCCAACACGGAGGGGCGCAGCGGATACACGTTGCCGGTGGAAAACGAGACGATGCGCGAATGGCGAAATCGCTCCGCGACCAGCCCGGGGAGATACGCGTTCATGGCCCAAGTCAGGTATTCGCCGCCGGTGGTTCCGAACTTTCTCGCCGCCATGTAGATGACGTTCCGCGCCTCGGGAAGACCGTTCAGCGCTCCGGGCGCGAGAAGGTCGCACGCGATGGTCCGGATCCCCGACGCCTCCAGGGCCGCGGCGCTCGAAGGATCGCTGAAACGCGAGACGGCGATCACCTGGCGCGGCTTCCCGCTCGCGTGGACGGCGCGCTGGGCCAACCGCGCCAGACTCGGCCCCATCTTGCCCGCCGCACCGAGGATCAACAGATCCCCGTCCAGGCTCCGCATGGTTTCCACGTCCGCGCCGCTAGGGCGAGAGAGCAGTTCTTCATGCTCCTCTTCGGTGCGAATCCGGTCCGTCAGCTTCTCCGTCAATGTTTCCAATCCTCCAGCCAATGCTCAGATATTCTTCAACCGTTCGAACTCCGGGCGGTCGCTCACGAAGGGCCCGGTCCGCTCCCGCGTATTCATTCTTTATCACGTCGAGGTTGGGCGCCGCCCGCGTGGGAGTCCGCGGAGCGACGAGCCACAGCGGCAGAGGCGCGCACCAGCGTTTCGCACGTCGCCCCGCTGTAATAAACTTTAGCTTCGGCGCGGATGCTATCAAGTGAACGCCCGAACCAAGGAGACGCGGCAATGAATTATACACGGCGCGAGTTGGCCGGTTTGACGGTAGCGGGCCTTTTGGCGCGGCGCGCCTCGGCCGCCAAGTACATCGATTCCAAGATCGACGGCGTGCAACTCGGCGTCCAATCTTACAGCTTCCGGGATCTTCCGCTGGACGGCGCCATACAGGCGATGGTCGCCGACGGGCTGGGCGATTGCGAACTGTTCTCGCCGCATATCGAAGCCGGCGGTATGGAGGCGATGAAGGCGATTTTCGAGCCCGCCGGCGGCAAGCGGCCGAGCCGCGAAGAGATCCGCGCGGCGATGGCGGCGTATCACGAAAAGGTGAGCAAGTGGAGGCTCACCGTGCCGCTGGATTATTTCACGGGGGTGCGCAAGAAGTTCAACGACGCAGGCATCCGGCTCTACGCGTATAACCTCAGCTTCGACGATAAGTTCTCCGACGAGGAAATCGACCGCGGGTTTCTGATGGCCAAGGCGCTGGGTGTCGGCATTATCACCTCCTCGACGACGCTGCCGGTGGCGCAACGGGTCGCTCCTTTCGCGGCCAAACATAAGATGATCGTCGCCATGCACGGCCATTCGGATTTGAAGGATCCGAACCAGTTCGCCACGCCGGAGAGCTTCGCCAAGGCGTTGGCGATGTCGAAATACTTCCGGATTAATCTCGACATCGGGCATTTTACAGCGGCGGGATTCGACGCGGTGGACTTTATCGGGAAGAATCACGCCAACATCGTTCTGATTCATTTGAAGGACCGGAAGAAAAACGAGGGGCCGAACGTAACTTGGGGCGAAGGCGACACGCCCATCCAGCAGGTGCTCCAGTTGCTCAAGAAGGACAAGTATCCGATTCCGGCGTTTATCGAATACGAATACAAGGGCACGGGGACATCGCAGGAAGAGGTGTTGAAATGCTACGAATACGCGAAGCGGGCTTTGGCCTAAGGCGGGCGGGGACGCGGTGATTCACTGGAAATTCGTTTGTATGGCGGGCGGCGCGGCGCTTGCGGTTTGCATCGGATCGGTTGAGGCGCAAGAACCGCAAGCTCCGCCAAGCCCGGCGCAGGGGCGGCGTCCGGCGGCCATTCGGGATTTTCTCGCGATCGGCGCCGCGCCCGACGCGGCGGCGGTGAAGCGCGGGCAATCGCTGTTCGTGGCCAATTGCGGATTTTGCCACGGCTCCTCGGCCAACGGCGGCGCGGCGGGACCGGATCTGGTCCGGTCGGTGCTGGTGCTCCACGATCATGGCACGGGGAAGGAGATCGGACCGGTGATTCTCAGCGGACGCATCTCGAAGGGGATGCCGAAATTCGAGATGCCCAATCCGCAGATTCTGGACATCGCGGCGTTTCTGCTTTCGCGAAACCAGGCGGCGGCGAACCGGATGGAATATAAGATTCAAAATCTCGTGACGGGGGACGCCGCGAGCGGGAAGACGTATTTCGACGCGCACTGCGCGAATTGCCATTCGCCATCGGGCGATCTGGCTCATATCGCCGCAAAATATCAGCCCGTGGATCTGCAATCGCGCTTCCTGTATCCGCAGGTGCGCACACGGCCCGGCGCATCCGGACCGCCGCCGGATCCGAGAACCCAGAAGACGGTTACCGTTACGCTCGCCACGGGGGAGACGTATACGGGACGGCTCGATTCCCGCGACGATTTCAGCGTGGCGCTGACCACCGCTTCCGGCGAGTACCATTCGTGGGATCTCGACGCGGAAAAGGGAATCGAGGTTCGGGAGCACGATCCCCTGGAGGCGCATGCGGAGTTGCTGCCCAAGTATCGCGACGCCGACATGCATAACATCCTGGCTTATCTGGAGACGCTGAAATGAAATTCGTCCCGCTGCTGGCGGCGTACCTGACGCTCGCGCCGGCGTTCCTGATTGGCGCCTCTTCCGGAGGGACTTCCTGGCCGGCATATAACGGGGACCTCTCGGGACGCCGCTTCAGTCCGCTCGATCAGATCAACGCCGGAGACATCGCAAAGTTGGGCCTGGCCTGGGTGTACCGCGCCGACATGGGCGCCGATGGCGGATCGATGCGCGCGCAGATCAAGGCGACGCCGGTCGAAGAAAACGGAATCCTCTATTTCACCGTTCCCGATCACGCGTGGGCTGTCGACGCGCGCACGGGCCGGCAGATCTGGCATTACAAATGGGAGAGCAAGGGCGGGATTCATATCGGCAATCGCGGAGTGGCGCTCTATGGGCGGTGGCTCTTTTTCGAGACGCCGGACGACCATCTGGTGTCGCTTGAGAAAGACACAGGCAAGCTGCGATGGAGCGTGGAGATCGCCGATGTGGACCAGGAGTATTTCTCCACTCCGGCGCCGATGGTGATCCACAATCACGTTCTGGTGGGCGTCGGCGGCGATTCGCTCGACGTGCCGGGCTATCTGGAAGCGCGCGATCCGGAGACCGGCGCGGTGCAGTGGCACTGGAATTCCACGCCGCGGGTGGGCGAGAAGGGCGCGGAGACGTGGCCGGACAAGTACTCCATGGAACACGGCGGCGGCATGACGTGGATGCCCGGAACTTACGATCCGGATCTGAATCTGTACTATCTCGGCACGGGGAATCCGAATCCGGTTCACGCCGCGCAGAGCCGCAAGGGCGACAATCTGTGGACGTGTTCGATCGTCGCGCTGAACCCCGATACGGGCAAGATGGCCTGGTATTTTCAGGCTTCGCCGCACGACACGCACGATTGGGACAACGTGGAGACGCCCGTGTTATTCGACGGCGAAATCGACGGACGTCCGCGAAAACTGCTGGCGCAGGCGGCGCGCAACGGATACTTCTTTGTGCTGGACCGGACGAACGGCCAGAACATTGTGTCGGCGCCGTTCATCGATCTGAACTGGTCCAAAGGCGTGGACGCGAAGGGCCAACCGATCCCGGACCCGGCGAAAGATCCGAAGACCGACGGCACGCTGGTGTCGCCGAGTTCGGGCGGCGCAACCAATTGGCCTCCGCCGAGTTTCGATCCGGCTTCCGGGCTTTTCTACGTCAACACTTCCTATTCCTACAGCGTGTACTATCTCACCGACACCGACGAGCGTCCGGAGGGCTATGGAGGGCGTGACGCCAACGTTTGGGCGCGAAGCGCGTTGAAAGCGATCGATTACAAGACGGGGAAGATCCGCTGGACGCACGATTATCCGGGCCGGGGATTTGGCCTGTGCGGTATCTTAACGACAGCGGGCAAGTTGCTCTTTACGGGCGACCCTTCGGGAAACCTGATCGCCTACGATCCACCCACCGGGCGCATCTTGTGGCACGCTGGACTAGGAGCGACGGTGAGCGACGGACCGATGACGTTCACGCTGGATGGGCGGCAGTATTTGGTGGTGGGCGCCGGAGACTCGCTGTACGCTTTCACGCTTGGGCGGTGAACGAAATGCGATTTCCGAGACGAATTTCCGCGTGGCTTCCGATCTTATCCGGCGGGTGCCTTTTCGCCGCGAGTACGGTGAATCCGGCGGCGGTGACGTTTACGAAAGACGTCGCTCCGGTGTTGCAGCGGCATTGCCAGGAATGTCACCGGCCGGGGGAAGCGGCGCCGTTCTCGCTGCTCACCTATGGGCAGGCGCGGCCTTGGGCGAAGGCGATGAAACAAGCGGTGCTCACGAAGAAGATGCCGCCGTGGTTCGCCGGCCCACATTCGGAGGCGTTTTCGAACGACCGTTCGCTGCCGGAAAAAGACGTCGAGACGATCGCCGCCTGGGCGAACGGAGGCGCGGTGGAAGGCGATCCGAAGGACCTGCCACCGCCGCGGAAGTTCGTCGAGGGATGGTCCATTCCCACGCCCGACGTTGTTTTCGAGCTGCCGAAACCGTTTCCGATTCCGGCAACGGGGACGGTGGAATACGAAAAGATCATCGTGCCGAGCGGTTTCACCGAAGACAAATGGGTGCAGTATGCCGAAGCGCGGCCGGACCAACGCGCGCAGGTGCATCACATGATCGTGTTTATCCGCGAGCCGGGCTCGCACTGGCTGCAGGGAGAGAAGCCGGGTGAATTTTTCGTCGCTCCCAAGCCCACGGGCGACGATACCGACACCAGCGCGCTGCCCAGCGATTTTTTGGTCGGGTATGCGCCGGGACAGCCGCCGGAGAGGCTCGAACCGGGCCAGGCGAAATTGATCAAGGCCGGCTCGGATCTCATTTTCGAAGTGCATTACACGACCAACGGCACGGCCGCGCTGGACCGGAGCAAGGCCGGTCTTGTCTTCGCCAAGGCTCCTCCGAGAGAACGTGTGCTGACGTTGTCGGCGACGAACGGAAAGTTCCGGATTCCGCCGGGCGATCCGGATTACCGCGTGGACGCCGAGTTCGACGTGAGGGCGAACGTGACGCTCACCGGGCTCCATCCGCACATGCACGGGCGGGGGAAGGACTTCGAATATCGCGTGGTGTATCCTTCGGGGAAGAGCGAAACGCTGTTGGAGGTCCCGCGATATAACTGGCACTGGCAGCTTTGGTATACGCTCGCGAAGCCGATTCCGCTTCCGAAGGGATCGAAGATCGAATGCACGGCGCATTTCGACAACTCGCCGAATAATCCGGACAACGCGGATGCGACGAAGGAAGTGACGTGGGGAGACCAGAGCTGGGACGAGATGATGGTGGGCTTCGTTAACTTGGCCTTCGACGCGAAGATGCCGGTGGAGGATCTGTTCCCGCCGCGCAAGAGCGCGAAGACGGTCGCGAGCCGATGAAGCGGACCGCCGTTGCGCTGGCCGCGATGTTGGCCGCCGCGGTCGGGGGCACGCACGCGGCACCGGCGCGGAAGAAGCTGCTGGCGATCGGCGAGGAAAAGGGATATCGCCATCAATCCATTTCCCACGGACTGGCCACCATCGAGCGGCTGGGCCGGGAGACGGGCCTGTGGGACACCTATATTCGCACCGACACCGAGGCGTTGACGAAAAAGAAGCTGGAATACAACGCGATGAACTTGAACGATTTCGACGCGGTGCTTTTCTATACCGGCGGCGACCTGGAGATGGACGATCAAAAGAAGGCGGATTTTCTGTCGTTCATTCACGACGATGGGAAGGGTTTCGTCGGCGTTCATAGCGCGACGATTACATTCACGCATTGGCCGGAATTCGGCGAGATGATCGGCGGGTATTTCGACGAGCACCCGTGGGGCACGTTCAACGCGCCGATTCTGGTGGAAGACCCGAGTTTTCCCGGAATGGGGCAGTTCCCGAGGGCTTTCACGATCACCGACGAAATTTACCAGGAGAAGAATTTTTCGCGCGAGAAGTCGCGCGTGCTGATGCGGCTGGATGCGAGCAAGCTCGACTTGAACAACCCGCGCGTGCATCGCGCCGACCGCGATTTCGCCGTGACGTGGGCGAAAATGTATGGCAAAGGGCGGGTGTATTATTCGACGCTGGGACATCGGGAAGAGAGCTGGGACCGCGCCGACATTCAGAAAATGTACACCGAGGCGATCAAGTGGTCCATGGGGCTGGTGGACGCCGACGTCACTCCGCGGCCCGCGCCACAATGATCACGCGGCGAAACTTTCCTTTCGCGCTCGCGGCTGGAATGGGAGTCAAGCTTCGCGCGGCGAACAGGCTGAAGATCGGGATCGGAACTTATACCTATCACAACCTTTCGCTGGACGACATGATCGTCCAACTGAATGCGCTACGCATCACGGAAATCGAGATGTCGCGGGGCGAATTCATGCTGATGAAGCCTCCGACCGTGCAAATGTGCGAGTCGGCGCGGAGTAAGTTCGACCGCGCAGGCATACGCTGCGTGTCGTATTACACGGCGACCATTAAAGACGATGCGGATCTGGACATGGCGGTGCGGTTCGCCAAGCTGCTGGGATCGCACAACGTCTCCGGCGACGCTACCGGCGATATGCTGCGGAAGATCGACGAGCGCTTTACGCGGGAGGGGCTGACGTTTGGCATCCACAATCATTACTTCCAGCACAAGTTCGCTTATGAGAGTCCGGACGACGTTCTAAAAGCTTTGGCCGGCCGGTCGCCCACCATGGGATCGGCGCTCGATGTCGGGCACATCGCCTCTTGCGGCTACGATACGGTCGATGCCGTCCGCAAGCTGGGGCCGTATCTAAAGATGGTGCATTTGAAAGATGTGAAGGCTTCGGGCGGAGAGGACAACGTTTTGTTAGGGCAGGGCATCGCGAAGATTCCCGCGGTGATGAGCGAACTGCGTCGAATTTCGTATCGCGGGCTCTGCGCGATCGAGTATGAGAAAGAGGGCGACGTGAACGAGGACGTCCGGCGCGAGGTCGACTTCGTGCGTAAGTTATCGTGATGAGGAGGGTTCAAACGATGCGGCGGCTATCGCTTCTCTCGATACTTTGCGTTTTTGGACTGGCGGAGGAGGCGCACCCGATCCTGCCGATCGGCTCGCCGGCGCCGAAGTTCTCCCTTCCCGGCGTGGATGGAAAAACGCACAGCCTCGACGAGTATGCCGCGAGCCCGGTGCTTGCGATCGTCTTCACCTGTAATCATTGCCCGATCGCCCAGATGTACGAAACGCGAATTCAGGCGCTGGCGGACGAATACCGGGATAAGGGAGTGGCGGTGGTGGCGATCGAGCCGAACGATCCGAACGCGATCCGCGTGGACGAACTGGATTCCTCCGACACCAGCGACAGTCTGGAGGAAATGAAGATCCGTGTGGCGTACAAGCACCTCACGTATCCATATCTCTACGACGGCGAGACCCAGGCGACGGCCCGCGCCTATGGCCCGCAAGCCACGCCGCACGTTTTCGTTTTCGACCGCGAGCGCAAGCTGCGCTACCAGGGGCGGATGGACAACAGTTATCGGTTGGAGTTGGTGAAAACTCGGGACGCGCGGAACGCCATCGATGCGCTGCTGGCCGGCAAGCCGGTGCCGGTCGAGAACACGGGCGTCTTTGGATGTTCGACGAAATGGAAAGAGAAGGAAGCCAATCGCATCGCGGCGCTGAACAAGATCGACGCCGAACCGGTGCGGCTGGAAACGGCGCTGGCGGAGGATCTGAAAAAACTGCGCGCCAACCCGACCGGAAAACTATTGTTGGTGAGTTTCTGGGCCACCTGGTGCGGTCCATGTGTTCACGAATTCGGCGATCTGGAAACGACGTACCAGATGTACCGCATGAGGGACTTCGACATGGTGACGGTTTCGACGAATATGCCCGACGAGAAGGCCGGCGTAATGAAGATGCTCGAAAAACAGCACGCTTCGGGCCGCAATCTGCTTTTCGGTTCGACGGATACGTATGCCTTGCAGGCGGCCTTCGATCCGGCCTGGCAATCGGCGGTGCCCTATACCGTGCTGATCGCGCCTAACGGCAAAATCGTTTACGAGAACCGCGGCGACATCGATTTTCTGGAGCTGCGGCGGAACATTCTGGCGAACATGGCCGGCGATTACGCGGGGTTTCAGAAATACTGGACGCTTCCTTAAGGGCGGCCCATGGCGGGCCGCTCGCGAGAAGGCTTCGCCGTTGTAAAATCGGAGGAATCTCATGCAGTCTCCTCGCTTGTCCTCCGCTCGCGCGTTCGTCCTGATTTCCCTTTTGCCGTTGTGCCAAATCGCTTCCGGCCAGACAGTACAATTTGCGACCAACCTGGGGAATATCAACGTCCAGTTGCTACCCCAATCGGCTCCGAAGACGGTGGCGAATTTTCTCGCCTACGTCAACGCCGGCGCTTACAACAGTTCGATCATTCATCGCTCGGTGCCGGGATTTGTGTGGCAGGGCGGCGGATACCAACTTCAGAGCGGCGGCATCGCGCAGATTCCAGCCTTCCCGGCCGTGGTGAACGAATTCGGCGTTTCCAATACGCGCGGCACCATCGCCATGGCGAAGCTGGGAAACGATCCAAATAGCGCGACGAACGAATGGTTTTTCAACGAAGCCGATAATTCGTCGAAGCTGGACAATCAGGACGGCGG
>VFSW01001431.1_pt1 | contig 36470 bp, 25 predicted proteins | sample 5358111 | NCBI WGS metagenome assembly VFSW01 (sample SAMN11554181, study PRJNA540505) | mine drainage metagenome | isolation source: sediment from site ElyBrook_90M | place: USA: Ely Copper Mine, Vershire, VT | collected 2017 | reverse complement strand
ACTTCAAAGTGCAGCTCGCGCAGCCCCGCGACAGAAAATCCGAACCGTTTACGCATCTGGTGGACTACATCTACAAAGTGCTGACGCGGCCCGACGTGGCTCCGGAGCAGGCTCCGGAACAGCCGGGCCCACGGGTGCGCGACCAGCGCCAGATGCGTTACCAGATGCTGCCCCATGCGCGGCCGGGCGGGGTAGCCGGCCTGCTGGAGCTGCTGCTGGACAAGGGCGGCCGCGACGACATCTACCGACTGGCAGATGACCTGGCATTCGAGATCGACGACCTGCTGCCGATTGTGGATGCCGCACAACTGCTTGGCTTCCTGAAGGTGGAAGAGGGGGATGCGGCCATCACCGAAAGCGGGACGGAGTTTGCCAATTCCGAGATTCTGCGCCAGAAGGAACTGTTCCGCGAAGCCGCCCAGCAGAGCGTTCTGCTGCTGCGCCAGATTCGCCGCGCGCTCGACGCCAAGAGCGATCACACCGTACCGGAGGAGTTCTTTCTCGACATGCTCGACGAGCAGTTCAGCAAGGAAGAGTGCCTGCGCCAGATGGAGACCGCCATCACCTGGGGCCGCTATGCCGAGTTGTTCGACTTTGATGCGGGACGCAGGCGGTTCGTGCTGCCGGATGCCCTGGAAGAGGAAATCGCGGCCGGCGAGGAAGCTAAATGAGGGTCCAGAATACCCTTGGCCGATCGCTGGTCACGGTGAGTACCTGGCCGATCGTAATTGACATGGGCCTGGGCCTCTGCGCGCTGGCTCTGTTCTTCTCCATCGTGCATACGGCCACGTATTGGATGGGGACGCCGGTTCCGATGGCGCCCATTTCGCACTCGATTAGCGCGCTGCCTGTCTACGCGTTCTACTCCATCGGGCGCATCGGGATTGCGTACCTCCTCAGCCTGGTCTTCGCCATCGCCTACGGCTACACGGCGGCCTACAATCCCAGGGTCGAGGCGTGGATGATCGCGATTCTCGACATTCTGCAATCGATTCCTGTGCTCAGCTTTCTGCCCCCAGTCCTGCTGGCTATGATCGCGTTGATTCCCGGCCATCAGCTGGGGATTGAAATGGGCGTGATCCTGCTGATCTTCACCGGTCAGGTGTGGAATCTTGCGTTCAGCTTTTATACCTCGCTGAAGACCATACCGAAGGAGATGATCGAGGCCTCGCGCATCTACCGCTACTCTGCCTGGCAGCGATTCTGGCAGCTTGAAATGCCTTACGCAGCCATCGGGCTGGTCTGGAACTCCATTGTCTCGGTGGCGAACGGCTGGTTTGCCCTGATGGCGTGCGAGATGTTTCCGCTCAATGGCACCAATTTTCAACTTCCCGGCCTGGGCAGCTATATTCAGACGGCCACCTACTCGGGAGATACACGCGCTTTGCTCAGCGGAATTACCGTAGTGGTTCTGATTGTTGTGGCTACGGACCAGCTTGTGTGGCGGCCCTTGATTGCATGGAGCGAGAAGTTCAAATTCGAGCAGGTGGAGTCGGCCGATCACGTCACTTCCCCCATCCTGGCCCTGCTGCATCGCTCAAGACTCCTCAGTTCCCTGCCGGGCCAGCTATGGACCCGTCTGGAAGAGCCGCTCTACCGGCGCATGGCACGGACCCCATCCTGCCGCATCGTCCAGCCCATCGATCAGGATGCGAGGCGACGCGAGAGCTCCCTTTATCTTCGGGCGCTGGCCGTCTTTGTCATAGCCATCGTTGGCTGGGAGGCAATGCAGGGCGTGCTGATGCTGCGCAGCGCGACCTGGCCCGATCTGCGTTTGCTGCTGGAAGGCGCAGGTGCCACCTTTTTGCGCGTGAATGTCGCTCTGGTGATCTCCGCGCTGTGGACCATCCCCGTCGGCGTAGCAATCGGCTTCAACCCAAAGCTTGCGCGCATTGTGCAGCCCGTGGCGCAAGTTCTGGCTTCTGTCCCGGCGACTGCCTTCTTTCCGATCCTGCTCATCGGGCTGGTCCAGCTTGGCGGCGGGCTGGGCATCGGCTCGGTTGTGCTGATGCTGCTAGGCACGCAGTGGTACATCCTCTTCAACGTGATAGCCGGCGCGATGTCGATCCCTTCCGATCTACGTGAGGCCGCATCGCTCTACCGCTTCACACGCTGGCAGCGCTGGACTACCCTGATCCTGCCGGGCATCTTCCCCTACCTGATCACTGGCATGGTTACAGCCTCCGGCGGCGCATGGAACGCGTCTGTCTTTGCCGAATACTCCAAGCTGCAAGGCCGGACACTCGAGACGATCGGCCTTGGCGCACAGATCGACGCCGCCACCGAGAGTGGCCGATTCCCCATCCTGCTGCTGGCCACCATCATGATCTCGCTGATGGTGGTGACCATGAACCGTCTGGTGTGGCGGCGGCTTTACCGGTTGGCCGAGACGAGATTTAAACTCGAAGGTTGATTGGACGTCGCACCGGGATCTCCGGGCTTGAGGGACTGGGCATGATTCGTGTGGGATTGGTGGGTTTTGGGTTGGCGGGACGGGTGTTTCATGCGCCGCTGATCTCATCGGTGGATGGGCTGGAGTTGGCGGCGGTGGTGGAACGCACCTCCGACAACGCGGCGGCACGCTATCCGCACATCAAAACCTACCGCTCACTGGAGGCGTTGCTGCAGGATGACTCGATTGAGCTGGTCGTGGTGGCCACGCCAACAGGCACGCATTTTGATGTCGCCCGCCAGGCACTGGAGGCCGGCAAACACCTTGTGGCGGACAAGCCCACCGCAGTGCGCTCGACCGAGGTTGCGGAGCTGATCCGGCTAGCTTCCGCACGTGGAAGGCTGTTAATCCCATTTCACAACAGACGCTGGGACAGCGACTTAAGGACACTTCAGAATCTTTTGCATGAAGATTCGCCAGGCCGCATCGTACATCTGCAATCCACTTTTGACCGCTGGAGCCCCGGCAACACGCGACGGCCGTGGAAAGACGATCCGGACCAGGGCGGCATTCTACTCGACCTCGGCACGCACTTGGCCGACCAGGCATTGATGCTCTTTGGCAGGCCTCATTCCGTGAGTGGCGAGGTGCGCCGCGAACGCGATGGCGAAGGCGCGAACGACGGCTTCACGGCCCGACTGCACTATGCAGGCTTCACGGTCGAGTTGAGCGCCAACTGCCTTTCATCGCTGAAACGGCCACGCTTTCATCTGCGCGGAACAAAGGGCAACTACTGGAAGTACGGCGTGGATCCGCAGGAGGCTGCGCTCCATCATGTCACCCACATCACTGCGCCGGACTGGGGCCACGAGCCTGCGTCCGCGTGGGGCATACTTGCCGTGGATGTGGACGGTGGCATGGTCACGCGGCCGGTGGAGCCCTTGCCCGGCGATTATCGGATTTATTACACAGGCGTCCGCGATGCCCTGCTCGGCAAGGCGCCCGCGCCGGTGGAGGCCGTGGCTGCGTGGCGTGTGGCACGCGTGCTGGAGTGGGTTGCGGAAAGTTCCGCAGAACATCGCGAGATTCCCTGCGACTGGTGCGAGGAGCCCACTTAGTGCCGACTGGCCGCACATAACGCAAGAGGGAGGGCCGCGGCCCTCCCTTGTGCGTTGTTTCCCTGCGTGGGCGGTTACTTCTTTACCGGCATCACGATGGCCTGATCCAGGGTGATCTTCCCCTCCAGCTGCGGGTCGGCAGAGGATCGGCTCACGTGGATCGTGAATGAGCCTGCATCGGCGTGCCACGCGGCTGCCTTGGTATCGTACCAAGTGAAGGAGCGCGCATCCAGCGGCACCGTGACGTGGCGGGTCTGTCCAGGATCGAGAGCGACACGGGCAAAGCCCTTCAACTCCTGCGGCGGGCGGGGGACGCTGGGGTTGGCCTGGCTCACGTAGACCTGGGCCACATCCGCACCGGCGCGGGAACCCGCGTTGGTTACATCGAAGCTGACCGCGTAGTTTCCTGTTCCGCCGGTGGACTGAATCTGAAGATTCGCGTATTTGAAGCTGGTGTAGGAGAGTCCATAGCCGAAGGGAAAGAGCGGCTTGGCGCCGTTGTGCTCATAGCCACGATAGCCCACGAAGATGTCGTCCTTGTAGGGAATGGTGAGGGTACCCGGCGTGGGGTAATAGTACGCATAGGAGGGGTTATCTTTGAGGTTGCGGTCCCAGCTGATGGGCAGCCGGCCGGAGGGATCCACGTCGCCAAAGAGCACTTCGGCCAGCGCGGTTCCGCCCTCCTGCCCCGGATACCAGTTTTGAACCAGGCCGGCAACTTTGTCGAGCCAGGCTGAGGCGTCCACCGCACCCCCCGCTGTGACCGCAACGATGGTGTTGGGATTGGCCGCCGCGATCTTCTCGATCAGTTCATCCTGTCCGGGGGGCAACTGGAACTCGCGGTCCGCACCTTCGGTTTCGATTTCAGAGTCGTAGCCCACCGCGACGATGACTGCGTCGGCCTTCTTCGCCAGGTCGATAGCGGACTGGTCCACCATTGTGCCCTTTTGCGCAATGCCGATCTTGACCATACCCTCGCCGAACTGCGGAGGGCTCAGGACCTGAAGCACCACCTTGTGCGGACCCGGAGTGAGCGCAACGGTGGTCTGCGCCAGGGCGGACCTGGGAATCTCCACATGGTCGATAACCGGCTTGTCGTCGATGGTGAGCAGGTACTTTCCCTGGTTCTCAACAAAGACGATGAAGTCGGCCGGGGCGCGGACAAAGTAGTAGCCTGTCCACCGGGTGTAACGCGGAGGTCCACCCGCCGCGCCCGAAAAGGCCTTCATCTGGTCGCTGGTGATGGTCTGGATCAACTCGGCAAAATCGGGGTTATCGAGCGGGCTCTGGCCAGTGTTGGCAGTCATCTCAGTGCGCGTGGCCAGCGGCTTGCCCGTAAATTGTGGATTGTCAAAGGTCTCCACGGTGAGCCCAGGGGCGAACTTCTCCGGGCTGAGGCTGAAGCCGGAGCGAATGGCCAGGACCGACAGCTTGGGTACGCCGCGGTCCCAGAGGACCGTGGCATTGTCACCCAGCCTGTCGCTGATGCCCTGGAGGGCGCTGACTGTGTAGAACGTGGGCACCTGGCCACTGCCGCCGGCGGTGGGGCTGCCGGGAAAAGCGTCGGGACCAATCACGGCGATGGTCTTCACCTTTGCGGGGTCAAGGGGCAGCAGGTTGTGGTCATTCTTGAGCAGCACCAACCCCTCGCGCGCGCCCTGGAGCGCAGCCTCGCGGCCCTGCTGGTTGTAGCGCGGAATGTTCTGATCGAGCGGATCGTGCTCCATCCAGCCGAAGCGATAGCCATCGCGCAGGATACGGCGAATCTTGTCGTCGATGACGGATTCCTTCACCTTGCCCGATTTCACGGCCGGGAGGAGAGTTTCTTCATTCATGTACCAGCCAAAGGGCATTTCGAGATCAAGACCGGCGTTGGCCGCGGCAACGCCGTCGTGGGTTGCGGTCCAATCCGACATCATGACACCGTCGAAGCCCCACTGCTCCTTGGCAATCTCGACATTCAGGTGATAGTTCTGCGTGGCGTGTTCGCCGTTGAGCAGATTGTAGGAGTCCATGATGGACCCCACGTGCGCCTGCTTCACAGCAGCTTCAAATGCAGGCAGGTAGATTTCGCGGAGCGCCCGTTCACTCACCACCGAGTCCGAGGTGAAGCGGAAATACTCGCTGTTGTTGGCTGCGTAGTGCTTGATGGTGGCGCTGACGCCCTGCGACTGGAGTCCGTCGATGTAGCCCACGGCAATCTGACCAGCCAGAAACGGATCTTCGCCAAAGTATTCGAAGTTGCGCCCGTTGAGCGGGGCCCGGTAGATATTCACGCCCGGACCGAGCACAAAGGCGGCTCCGCGCGAACGGGCATCACGGCCGATTTGCGCTCCGATGCGGTTAGCCAGATCGCGGTCCCAACTGGCGGCCAGGCCGATGCCTGCCGCATAAGCCGTCGAGGGCGGCGGAATGTGCGCGCCGACCGGGCCATCGCTCATATGGAATGCCGGAATACCCAGCCGCGGCAAGCCGGTAGAGGCCATCATGGTGGAGCCGGAAAGCATGTGGATCTTCTCTGCCAGCGTCATTTTAGAGATGAGGTCGTTGATTTTCTGCTCGTCCGCCGCGTTCTGCGCATGGGCCATGGAACCGGCAAAAATGGCTATCAAGACCAGGGCGAGCGCCCAGCTCAAGGACGCGGCTCGTACCTGACCAAAAGGATTTTTGTGCAGCATGGTGCCTCCAGAGATGAACAACCGGCCTATTCTATGCGAGAGAGGGTACGATTGGTCCGCCCTAGAACCTTTCTGCGTGAGAAGGCCAGCGGTGGTGGGGGTCAGTCCGGAAAAATTGTGAGAACAGATGAAAAAGTGCAATAGACAATTCGTATCTCTATAGAATACGATACATTTTCATTCTGCCCGGCTGGGACACGGAGCAACCCTCCCCTGGCCAGACCGGCTGATGACCTAACGGCATCGGGTGCAGAACGAAGATGGGCAGGGACGTACTTGGTGCAGGCAAGGTGAGGGCATCCACACATGGAGCATTCTGAATCCGCAGTTTTTGACCGGGCAGCCAAAGCACTGGACACATTTGAGATCGAGATCCCCTCCTGGGGATTCGCCAATACGGGCACGCGCTTCGGCAAATATACCCAATCTGCCGCTGCATCCACGCTTCAAGAAAAGTTCAGCGATGCAGGCGAGGTGATGCGTCTTACAGGCGCCACGCCGACGCTGGCGCTCCACGTGCTGTGGGATCTGCCGAATGGAGTGCGCGACGTTGCGTCGGTCCAGGAACAGGAACGCATCTCCGGCATCCGAGCCGGATCGATCAACCCCAATCTCTTTCAGGATCAGGAGTACAAGTTCGGCTCCCTTTGCAACCCGTCCAGCGAGATTCGGGCGCAGGCAATGGCGCACATGCTGGCGTCGATCGAGATTGCCAAGCAGCTTGGTTCGCGCGACCTTTCACTCTGGCTGCCCGACGGGTCAAATTACCCCGGCACGCAAAGCATCCGCAAGCGAATCGGATGGCTTGAGGAGGCGTTGCGGACAGCTCATACGCATCTCGCTCCATACCAGCGCCTTTTGATCGAGTACAAGCCCTTCGAGCCAGCCTTTTATCACACCGACATCGCCGACTGGGGGATGTCCTCACATCTGGCGCGATATGCGGGCCCGCAAGCACGGGTGCTGGTGGATACGGGCCATCACTATTCCTCGCAGAATATCGAGCAGATCGTCGCATGGCTGCTGCATACTGGGTCGCTCGGCGGGTTCCACTTCAATGACCGGCGCTACGCCGACGACGACCTGACGCTGGGGTCGATTGATCCATACCAGATCTTTCGCATCTTCCACGAGATTCATGCGGGCGCCGAGGATGGCCTGGCTCTTGATATTGCCTTCATGATTGACCAGAGCCACAACCTCAAGGGCAAAGTGGAAGCCACAGTTCAGACTGTAGTGACGGCACAGGAGCTGTGGGTAAAGGCTGCGCTGATTGACCGTGAGCAACTCGCGCACCTGCAACAGTCCTGCGACCTGGTGGGAGCCGAGGAGTTGTTCCGCGGTGCGTTCTGGCGCGATGTCCGCCCATTAACCCGTGCATGGCGCGAGGCTCGGGGGTTGCCCGCTGACCCCTTGCAAGCCCTGCGCTCCGACGGTTACGTGGAACGCGTGGCGCGAGAGCGGCGCGGCCGGGAGTCAAGGGTAAGCAGCTACGCCTGAAACAGGATATGCTGAAAGGCGACGTTCCTCTAATGAAATCTGCGGGAGGCCAACGAGCCCTTGCCCAAAGCTAAGATCAAACGGCTGTACCTGATTCCGATTCTGTCGAAAGCCCTGGACGTACTGGAGCTGCTTGAGCAGAAGAACGCGCCTGTCAGTCTGGAAGATGTCTTCCAGAAGACGAACATCTCCAAGACGAGCGTCTATCGGATCCTGAAGACTCTGGTGCATCGTGGCTATGTGGCCCAGTCGCAGGATGGCCAGTACAGGCTGGTTTCGCGGCCGCGGCGTCTCCGCTTCGGCTTTGCCGTGCAGAGCGGGGAGATGCCCTTCTCCGTGGCTATATCGCAGAGCGTGACTGCGGCGGCCGCAGCGGCCGGAGTGGAACTGATTGCGCTGGACAATCGCCAGGATCCTGATGTAGCCATACAAAATGCGCACGAATTTGTCGCCAAGCGTGTGGACATTGTCCTTGAGTTTCAGGTGGAAGAACATGTGGCTCCCCACGTAGCGCACATCTTCAAGCAGGCCGGCATCCCGCTGGTTGCGATCGACGTTCCGCACCCGAACGCGACCTACTTTGGCGTGGACAACTTCGAGGTTGGCTTCGAAGCCGGGTCGCTATTAGGCCAGTATGCCCAGCGCAAATGGAAAGGCAATGTGGATTGGGTGCTCGGGGTCGGCTTCTCAGAAGCAGGAAGCTTTGTGCAGAGCCGCATCACCGGCGCGTTTGAGGGGATACGGGAGCGGCTCAAAGACATCCGCGATCATCAGTTTCTGCGCCTTGAGGGCCGAGGCATGCGAGAGCCCAGCCGAAGGGCTGTGGCGGAGTTCCTCCGTCTCCAGCACAAAGGCCAGCGGATTCTGGTAGCGGCGGCAACGGACTCCAGCGCGCTGGGCGTGCAGGATGCGGCGCGCGGCGCGGGGCAAGTAGAGAACTTCGCCATTGCCGGGCAGGATTGCATCCCCGAGGTTCTGGACGAGATGCGAAGCGGCAAAAGCGCGATAGTAGGCTCTGTTTCACATGCGGCGGACACCTATGGCCCGCGGCTCATCCAGTTGGGGATCGCGCTGCTGCGCGGCTACACTGTGCCACCGTACAACTACGTCCGCCATCGCGTGGTTACGCCACAGAGCCTTGCAGAAGAGGCGAACGGAACCAAGCATTCTTAGCAAATGCAGACAGGCAATGCGGCTGTTTCCGCTGAGCCAATCACCGTAACGTTAACTAGTATAATTTCTGTGTTGAAATCTTTTTCCTATTGAGCGACCTGTGCTATCGTTCATGTGGATATTAGAATCTTGCTCGGTGGTGACTTATGACCCAGGCAACACTCGCTTCCCCCACTCTGAAGCTTCTGGACGATCGATGGGATCCCAAAGTAGCAGCGACACTGGACGAACCGGAGTTGCTCCGTTACCGTTCCAATCTGCTCGGTTCGGATCTGCGCATCACCAATTTTGCAGGCGGTAACACCAGTTCCAAAATCATGGAAGTGGACCCGCTGACGGGCGAACTTGCCGAAGTGCTCTGGGTGAAGGGCTCTGGCGGCGATCTGGGCAGCATGAAGCGCACCGGATTCGCCACCCTCTACCAACACAAGCTGATGGCACTGGAGCGCAGCTATAAGGGTGCCGAGACGGAGGACGATATGGCGGGAATGTACCCGCTGTGCACCTTCCGCAATAATCCCGTAGCGGCCTCCATCGACACCCCGCTGCATGGCTTCCTTCGCTTTCCGCATGTGGATCACCTTCATCCGGACTGGGGGATTGCACTGGCCGCCTCTGCCAACGGCAAAGCCAAGATGGACGAATTCAACCGTGAGTTCGGCCACAGGATGGTGTGGATTCCCTGGCAACGTCCCGGCTTTGAGCTGGCCATGATGATGAAGCGCGCGATCGCGGCCAACCCTGACTGCGACGGAATTGTTCTGGGTGGCCACGGGCTCTTTACATGGGGCCAGTCGCAGCGCGAGTGCTATGTAAATACCCTCACCGCAATTGACCAGATCGGGCAGTTCATTGAGCGCCACGGCATCGCCAAAGGCCCGACACGCTTTGGCGGAGAAGCTGTCCGTACACGCGAGAACGGAAGAGAGCTTGCGTTGCAGATTGCGCCCTTCCTCCGGGGCCGTGTGAGCGCACAGAACCGTTGGATCGCCAGTTTCTCCGACACCGCGGACGTTCTGCAATTCGTGAACTCGAAGTATGCAAAAGAGCTGGCATTTCTTGGTACCAGCTGTCCGGACCACTTCATCCGCACCAAGATTCGGCCACTCTTTGTGCCCTGGGCGGCAGGCTCCGATCTCGACGCACTGAAGAAGCAGATTGAGGAGTCCCTTGCTGAGTACAGGGTGCAGTACCGCGACTACTATCACCAGTTCGCGACGCCCGACTCGCCTGCCCTGCGCGACACCAGCCCCACCGTTGTCCTCATCCCCGGACTGGGCATGTTCAGCTTTGGCAAGAACAAAACGGAAGCCCGCATCACCGGCGAGTTTTACACGAATGCCATTCATGTAATGGAGGGCGCAAGCCTACTGGCCGAGGGTGAAGTCGAGGGGACCTTACCCCAGTGCGGCGAAGGCATGGACCCCACCAGCTTCAAGGTGTTTACAAACTACGTTGCGCTGCCCGCGCTGGAGGCATTCCGCATCGAGTACTGGGCGCTGGAAGAGGCCAAGCTGCGCCGCCAGCCACCGGAAAAGGAACTAAGCCGGCGCATTGCGCTTGTCGTAGGTGGCGGCAGCGGTATTGGCCGCGAGGTAGCACTGCTGGCTGCACAGCGCGGCGCGCACGTGATGGTGGCGGACCGCGATGAAGCGGCTGCGGGGCGCGTTGCCGATGAGTTGAAGGGCGTCACCTCAAAGGAATTTGTCGCTGCAACTCCGGTGGACATTCGCAACCGGGAAGCCATTGGCAAGGCGCTGAAGGCAACCGTTGCAGCATTTGGGGGCGTGGACATTCTCATCAACACGGCGGCGATGTTCCCCTCTTCGCCTGACGGCGTGATCAGTGATGCGATGTGGGCGACGACGCTCGACATCAACGTCACCGCCAACTACCTGCTTGCCGACGAGGCCGCAAAGTTCTTTGCAGAGCAAGGACTGGATGGCTCAATTGTGCTCACCAGCTCCGCCAATGCCGTTGTGGCCAAGCGCGGCAGCGAAGCCTATGACGTAAGCAAGGCCGCACTCTCGCATCTGGTTCGCGAGTTGGCTGTAGCCCTGTCGCCGCGGGTTCGCGTGAATGGCATCAGCCCGGCCACAGTCGTCAAGGGCTCTACGATGTTTCCGCGCGACCGCGTGCGCACTTCGCTCGCCAAGTACAACATCGCCTTTGACGATTCGATGAGCGATGAGGACCTGCGCGGCCTGCTGGCGACCTTCTACGCCAAGCGAACCCTGACGCATCAGCCCATCGATCCCGCTGATTGCGCCGAGGCGATTCTCTTCCTTGCCAGTCCACGCGCGCGCTGCACCTCGGGCCACATTATTCCCGTAGATGGCGGACTGACCGAGGCATTTCTGCGGTGAGTTCCCATGCTGAGCGGCCTGAAGATACGTGGGCACGCGTGGCCATCGATCTAGGGGCAGAGAGCTGCCGCGTCTCCCTGCTCCGCTGGCGCCGCGACCGGCCGGAGATCATGCTTATCCATCGCATGGCCAATGGCCCGGTGCACCGCGGAGCCTCATTGCGCTGGCCGCTTCAAACCATCCTTGCCGGACTGGAAGAGGGCCTGCACAAAGCTGCCGAGGCAGCACCAGAGGGCATCGGCTCCATTGGCGTGGATGGCTGGGCCGTGGATTACGTGCGGCTTGGCGCAGACGGCAAGCCGATGGATGAGCCATTTTGCTATCGCGATGCGCGCAATGCATCCGCGAAGACCAGGGCCGATGCGCTTGTGGATCCGCGCGAGCTGTTTCTCCGCACCGGCGCGCAGCCGCTGCGCATCAACACTGTCTACCAACTGCTTGCCGATGCTGACGCGGGCATTGATACGAGCGCCCCCTGGCTCTGCCTGCCGGAGTACGTTCTGCACTGGCTTGGCGGCAGGCGCGTGGCGGAATTTACCAACGCCACCCATACCGGACTTGTAGATCTGGCCACCGGCGACTGGTCCTACGAACTCTTCGCGCAACTTGGCATTCCCAGCGAGGCTGCACCGCGCATCGTGCCCGCAGGCGCCATCGTGGGTCAGGTGCAAGGGCCTCTCAAGGAACTGCCCGCCTTCCGCACGACAACGCTGATTGCGCCCGCTTGCCATGACACGGCGTCAGCCATTGCGGGAATCCCCACGAGCCTGGGCACGGCTGCCTACATCTGCTCCGGCACCTGGTCGCTGGTTGGCACGGTGATCCCTGGGCCGATCGTAGTGCCTGAAGCAATGCAGGCACGCTACACGAACCAGGGCGCGGCGGCGGGCGGCTTCTGCTTTCACACGAATGTGAATGGCATGTGGCTCATCAAGCAGTGCATGGATCAGTGGGCCGCAGTGGGCCGCGCATGGTCCATTGAAGACCTCATACAAGAGGCAGCTGCGTGCCGTGCTCCGGGCATGCTCGATGTGGACGCAGATCCTCTGCTGCTGGATGGTGAGATGCCTGCGCGTATCAACGATGAACTTGATCGCCGGGGCGTCGCCCCCATTCCAGACAGAGCAGGCAATGAGCCCATCTTTGCGCGAGTGATCTTTGAGAGCCTTGCCAATCGCTATGCCTCAGCCCTGGCACATCTGGAACAAATGCTCTGCCGCAAGCTCGACCGCATCCACGTTCTTGGCGGGGGCAGTCGCAACAAACTGCTGCTTGCTCTTACCGCGCAGCGTACGGGCCTTCCAGTCGAAGCGGGCGAGGCGGAGAGTTCCACTATCGGAAACTTCGCCGTGCAGTTGGCAGCAAGTGAAGCACACGGCGAACCCATCGGCTCTGAACGTCTCCGCCAATGGGCCAGCCGCCTCTGCGAAAGATAGGCTCACATTCAGGCAAGTTTCTTCAGATCTGGATACCGCGCATAGATGATCCTCTGATTCTCGCCGCTCAACTGTCCCAGCCGCATCGGCGTGTCTTGCGGCCGCGTGCCTTTCTGGTTCAGCACATTCATCAGGCTCCACTCGCGCTGCAAGTTATCGGGCTCCCGCGCCTTCAAATCGTAACGAGTCAAGTCAATCACCATCGGCGGACTGGCCGTCTCCCAGTTCCAAAGCAGTGCCAGCCGGAATTCCTGATTCATGAACCACTTGATCTCCAGCTCTTTCTCTGAGCCCGGCGCCCCTGTTCCCTTTGCATCAAACCGGTAATTCAGCGAGCGATTGTCAGGCGTGTGTTTCCGCCATTCCAGGCCAAACGCCCCTTCCGTTGTCACCTGCGTGTCCGGCCATCTCTCTTTCACGGCCTGCAGCCAGTAGGTCAAATCCTCATCGTGGCCAATTGATACTTCCCAAATCGCCGTCACCCACCCAAATCCGTTCAGCGCGTGTCCTGTGTCAAAGTGCATTGCGGTGGTATCCATCATCTCCCGCCGCCCCGCAACCTTTCCCAGGTTGCCCACCGTCTCAATCGGCCCCACGCCTAGCCGACTGTTGAAGCCGCCCTTGAACCCATCGCGCCGCGCCGCCAGAAAGTCGCATGTCCAGCCATCGAGGCAGACACAGTCAATAAAATCCGCCGCACCTTGCGCCGGTTTCAGAAAGTGCTCGCGGCTTGGGTAGTAGGGATAACAGATGCCGCCGTCCCCGTCACCGTTGTCGATGGCATGCTGGCTCCAGATCTCTCCCTGGCAAACATGAATGCCCTCTTCCGATGCGAGAATTTTCTGATTCTCCGCATCCATGAATCCGGCCACCACGCATTGCGGCCGGTACCCGTTCCCCACCATTTCTGTAATCGACTGCAATGCCTTGTGAATCGTCTCCCGAATGTGTTCACGCGTGTCAAACATCGGCGCAAAGTAGCCGCCCGGGAAAAATGTAATCTCGTCTCCATAGCGATCGTGATAGCTGGAGAGCAGCCGCCGCGCTTCCTTGTACTCCGGGCGGTTGTCGTGCAAGGCCAGCCAACTAATCGCCCAGGTCATCCTGCCGCCGGGGCAGCCTCTCTCAAACGCTTCCCGTCGCGAACGGATGCGCGCCGGGCTGTTATCCGCCGCCTCATCTTCGCCAATTGAACGTGTAGGAGTCACCTCAATCTGATTTACGCGCACCACAGAAACGTGCGTGAGGAATCTGCCCCGCAGGGGCGATTGTCTCTGGCCTGCTGCAAGCGCATTCGGACCGGACCCGGCCAACGACAGAGACGCGGCCGAGCCCGCAGCCCACTTCAGAAATGTTCGTCTCGTCCACGAATCATCCATCGCCATTTTCATTCTCGCGCTTTCCCTACTATTCTCATGCCCATACCACGGTATCGCGGACAGCTTCATCAATATGTTGCAGTGCCTCATCGCGCAGCTTCACTCCCACTGCAAGTACATTATCCGCGATCTGCTCTGGCCGCGATGCGCCGATGATTGCCGACGCGACCTCAGGCCGGCGCAGCACCCAGGCCAGCGCCATCTGCGCCATGGTCAATCCCAAGTCGGCGGCAATGGGTTTTAGCTTTTCAACTGCGGACAGCAAATGGTCCGAGCGGTAATGGCGTCCTGCTGTCTCCATAAAGACGTTCATTTCCTCGCTTGCAGCGCGACTTCCCGGAGGAGGCGGCTGGCCCGGAGCGTATTTGCCCGTGAGCACCCCGTGGGCTAGAGGCGAGAATGCCAGGTTCCCAATCCCCTGCCGTGCGCATTCCGGAAACACCTTGGTTTCGGGCTTCCGCCACAAGATGGAGTATTGCGGCTGACTCGATGTAAACGCTGTGTACAAGCAATCGCCCGCTACCTTTGCCGCATCCCCAATCTGTTCCGCCGTCCATTCGCTGAACCCGATCGCCCGCACTTTGCCCGACTTCACCGCCCGGTCCAGCGCCCCCATCGTCTCGTGCAGGGGCGTCTCCACGTCATAACGATGGCATTGGTAAAGGTCGATATAATCCACGCCAAGCCGCTTGAGCGAGTGGTCCAACTGCTTCTCAATCTGCACTGCAGAAAGCCCGCGATCCGGCGCGTCGCCCACTGGAAAATACAGTTTGGTCGCGATCAGGTAGCGGTCGCGCGGATAGGCCCGCAGTGCCTCACCCAGCACGCGCTCCGCTTCGCCGGCTCCATACTGATTGGCCGTGTCGAACAGCTTAATGCCGTGGTCAAGGGCAGCATGGATGCAGCGGATGGCTTGCTGTTGCCCAATGCCGCCCGCAACGGTAAGCCATGTGCCGAAGCTAAGCTCCGAAACTTCAAGAGGGCCATTTCCAAGGCGTCGCGATCGCATTCATTCTCCGCTCAACTCACGGCCTGCACACTTCCCTTGCCGAACAGTTCTTCCACGCGCTCCATCCAGCCACGATCAGCAGCTACGCTCATCTGCTCTGGTTCAAGGATGACAGCGTACTCGCCCTTCTTTTCAAGATGCAGCATGACCTTGCCTGGGCCCGGCGCTGCCTCGGTGGCACTTTTGAGAGAAGCGAACAATTCCTCGCTCGCGCGGTCCAGATTGATGCGGATGCGCACGCCGCTGGGCAATTTCACCTGCACGTCTTCCAGAGCCTGAATCGAGCTGACTGAGATCTTGGGAGCCGCGTCTTCTTCACCCATCAATACGCCGCGAATCAATACGGGCGCCTCCATCTTGAGTTGCCCAGCCAGCTTCTCGTAATCGCGCGAGAAGCAGATCAGGTCGATCTTTCCGCTTGCGTCTTCGAGTGCCGCCTGCGCATACAGTTTCTGGTCGCGTTTGCTTTTTTGTACGCGCAGTCCATGAATCATGCCCGCCACCACCAGTTCATCCGCCGGGTCGGACTGCTGGCCCCACCTCCGTTCAGGCGGCTTGCGTTCCAGCGCTTCTGCAACGGAGATCACGGTACTCAGGTTGCGCAGCTTTTCGGCGTACTTATCCAGCGGATGCCCGGAGACAAAGAAGCCCAGCACTTCCTTTTCATTGGCGAGCCGCTCGCCCTCTTCCCAGTCCGCCAGGCGCGGCAAGTCATCGCCGCTTGCATGTCCTGCCTTCGGCGCCTCGTTGAAAAGCCCAAAAAGTCCGGTCTGCCCCTGCGCCGCATCGCGCTGCGCTTTTTGCGCGCGCTCCATCGCCTTGTCGACGGCCGCCATCAAGGGTCCGCGCTTTCCCAGCGAGTCCAGCGCGCCAGCCTTGATCAGTGACTCGATCACGCGTTTGTTCATCACGCGCAGGTCCACCTTCTCACAGAACTCCCACAAGCTGGTAAACCGGCCCCCCGCCTCTTCTCGTGCCTTCTTGATCGACTCGATCGCGTTGCCGCCTACATTCTTGACCGCCGCCAGACCAAAGCGAATTGCCGCGCCATGCGGCGTGAATTGCGCGCCACTCACCTGCACGTCCGGCGGCTCGACGCTGATGCCCATCTCCTTGCACTCGCCGATATACTTCACAACGTTTTCCGGCTTTGAAGTTTCCGAAGTCAGCAACGCCGCCATAAACTCCATCGGGTAGTGTGTCTTGAGATACGCCGTCTGATAGGCCAGCAGTGCGTAAGCCGCCGAGTGCGACTTGTTGAAGCCATATCCGGCAAACTTCTCCATCTGATCAAACAGTTCGCCTGCCGTATCCTTGCGAATGCCCAGAGCCTCAGCGCCGCTCATGAAGCGCTCGCGCTGCTTGGCCATCTCCTCGGCATTCTTTTTGCCCATAGCACGGCGCAACAGGTCGGCTTCGCCGAGCGAGTAGCTGGCTACTACGTTGGCGATCTGCATCACCTGTTCCTGGTAGACGATTACGCCCAACGTCTCTTTCAAGATGACTTCCAGCTGGGGCAACAAGTACTCGACTTTGCGCCGTCCCAGCTTGCGCTCGATGAAATCATCGATCATGCCACCCTGGATCGGTCCTGGCCGGTAGAGCGCATTCAGCGCGGTCAGATCCTCTATCGAGTCAGGCTTGTAACGCCGGAGCACATCGCGCATGCCGCCAGACTCAAACTGAAAAATACCCGAGGTCAGCGCGGAGTGAAACACCTTCTTGTAGGTCTCCGCATCGTTCAAGGGGATCGTCTCAATGTCGAGCTTCTCACCGCGATTGTGTTCAATGAGCTTCAGGCAATCATCGATCACCGTAAGAGTGGCGAGCCCGAGGAAGTCCATCTTCAGCAGGCCCATCTTCTCCACCGCCTTCATGTCGTAGGCGGTCACAATTTCATCGTTCTTGGTCTTCGCCACCGGCACCAGCTCGGTAAGCGGCCGCGGTGCAATGACTACGCCGGCCGCGTGCATGCCGATGCCGCGCACCAGGCCTTCGAGCTTCATCGCCGTATCCAGCAGTTCACGCACCTGCTTGTCGCTGTCGTAGGCCTTGCGCAGGTCGGGAGCCTCCTCGAGCGCCTTCTCCAGGGTCATGCCGATGGTCGCCGGCACGAGCTTGGCGATGCGGTCCACGTCACCGTAGGGCATGTCCATGGCGCGCCCGCAGTCCTTGATTGACGCCTTGGCAGCCATGGTGTTGAACGTGATGATCTGCGCCACCTGTTCACGACCATACTTGCGGGTCACATAGTCGATCACTTCACCACGCCGGTTCATGCAGAAGTCCACGTCGATATCCGGCATCGACACGCGCTCCGGATTCAGGAACCGCTCAAACAGCAGCACATTCTGCAGCGGGTCCACATTGGTGATCTCCATGACGTAGGCCACCAGCGAACCTGCAGCCGAGCCGCGCCCCGGACCGACCGGAATTCCATGATCTTTCGCGTATTTGATGAAGTCCCAAACAATCAGGAAATAGCCGGCATACTTCATCTGCTTGATGATGTCGATCTCGCGCTCCAGCCGCGCATCATACTCGTGAATCTGGCTCCGCAAAAGGCCGTTCAACTCCAGATGCCGGATCGCCGTCTCCAGGCGCTTCCTGTAGCCTTCGCGGCACACCTGCTCAAAATAGCTGTCAATGGTGTGGCCCTGGGGTACTGCAAACTCCGGAAAGGGATTCTCCACCGGATGCAGCTTGAGATGGCAGCGCTCTGCGATCTCCATGGTTCGCTGCATCACGCCCGGCGCGTCAGGGAACAGGCGCCCCATCTCGTCGGCACTCTTTACAAAGAACTGGTCGCTGTCGAAGCGGAACCGCTGCGCATCATGAACTTTTGAGCCGGTCTGTACACACAGCATCACATCGTGCGCATGGTGGTCCTCGCCGCACAGGTAGTGTGAGTCGTTGGTCAGCACCATGGGAATCTCCAGCTCCCGTTCCAGCCGGAAGAGGTCCGCTTGAATCTTCCGCTCCTGTTCCAGTCCCTGGTCCTGAATCTCAAGGTAGAAGTTGCCGCGCCCAAAGATATCCTGATACTGCAATGCTGCGGCTTTTGCCTTGTCGTAGTGCCCCGCCATCAGCTCTTCGCATAGCTCGCCGCTCAGGCAGCCCGAAAATCCGATCAGCCCCTGCGCATGCTCCGCCAGGTAGCGCTTGCTGACCCTTGGCTTTCGGTAGAAGCCATGCAGAGAGGCCTCCGACGTAATGCGGATCAGGTTGCGATAGCCCTCTTCGTTCTCCGCGAGCACCAGGAGGTGGTTGTACTGGTCGTTGGGCGTCTCGGCGCGATGGTCCTCGGCCTTGCACACATAGAGTTCGCATCCAAGGATGGGCTTGATCCCTTTGTCCTTGGCTGCGCTGAAGAAGTGGACGGCACCGTAGATGTTGCCGTGGTCAGTCATCGCGACCGACTTCTGCCCCAGCGCCGCAACCCGGTCAACGAGTTTATGAACGTCGCAAGCCCCGTCGAGCAGGGAATATTCCGTATGCAAATGCAGGTGCGTGAATTCAGCCATGGCTAGGATTGATTTTAGCCTTCATGCCCGTCCAGCGATGCTGCCGGAGTTCGGTTGAAAACGTGTCTGGCTGAGGAAAATACGGATGAATTGTCTCTCTCCAATTCCCGGAGGCCGAACCCGCTTTCCCGGTATACACTCATCCCAAGCCTATGCGTCCCCGTGCCCTGCTCCTTTTACCCGCGACCTTGCTCTTCGCCGGGACCACACTGCTCAGCGCTCAAGTGCCGGCCCAACCCACACCCAGACCTTCCCCGAAAATGACCAAGAAACTGACACCTGAAGAAGTGCAACGCAGCGCCATCGTCATTGACACCCATGCCGACACGCCACAGCGATTTGTGGATGAGGGTTTTGACCTTGGCGATCCGCTCAACGGCGGCAACTTCAACCTGGAGTCGGCCCGGAAGGGCAACCTGGGTGCGGAGTTCTTTTCGATCTGGGTTGAGCCTGCGCTCTACAAGGATCACTTTGCCCGGCGGACCCTTGTGCTGATTGACGCGGTGAAGCAGCAGGTGGCCAAACACCAGGACCAGATGATGCTGGCCACCTCACCGGAAGAGATCGAGCAAGCGCATCGCCAGCATAAGATTGCCGCACTGATGGGGATCGAAGGCGGCCACTCCATCGAGGGTTCGCTGGCTCTCTTGCGGCAGTATTACGCGCTGGGTGTGCGCTACATGACGCTGACCTGGTCGAACTCCAATGGCTGGGCCGACAGTTCGGGCGACATCGACGACGCGACAGTGCCGCACACCAAAGAGGGGCTCAGCGAGTTCGGCAAAGACGTGGTCTACGAGATGAACCGCCTGGGGATGATGGTGGATGTCTCGCATGTCTCGGATCGCACTTTCTTTCGAACGCTGGTGATTACGCGGGCGCCGGTCATCGCCTCGCACTCCGGCGCACGAGCGCTGTGCGATGCGCCACGCAACCTGACGGACGACATGCTGCGCGCCATTGCCAATTCCGGCGGGCCAGAGTCAAAGGGCGGAGTGGTGCAGGTGAACTTCTACTCGGCCTTTGTTTCGCAGGCCTATCGCAATGCGCAGAAGGCGCAGAAGCCTGAGGTGGAGAAGGCAGTCGCGGCACTGAAGGAGAAGTACAAAACAGAGGGCAAGGAGGCGCTGCAGGCCGCGGTCGCAAAGCTGGAACGTCAGTTTGCCGACCGAATCCCACGTCCTCCGCTTTCTGATCTTGTCGATCAGATCGACCATATTGCCAAGGTGGCTGGCGTGGATCACGTTGGGTTGGGCTCAGACTTCGACGGCGTGGATGGGCAACTGCCCGCAGGCATGGACTCGCCCGCGGATTTTCCTAAGATCACCGCGGCGCTGATGGCACGGGGCTACTCCGCCGAGGATTGCCGAAAGATTCTGGGCGGCAATCTGCTGCGCGTCTTCCGCGAGGTTGAACAGGCGAGCAAGGAACTGCGGGCGGAAAGCCGGCCTCGGATCACGGAAAAACAGCCGTTCGACAAGGAGCCGAAGTAGATGGTTCGATAGTTAAGGATGCCGGCTGAAGCCTGGCAAAGGTTGGGGGAATGCGAGTTTTGGATGTGCTTCCCCCGGCACTCTATACTTTCTTCTCGTCCTATTTCACTCAATGGAGACCTGCTGATGCCTCACTCCCGCCGCCTCGCCATCATCTTGTCCGCAAGCACTCTGCTGATTATGCCCGTCCTGGCTCGCGGCAATGACGAAACGCCTGACACCAAGCCCTCGGTTGCCGAGAAAGCCGCACCCTCCGAAGTACTGACTCAAGGCTCAGTGGAGGTGGGCGGCCAGCATATTGCCTATACGGCGATTGCCGGCACGCTGACCGTAGGGGCCACGGACGAGCAGGATGCGCAGTTGGGTCTGGATGGCAAGCCGCAACCTGGGAGCCAGCTCGCAGCGTCCCAGCCAAAAGATCTGAAGGACGCAAGCCCCGCAGCACAGATGTTTTACGTGGCTTATTTCAAGAAGGACGCGGAGGCCGAGAACAGGCCCGTGACCTTTTTCTATAACGGCGGTCCCGGCAGTTCCACCGTGTGGCTGCACATGGGCTCGCTTGGACCCAAACATGTGGTCACCAGCGGTGACCAGCACCTGCCCGCCGCACCTTACAAGCTGGAGGACAATGCCTCTTCGCTACTGGACGTGAGCGACCTGGTGTTTATTGACATGCCGGGAACCGGCTTTGGACGGCTCACAGGAAAGGACAGCGAAAAGGCCTTCTGGGGTGTGGACCAGGATGCCAACGCCTTTGCGCGATTCATTGCGCGATTCATTACCAAATACAACCGCTGGAACTCACCCAAGTACATTTTTGGCGAGAGCTACGGCACCACCCGCTCAGCTGTCCTCGCCGATATTCTTGAAATGAAAGATAATATTGATCTGAATGGCGTCATATTGCTCTCGCAGATCTTCAATTTTACGACGGAGATTGACGAGCCGCGCGACAATCCCGGCGTTGACCTGCCCTATGTGCTGGCCCTGCCCACATATGCAGCGACGGCCTGGTATCACAAGAAGCTACCCCAACAGCCTGGGGCGCTAGAGCCATTCCTGAAGGATGTCGAGGACTTTGCCATGGGCCCCTATGCCCATGCGCTGGCTCTGGGCACAGACCTGACCGCGACGGAAAAGCAAAGTGTCGCCGAGAAGATGCACGAATACATCGGCCTGCCCGTCCCCTACCTGCTCAAAGCCAACCTGCGCGTGAGCGGGGGCGAGTTCGAAAAGACTCTGGAGGGTGACCAGGACCTGACCACCGGGCGGCTGGATACGCGCTTCTCCGGACCCGATATGAACCCCTTAAGCGAAAACGCCGAGTATGACCCGCAGAGCTCGGCCATTTCGTCTGCGTATGTCTCGCTCTTTAACGACTATGTGCGCAAGAACCTGAAGTATGGCGAGGGCCAGACATATCTGCCCCAGGCGTTGTTTGGCACCCATGAGTGGGACCTGATGCATCGCGGCAATCAGGGCAATCTGAACGTGGCGAACGACCTGGCTGAGGCCATGAAGACCAATCCCCGGCTGAAGGTGATGGTGAACGGCGGCTACTACGACCTGGCCACCCCGTTCTTTGCCGCGGCTTACGAGGAGAAGCACCTGCTGATTCCGCAATCGCTGGCCAAGAACATCGAGTATGACTGGTACGAATCAGGCCACATGGTTTATGTACGCGACGAATCCCTGAAGCAACTCCATGACCGCGTAGCAGCATTCATCCGGAACACGCAGACAGAGCGCAAGTAGACTGCGGTAGCCGTCCAGAGCATCCGGCTTCGCCCAGTGCACGGCCCATGCATTATCCAGCATGGGCCGATGCGCAAAGGCGGTTGGCAACAATCTCGATCGAGCGCATGCCGTTGGCGTGGAAGCTTGCGGAAGCCCTAATCAGGTTGCTGGCGGCAATTCACAAAGAAGACATAGAAACGCGCATCCACGTGACGCAGATGGGCAGAATGCGCCCTTGCAGATGCGTCCCATGGAGTGTCGGCCATGTCTCGCACTCGAAATTAGCGGAGGTGTTTGAGAAGAACCAGCGCATGTTGTCCTGGTGCGTAATAATCCTCTTCTTGACCTGCTTGCAGGTAGCCGCGCGCGGCGTAAAGCCGCAAGCCTGGACCGTTTTGCGCATCTACGTGTAACCAGATTGCGACGGCGCCGGCACCGCCCGCCGAATCCTCCACGCGCCGCAGGAGTTCGCTGCCTACGCCAGCTCCGCGTTGTTGGGGGACCACCTCGATGGTCTGGATGTAAGCAAGCACGGCCTCGCGCTCAAGACCCCACTCGACAATCGCGAAACCTGCCATTCCCGCATCGTCCTCCGCGATCCATGTTGCGCTGTGAGCGGAGCCGACGAGGCGCTGCATGTAGAGGCGTGGAAAGCGGAGCGGCGGTTGAAAGCAAATCTCCTCAATGGCGTAAAGGGCTTCAAAATCCCGCGAGGCATAAGGGCGGTAGCGCATAACCTCACTCTACGCAGCCCCAAGCGAAAGGGCCACCCTTCGTGGAGAGGATGGCCCATTGCGGTGATGCCGGCATGTGCGTGGAACTAGACTTTAGCTTCCAGGTCGCGAATCACGCTGAAGAACCGCTCGTCGAGCCGGCGATTGGTTGCAATGGCTTCCTTGATCGTGATGTCGGTGATGTCGGTGCCCCGAAGGACGGCGATGCGACCCCACTTCTTTTCATGAACCATGTCGATGGCATGCAAGCCGTAGCGCTGGCCAAGCAGGCGATCGTAGGCGGTGGGAACACCGCCGCGCTGGGTGTGACCCAAGTTCACGGAGCGGGTCTCAAAGCCGGTTCTCTTTTCGATCAGGTCGGCCAGAGCTTCGCCGATGCCCGAAAGACGCGCATGGCCGAAAGAGTCCACCTCTGCCGAGCCGATGACCTGGCCAACCTCGGGCAGATGGCAGCCCTCGGCAACCACGACCACACCGTAATGCTTGCCGTGGTCGTAGTTGTATTTGAGCAGGGCGCAGACGTGGTCGATGTCAATTTCCTGCTCTGGCACCAAAACCACATGCGCACCACCGGCAATGCCGGAGGCATACGCGATCCAGCCCGCATCGCGTCCCATTACCTCGACAACCACCACGCGGTTGTGCGAGTCGGCTGTGGTATGGATGCGGTCGATGGCCTCAGTTGCGATGGAGACGGCGGTATCAAACCCAAAGGTGGCGTCAGTGCCGTTGATGTCGTTGTCGATAGTCTTGGGGACGCCCACGCTGGGCACGCCATTCTCGCTGAGGAAGAGCGTCACGGACTGGGTGTCGTCGCCTCCCAACGCAATCAATGCATCGATTTTGTTGGTCTTCAAAACTTCCTGTACCTTGTCGATGCCACCGGGAATTTTCTTCACGTTCGTCCGCGAAGAATGCAGGATAGTGCCGCCCTTCAACTGGATGCCGTCGGTGTTCTCCAGAGTGAGCGAAATCCAGTTGTTGTCCAGGACGCCCCGCCAGCCGTTGAGGAATCCGATGAACTCATCGCCATAGGTTTGAATTCCCTTTCGCACGGCGGCATAAATCACCGCATTCAAACCGGGGCAGTCGCCTCCTCCGGTCAACAAAGCAACTCGCATTGCAAGATTCTCCTGATCGAATTGGCGCAGCCGTTGAGGGCCAGGCCGGGAGTAGCTCCCTGGATTACGGGCTAAGCGCGCCAATCGGCAGACTTAACGCCTTAACCAGTGTACTCTGTTGTTGTAAAGCGGAATCGTGACCGGGCTCACGCTCACCTGAGTTTTTTGCGCCTCCGGTATAGGACGATTGGCGCTAAGGTGGTTCAATAGGATATGCCCGGAACGGGAGCGCTTCTATTGCTGGCCTTCGCCAGCCTGGTAGTGGTGGTGCTGCTGGTGCTGTTGCAGCTCACGCGGCTTGGGTTTCTCATCCGCTCCACGATTCCGGACCGGCCACGGCGACGCATGTTTATCGCGTCAGTCTCATTCTTCATCACTTTTCTGGGTGTGCGGCTGCTGGTCAGCCTGGTGATGCACAATCACGGTCCATTTGACTGGGTGATGGTGCGTGGACGCCACATTCATCATCTTGTGTGGGGCATCCTGATCCTGTTGCTGGTGGGCTATGGCTGGCTGCTGGACCTGGGACGGTCGCATTCGCCGCTCTCCATCTTTTTTAGCAGGCTGATGTCCGTGAGTTACGGAGTTGGTGCTGCACTGACCCTGGACGAATTTGCGCTTTGGCTGAATCTGGAGCCGGACCTCTACTGGTCAAGCGCCGGCCGTCTCAGCATCGATGCGGTGATTCTGTTCGGCAGCATTCTGGCCGTAGGCGCATGGGGTGCGCCCTTCTTTCGCGGCCTGCAGCGCATGTGGAGCAAGCGCAGCCTGCTGCGGCCCAAGCCGGGCATTGTAATTTCTCCTATTCGCCACGTGCGGTTGCTTCGTCCGCGTAGAGTTCGTCGACCACGCCCGCGTAACGCGCCGTAATCACTCGCCGCTTGAGCTTCATTGATGGCGTAAGTTCACCCGTCTCCTGCGACCATTCTTCTGCGACCACTCGGAATCGCTTGACGGTCTCAAAGTTGGCAAGATCTGCATTGACCTCACGCACAATATCCCCGTAGTGAGCAATGACGCGGCTGTCCGCAACCAACTCTGCCCGGCCTTTTTTGACCAAGCCCTGACGCGCCGCCCATTCCTCCAGGGCCGCAAAGTTTGGTGAAATCAGCGCGGAGATGAATTTGTGCTTGTCGCCCACCAGCGCCGCCTGCGCCACCAGAAGATTGGCCTTCAGCTTGTTCTCAATAGGCTGAGGCGCCACCAGCTTCCCACCCGAAGTCTTGAGAAGTTCCTTCTTTCGGTCGGTAATGTAGAGGAATCCATCGTCATCAAGATGGGCACTATCGCCGGTTCGAAACCAGCCCTCGCCATCGAAACATTCGGCGTTCGCGCCAGGCTTATTCCAGTAACCTGTGAAAACTGCCGGGCCCCGGACCAGCAGTTCACCGTCTTCGGCAAATTTCAGTTCGACATTCGGCAATGGGCGGCCCACCGAGCCCATTCGCTGGCTGACGGGCGAATTGAGAGCAATGACCGGAGAGGTTTCCGTTAATCCATAGCCCTCCCATACGGCAATGCCCACGGAGGCAAACCAGCGCGCAGTATCCATACCGAGGGGTGCGCCACCTGAGACAAATACCTTCACTCTGCCGCCAAAGGCCTCACGCACTTTGCCGTAGACCAGCTTCATCGCCAGCTTCCACGGCAGCGCCGATGGTTGGCCGCCTGCGTACACTTTTTCGCTATGCCGGCTCCCTACGCCCAGCGCCCATGCCAGCATCCTCTTCTTCACCGGCGAGAGTGCGGAACGTCTTTCCACCTCCTGGCGGATCTTCTCGTAGACGCGAGGCACACCCACAATGATCGTCGGCCTTAGTTCGCGCATGGCCTGCGGCAGTTTGTCGAACTGTGAACAGTAGGCAACCTGCGCGCCGCTAGCGTACATGACGTAATCCAGCGCGCGAGCGGTGATGTGCGAGAGCGGAAGAAACGAGATGCACGCATCGGTCGCGTTGAATGAGAAATCAGCGACGGCATAGTTCTGATTGGCGGCAATGTTGCCATGAGTCAACATCACGCCTTTGGGCTCGCCCGTGGTGCCGGAGGTGTAGATGAGCGTGGCCAGATCCCTGGGTTCCACCGAACGCACCCGGGCATCGAATACAGGATCGCGCTCACTTCCCTTCGCATCCGCTTCTGCCAGCACTGCGCTGAGGGCGATTGCGCCTTCAGGAGCAGCGCTGGAGTCCATAATGAGGATCCGCTCCAACTGGGTCTTATCCCGAACCGCGTTCAGCTTATCGAACTGCTGGCGGGTCGAGACGATGGCGATTCGGCAGCCGGCATCCTGCACCAGCACCGCGATCTGCTCGCCGGTGAGCGTGGGATAGATGGGAACATCGGCGGCGCCGATGGCCAGAATGGCAAAGTCCGCGACAGCCCATTCCCAGCGATTCTCGCTGATCAGAGCGATTCGATCGCCCTTTTGCGCTCCCCAGCCAAGCAGTGCCTCGGATAAAGCGCGTACCCGCTGGTAGATCTGGGCTGAGGAGAGCGGCTGCCACCGGCCAGACTCGTCCTGCCAGAGAACGGCACGCGGATTCGCAGCAGCAGCGACGCGTAGAAACAGGTCATTGATGGTAGAGATCTGAGCGCTTGGGGTCATTTTCTTCGGCTTTACCGGGACCGGGCCAGTCTTTCTTCAAAGTCATGGGAGAGTGTATCAGCGCAGGGGGAACACGGCGAAGTGCAGAAGCGACGGGAAAGCGGCGCGCTTGCCGGTCATCCTCATAACCTTTCGCGCCCTCCAGCGGACCCTTCCAAAACCGGTCGGCCAACAGGCATACAGGCCCATGAGCGCGTGCGATGTGCCTGCCTATTCTCCTCTCCTGCCTCAGTGCCCAGAGAGCTAAGCAAGAACTTGCCCGTCTGTCGGACGGTAAGGGTCTTTAATCTTGGGGATTTGCAATCTCCCTTGGGGTCTGGCTCTATCCGGCTCAACGCCGTCTGCTGATCTGCTGGCGGTTCCTTGCGAGCCTATTTCTCTGGATGAAGAATTGCCCCACATCCTTGCAGAGCTGCCATTCTGAGGTCACATTACCCTCATCTACCACATTTGTATCATATTTATTTTGTGCAACTTCTAGCGATTTAAGAGTAACCTTGTACGAACTGCCGGCCCCAAGGCATGTCTCGATTATGAGCGCGCTAGCACACACACAAAACGGAGTTCGGGCGAATGAACAGAGCAGCCCTGATCTGCGGCACAAGGTGTTTTTCTTTGAGCAGGTCTGTCTTGCGTTGACAGCGCAGGTTGCGGCTATCGCTCTGTGTCGTTGGCTGTTCCCGGGAACAGAACGCGCTTTCCCTCAGATTCTGACGCAAATGAGTGTCCCTCAGGCCCTGGCCGCACTGCTCTGCTCGATCAGCCTGTTCCTTACCGAACCAGAACGCTCCTCCAAGTTGATCCGCATCGGCGGCTTCATCGCCGCAGGCGCGGCTCTTATCTCTCTCGCAACGTTTCTCGACCTAGCGATCCCGTTCCCAAGCGCTGTAAGTGCGTTTCTCAGGCTCGGTCAGGCTCCGCAGTTCCAAGGCACAACTACACTCCAATGGGCCACCTGCATCACGCTTCTGGCCATTGTGACCATCCTTGTCCACGCGGAGAATCAGCGGTCGATCCGCATCGCTGATTTCCTGATGGTGTGCCTTTCCATGCTCGTGCTGGTGTTGATCTGGGAGTATGTCTTCAGCCAGCTGGGCATGTTCGGAGCATCGGCCGCCAGCAAACTTTCTCTTCAAGCCCTGTTCTGTCTTGGGTCGTTGAGCACGGTTGCGGCCCTTCGGGAGGCGGAGTATGGAGTCTTCGCAATCTTCCTCGGTTCCGGAATCGGCAGTCGAATTGCTCGTGGACTCACGCCGGTTCTTCTGGTGCTACCGCTGATTCGAGAGATTGGACGAGAGCGCCTGCTCAACTTGCATCTCATTCCAACGCATTACTCCACTGCGCTCCTGGCATCCTTCTCCACCGCGGTGCTATTTGTGTTTGTGCTCCTTCTTGCGCGACGAATCAACAAAATGGAGAAAGAGATTCACGGTTTGACTCTGCGCGATGGTCTCACCGGGCTCTACAACGTCAAGGGATTTAACCTGCTTGCCGAGCAGGCGCTGCGTCTGGCGGAACGCGCGCAACTCCCATTTGCCGTCCTCTTTATCGATTTGGACAATCTGAAGGAGATCAACGATAAATTCGGGCATACTATTGGATCGGCGTCGTTGGCTGAATTGGCAAAACTTCTCCGTGCAACTTTCCGGGAGACTGATGTGATCGGACGAATTGGCGGAGATGAATTTGTAGTGGCAGGCCAGTTTTCTGAGGAGATCATCTCGTCGTCAATTCAACGACTTCGAACCGCCTGCGAGACGCGTGATCCTGAGATTCGACGACGATTCCCGCTCAGTTTCAGCAGCGGGTACGCCATTTGTCCAGGCGGAATCAGTGAATCCCTGCAGGATTTAGTAGCCAAGGCAGACGAAGCGATGTACCAGGACAAACGCCGCAAAAAGAAGCCGTCTAATTGACGTTGGATTGTAGAACGGGTCTGCATGGCAACTCAAGTCTTCGACATCCGGCAAGTTAGCAAGTAGCCATCGTGCGCGCGCTGCCGGCCTTCGGCGTGAAGCTCCGCAAGCTCCCAGATTGATTGCTGGCTTCCAGGTTCGGGTCTCAGTCTGCACGACCTCCCGAGGATCATGAAGAGAAACTACCAGGACTCGCAGGCGGCAACTGCCTATGAGCACCTTCTCCCAGCGTGCGGCCGTTGTGCGATATTTGAAGGATCGCAGGCTTCACACCCCGCATGCCCGCATTGCCCGCAGCCCAAGACATCGGCAGCACAAACACCACGAAGAGCACCTTGCATACTTATACAGTGTACGTGTATATTTATGCAAGCGCGGGAACCGCATGGCGGGCCGCGCTTTCGCTTTACCTGGAAATGCTATGAAGTATCAAAGACACAGCGCGATCAGGCAGTTAGTGGCCCATTCGCTCGTTGCGAACCAGGATGAGTTGCGACGCAAACTCCGCCGCCGCGGCTTCGAGGTTACCCAGGCCACGCTGTCGCGCGATATTCACGAGTTGCGTCTCTCGAAGGGGCCCGGAGGGTATTCACTGCCCAACGGCAATGGCAATGGACATGGGGAGACGGCAGTCGACGATGGGCCGCCCTCGGTTGCGGAGGTTCTGGAGAGTTTTGGCCTGCGCGTGCGCCAGGCTATGAATCAGGTGATCGTAGGCACAGTGATGGGCGGGGCACAACCGGTCGCCGCAGCACTGGATCACGAGGAATGGCCGGAGGTTCTGGGCACCATCGCCGGCGACGACACCGTGCTGGTGGTCTGCCCTGACCCACGCCGGGCAAGTGAAGTAGAGGCACGGCTGAGGACGATGTTGGAGTCATGAGCGATACAGTACAGACGGCGGTAGTTGGTGTGAGTGGATATGCGGGCGGGGAGCTTGCCCGCCTTTTGCTGCATCATCCGAAGCTGAAAGGAACGCCGCCGGTCTTTGCCGGACGCGTGGACGAGAAGGACATTGCGCGAGGCGGTGTTCCGCTCGCAGAGATTCATCCGCATCTTGCAGGTGGTGGCCATGAAAAGGGAGCATTGAAGCTGGAACCTTTTTCCTGGGATCTTCTCGCTGAACGCGGCGTGCAGGTCTTATTTCTCGCCACTCCGCACGAACAATCACGCGAGTGGGTGCCTGAAGCACTGACGCGCGGCATGCGGGTCATCGACCTCAGCGGCGCATGGCGCCTGGCTGATGCGGAAAACCGCGCGGTCTATGGCTTTACTGATGTGAGCCCGGAGCAGGCTGCGGCAACGCAAGCGCAGGCAGTCTATGGCATGCCGGAGTTACATCGAACAGAGATTGCAGGTGCTCGTCTGGTTGCGAATCCCGGCTGCTACGCGACTTCAGTGATACTTCCGCTCCGGCCCTTGGTGGCCGCGGGCCTGGTGGACCTGGAGTGCGGCATCATCGCCGATTCGAAGAGTGGCGTAAGTGGCGCGGGCAAAGCTCCCACGCCCAAAACGCATTACATGTACGCGGCCGATAATCTCTCTGCCTATGGCGTCTTCACACATCGCCACACAGGAGAGCTGTTGGAGCAGATCGGCGTGCAAAGGAATCAGATTGTCTTCACGCCGCATCTGCTGCCCATTCCGCGCGGAATTCTCTCCACGATCTACGTCCGCTTTCAAAAGGCCCACACAAGGGCGCATCTACAGGAGTTGTTCCACGCATTTTTTGCCGGCAGCCCCCTGGTGCGCCTCTATGACAACACGTTGCCGCAGATTCAGTATTCCGTCAGAACCAACTATGCGGATATAGGATTCCAGCTATCGCCGGACGGTCGCCGTGCGGTGATTGTTAGCTGTCTCGATAACTTATTAAAGGGCGCGTCCGGACAGGCCGTGCAGAACTTGAACGTCATGCTCGGCTGGGATGAGGCGGAGGGGCTCGAATGAGGTACGTGGTGAAACTGGGGGGCGCCGGCCTAGAAACTCCTTCGCTGCTGGAGGCCTGTACGCGCGCCATCGCAGAGCTTGTGCGCGATGGGAATCAGGTGGCCGTGGTCCACGGTGGCGGCGTGCAGCTGACCCGCACACTAAAGGCGCTTGGCAAGCAAAGCGAGTTCATCAACGGCCTGCGCATCACGGATGCGGAGACGCGTGACGTGGCCCTGATGGTGCTCGCCGGCAAAGTAAACAAGGGGCTCGTGGCTGCTCTGGGAGCACTCGGCCAACCAGCCGTCGGCCTTTCCGGCGGCGATGGCCTCCTGTTTCGTGCGCGCAAGAAACGCACCTCTCCTGATCTCGGATTCGTTGGCGAGATCGCCGGCAGTGACCCCCGCTGGATTGAGGCAATATGGCAATTGAATGGTGTCCCGGTTATTTCGTCCATGGCGCTGGGCTTCGACGGCGAATACTACAACGTAAATGCCGACGAGATGGCCGCAGCCTGCGCGATCGCCTGCCGCGCGGATGCACTTGTTTTTCTCACCGACGTGCCAGGCGTTAAAGGGGCCAGCGGCGAGGTGCTCCGATGGCTCAGCATCGACCAGATTGCCGAGATGGCAAAGAATGCCGTGATAACAGGCGGCATGTTGCCCAAGCTCAGTGCCTGTCGCGAAGCGCTATTGAATGGAGTCAAGCGAGTGAGAATTCTGCCCGCTGAGGCTGCCAGTTCCCTTCCCGACTTATGCAGTTCCCGCGTAGCCCACGGCACCGAAGTGATGGTGGCCTGAGGAGAAATCGAAGTGACAAAACTGGATCAAATTCGCTCCGTGGAAGCTAGACTTCTGCTACCCACTTACGACCGCAACCCCATTCTCTTTGTAGGCGGCGAAGGAGTTGATCTCATCGACGAGAAGGGTGAGCGCTACCTCGACCTGCTGAGTGGAATTGGAGTCAATGCACTTGGCTATGGACATCCCGCAATCGAGGAGGCCATCGCTCGTCAAAGTCGCGCGCTGATTCACACATCGAATCTTTATTTTCATGAGGGTCAGGCAGAGCTCGCGGTCCGGCTCACCGAACGCACCGGCCTCCAGCGCGTCTTTTTCGCGAATACCGGTACTGAAGCCTGGGAGGGTGCTCTCAAGCTGGCCCGTGCGCACGCTGGACTACTGCGGATTGAAGGCAAACAGATAGGCACAAAGTTTCTTGCCCTGGAGCAGAGCTTCCACGGCCGCACGTATGGCTCGGTTTCAACCACTTACAAGGCTAAGTATCGTGAACCTTTTGGCCCCGTCGTTCCTGGTGTGGAGTTCGTGCGATTTAACGATGTCGCCGACCTGCGCGCAAAGTTCTCCAATGAGGTCTGCGCCATCCTTGTTGAAGCGATTCAGGGCGAAGGCGGCATTCGCCCTCTCACCCAGGAGTTTTTTGCCGAGGCCCGCGCTCTCGCCAGTTCAACCGGCGCACTGCTGATTGCGGACGAGATCCAGGCAGGCATGGGCCGGACGGGCAAATGGTGCGCATACCAGCAATATGGAATTCAACCTGACGTGGTCACGCTGGCCAAGCCTCTCGCTGGGGGAATTCCGCTCGGCGCCGTTCTCTGCACAGAGGAGGTTGCCCGCGCAATTCATGCGGGCATGCACGGCACAACCTTTGGCGGTGGCCCGCTGTCCTGCGCCGTTGCGATTGCGGTCATCGACACGATCGAAAAAGATCAGCTCCTGGCCAATGTCACCGAAGTCGGCGATTATTTCCAGGCCCAACTCCGTGCACTGGCTTTGCACCACAGCTCAATCATCGATGTGCGCGGCAAGGGCCTGATGCTGGCGGCTGAACTGGATTCGCCGCAACTTGCAAAACTGGTTGTGGCGGAGATGCTCAAGCGCCGCATTTTGATTAATTGCACAAGCGACACCGTCTTGCGCTTTCTCCCCCCGTATATTCTGACCCGGCTTCACGTTGACAGTGCCCTTGCGGCGCTGGATGAAGTCCTGACTGAGAATTCCGCCGCGCTCAGCGGCACAACGACCGCACATAGCGCAGGAGGTAGCATCCGTGGCTAGCAGAGCGACGATCGAACGCAGAGGGCCCGCCATTCCAGTTCAACAAGACGCCGACATTCTTGCCGCTGCCACGCGGTTGGCAGGCGAAGACCTGTGCTCCATCGCGGATCTTTCCAGCGCGGAAGTTCGTGCGATCGTCAAGCTCGGCCATGATTTGAAGCATAACCCTCGGGAGTATCGACGCGCTCTCGATGCAAAGCAGATGGTTCTGATGTTTGAGAAGGCCAGCCTGCGCACGCGCTTGAGCTTCGAAACCGGATTCAGCACCATGGGGGGCAATGCGATCTTCGTCGATCAGACCAACTCGCCGCTTGGCGAACGTGAGTCGATTGCAGATGTTGCGCGCAATGTGGAGCGTTGGGTGGATGTGATCGTGTTGCGAACCTATGCGCACGACACAATTACAGAAATGGCCGCAAACTCGCGTGTACCCGTCATCAACGCGCTTTCAGACTTCGAGCATCCGTGCCAGGCGCTGGCTGACTTCATGACCCTCGAAGAGCATTTCGGCTCGACCGCGGGGTTGAACTTTACCTATGTAGGGGATGGCAACAACGTGTGTCATTCATTGATGCTCACCGGAGCACAACTCGGCGCCAACGTCACAGTGGCCACGCCGCGCGGCTACTCCCCTGACATCGAGATTGTGACCCTGGCGCGCGACATCGCGCAGGCAAATGCATGCGAGGTGCGTCTGCTACAGGATCCTCAGGCGGCGGTCGAAGGCGCAGACGCCGTGTACACCGATGTGTGCGTCAGCATGGGCTTTGAGCATGAGTCGACCAAGCGTGCACCTATCTTCCGCCCGTTCCAGGTCAACGAGGCCCTGATGCAGAAGGCCGCGGCAAATGCAGTCTTCATGCATTGCCTGCCCGCGAGACGCAACGCTGAAGTCACGGATGCTGTACTCGACGGCCCGCAGTCGATCGTTTTCGATCAGGCGGAAAACCGGATGCACGCGCAGAAGGCATTGCTGCTTCTGCTGCTGGGCGGCCTTGCCAACACCGAAAGCCTCCGCGCCGCATCGAATCTGTCATAGGGTAACGCGCCAGAGGGTCAACAACTACGAAAGTGATCGGCCCGCGGCCATTTGTGCCGCGCAACAAGAGTTCAGGAATCTGAAGGAGAGATGCAACATGGCAAAGAAAGTTGTACTGGCTTATTCCGGAGGGCTCGATACCTCCATTATCATTCCGTGGCTCAACGAGAACTATGGCATGGATGTCATCGCCATGATCGCCGATGTTGGCCAGGGCGATGACATGGATGCCGTGGTGGCCAAGGCCTATGCGACAGGCGCAAAGAAGGCGGTGGTGCTCGACCTTCGCGAAGAGTTCCTGAGGGAGTACGTGTACCCCACGGTTCGGGCCGGCGCCATCTACGAGCACAAATATCTGCTGGGCACTTCCATCGCCCGCCCCATTATTGCCAAGCACCAGGTTTTGACTGCGCTGAAGGAAGGCGCAGAGGCCGTTGCTCACGGTTGCACCGGCAAGGGCAATGATCAGGTCCGTTTCGAACATGCCTATCAAGCCCTTGCGCCAGAACTCACGATCATTGCGCCATGGCGCGAATGGGATTTGAAGAGCCGTGAAGACTGCCTCGATTACGCCGAGAAGCATGGCGTGCCCCTGGCGCAGAGCCGCACCAAGATTCACTCTCGCGACCGCAATCTCTGGCATATCAGCCACGAGGGAGGCGAGTTGGAAGATGCAAACAACGCTCCGCTGGACTCCACATGGGTCTGGACGCGAAGCCCCAAAGAAGCTCCAGACCGGGACGAGGTTGTCGAGATCGGCTTTGAGCAAGGCACGCCCGTCTCAGTCAATGGGCAGGGCCTGGAACCGGTGCAGCTCGTTGAACTGCTGAATGAGATCGCGGCCCGCAATGCCGTCGGCCGTATCGACATCGTTGAAAACCGTTTTGTCGGCATGAAGAGCCGCGGCATTTATGAGACGCCCGGCGGCACGCTCATTACCGCCGCGCACCGTGAGCTTGAGTCCCTCACGCTGGAGCGCGAGGTCGCGCACTTCAAGCAGGGTATCGCGCTCAAATATGCCGACCTGGTCTACAACGGACTCTGGTTCACGCCCCTGCGAGAGGCTCTAGACGGCTTTGTCGCAAAGACGCAGGAGAACGTAACGGGTGCCGTGAAGCTCGCGCTTTACAAGGGCAACATCGCGGTTGCTGGCCGTACGAGCCCCTTCTCTCTCTATTCGAATGAGCTCTCATCCTTCACGATGGGCGAGAGCTACGATCAAAAGGATGCCAAGGGATTTATTCGCATTCTTGCTCTGCCTGCGCGCACACAGGCGCATCTTCTGGCCAAGCAAAAGGAGGCAGTGAAGTGAAGATGTGGTCTGGCCGCTTTCGTGATCCGCTCGACGCGGAGTTCGAACAGTGGCAACGTTCCATCATCTTTGACTGGCGGCTCCTCGATGAAGAGGTAGCCGCCAGCAAGGCCCATGCATCTGCACTGGCAGCGGCAGGTGTGCTCACGACGCGCGAGCTCGGCGAAATTCGCTCCGCATTGGATGGAATCGCATCCGCACATGCTTCGGAAGAAGGCAAGGCGCAGGTGCGGAATCATGCCACGGCTGAAGACATTCATCACTTTGTCGAGCTTTCGCTGGCGAATCTTCTTGGGCCCCTGGGGCTTAAACTGCACACGGGCCGCAGCCGCAACGAACAGATCGCCACCAATCTGCGACTCTATGTGCGCAAGCAGATCGACCTGGTTGTGGAATCACTTGCCGCATGGAGCCGGGCACTCGTGGATCAGGCCCGCAATGCCGGAGACGCTGTGATGCCCAGCTACACCCACCTGCAGCGCGCTGAACCCGTGCTCGTAGCTCATTGGCTTCTGGCTTACGTTGAGATGGCATTGCGCGATGCTACACGGCTGCGCGACTGCACAGCCAGGCTCAACTTCTGCCCGCTTGGTTCGGGCGCGGTTGCCGGCGCAACGCTGGCCCTCGATCGCAATATCGCTGCGCGCGAACTAGGCTTCACAGCGCCCACGCCAAATTCCATGGACGCCACCAGTGACCGCGACTTCATCCTCGAATATCTGCAGGCTCTTACGTTTGTTGGGCTGCACCTCAGCCGTTTTGCTGAAGAGATCACGCTCTTTGCGACAGCGGAGTTTGGGTTCGTTGGCCTGCCGGAAGCATTTTCCACTGGATCGAGCGCAATGCCGCAGAAGAAAAACCCTGACCTGACGGAGTTGATCCGGGCCAAGGTCGGCCGCATTCACGGCGCAGCAGAGGCCGTCACACTGCAGCTCAAGGGACTGCCCCTGGCCTACAATAAGGATATGCAGGAGACCCAGGAGCCGGCATTTTCTGTCGATTTTGTGCCGCAGATGCTTGCGCTTGTTGCGCGCTTTACAGCCGCCCTTCAATTCAATTACGACCGGATGGCGTCGGCTGCACAGTCGGGCTACCTTAACGCCATGGCTGCTGCCACCTATCTGGTTCACAAGGGCGTTCCCTTTCGGACCGCGCACGAGAAGATCGGCAACGCGGTGCGCTACGCGCTCGAGAAGGGGGTTGAGTTAGACGATCTATCCCTTGGCGAACTCCGCGAATTCGGCGAGGAGTTTGGGGAGGATTTTTTTGCCGCCATCGCATTGACCGCAACTCTGGATTGCCACAACGTAGTAGGCGGAACCGCGCGCGAACGCGTCCATCTGGCTCTCGCTGCAGCCTCCGATCGGATTGCCGCGCTCTCACAGGAGGTTCTCCATGCTGGTGCGTAAGGCCCGGCTTCAGGATGCCTCCAACGTCTACGACATTGTGAACTCGCTCTCCGGCGATGGCACATTGCTCAAGAGACCCTTTGCGGAGATCTGCGAAAACATTCGCGACTTTACCATAGCCGAGTCAGACGGCGGCGCCTTTTTGGGTTGCGGTGCGCTCCATTTCTACGGGCCGCATCTCTGCGAAGTGCGCTCCGTCGTCGTCAAACCAGAAGCCAAGGGGCAGGGCGCGGGCGGGCGGATTCTTGGAGCCCTCATCGATGAGGCGGAAGAGCATGGCATCCAATCCGTTTGTCTGTTTACGCGGATCCCCGACTTCTTTTTCAAGTTCGGCTTCCGTACGGTGGAAGACAAGGCCGAGCTGCCCGACAAGATATTCAAAGACTGCCAGAGTTGCCCTCGGCTCCATCGCTGTGACGAGGTAGCCATGGTGCGCGGACGCATTCCCCGCATCTCCATTCTTGGCCCGCGGATTGAAGCGGAGCAACTTGTGCGATTGTCTGGCTAGCGCCTTTGGCT
>VFSW01001430.1_pt1 | contig 36474 bp, 30 predicted proteins | sample 5358111 | NCBI WGS metagenome assembly VFSW01 (sample SAMN11554181, study PRJNA540505) | mine drainage metagenome | isolation source: sediment from site ElyBrook_90M | place: USA: Ely Copper Mine, Vershire, VT | collected 2017 | reverse complement strand
GCGCCAGAATGATCCTTGCGGCCTCTGCGCTGGGCGTCTCGCCGGCGTCCAGCGTCATCAGCGCCTCGATTTCGGCAAGTTCTTGCATTTGCGCCGCCCGCGCCGGGCCATCATCAAGCAGCGGCAGCAGGGCCTCGCTGAGCTTTTGCGGCGTGGCGTCGCGCTGCAGCAGTTCGGGGATGAAGTTCTTGCCCCGCACCAGATTGGGCAGGCTGAAGGAGGTCGCGGTCACGACGTATTTCAGCAGCATTTCGGGTGGGCTGACCCGGTAGGCCACCACCATCGGCACTTTGGCCAGCGCCAGTTCCAGCGTCACCGTGCCCGACACCGCCAGCGCCGCCCGCGCCTGCCGGAACGCCGCCCATTTGGCCGCCTCACCGGTGACGATTTCCGGCTGAATCGCAAAATCGGCGACAATGGCGCGGATGCGGGCCTCGTGATGCTGCACCGCCGGGAGCACCGCGCGCAGACCAGGATGCCGGGCGGTGATCAGCGCCAAAGCCCGGCAGAAATCCGGCAGAAGCCGCTCGATTTCGCTGCGGCGCGAACCGGGCAGCAGCAGCAGGGTGCCGGGCCTCATAGCGCGCGCGGCCTCGTCGGCAGCGCTGGCGCGCCAGTCGGCGGCACGCTCGATCAGCGGGTGGCCGATATAGGTGCAGGCTGGCCCACCCAGCCGCAGATGCGCGGCAGGCTCGAATGGCAGCAGCGCCAGCACACAATCGACATAGGCGCGCATTTTTTTGGCGCGGCCCGGACGCCACGCCCAGACCGACGGGCTGACATAATCCACCACCGGCAGATCAGGGCGCGTGGCGCGCACGATGCGGGCGACGCGATGCGTGAAATCGGGACTGTCGATGATGACCAGCACATCGGGCCTGGCGGCCAGCACCGCTGCCGCAGTTTCGCGAATGCGGCGAAACAGCGTCGGCAAGCGGCGGATCACCGGCACAAAGCCCATCACCGCAATCTCCTCCAGCGGAAACAGGCTTTGCAAGCCTTCGCGCGCCATCGCCTCGCCGCCAACGCCAATGATCCCGACGTTGGGGGCCTCGGCCCGCAACGCCTGCATCAGTTTGAAACCGAGTTGATCGCCGGAAGCTTCGCCGACAATGACAAAAACCCGTGGCCCCGTGCGGGCGGCTTCAGGCATCTTGTTCGGCGCGCGGCGTGCAGATGGCCCGGTCGCCACCCTGGCGGATGAAACTCAGCACCTCGCGCACTTGCTCATGATCGGCAAATTCCAATGCCAGATCCTCGACCCGCTCCTTCAGCGTGCCCTCAAAGGCGAACAGCAGGCGGTAGGCGCGGCGCAGATCATGGATCGCCTCGCGCGAAAATCCGCGCCGCTTCAGCCCGACCAGATTGAGGCCCGACAAGGTCGCCCGGTTGCCCATGGCGAGGCCGTAGGGAATGACGTCATTCTCGACGCCCGCCAGGCCGCCAATCATCGCATGATGGCCGATGCGGACATATTGATGCGCCGCCGAACCGCCGCCCATGATGACGCAATTGCCAAGCTGGCAATGGCCGCCGAGCATGACATTATTGACCAGCAGCACTTCATCGCCCAATTGGCAATCATGCGCGACATGGGCATGGGCAAGGAAAGTGCATTTGTCGCCAACTTTGGTCAGCCCGCCGCCGCCCGCCGTGCCGGGGTTCATGGTCACGCCTTCGCGGATCGTGCAGTCGCGGCCAATCTCAAGCCGGGTTTCCTCGCCCCTGAATTTCAAATCCTGCGGCTCATGGCCAATCGACGCAAACGGGAAAATCCTGGTGCGGGCACCAATGCTGGTGCGCCCGGCCACCGCGACATGGCTCAAAAGCTCGACGCCATCGCCAAGCACGACCCTCGCCCCCACATGGCAGAAAGGCCCAATTTTGACGCCGTGCCCCAGACTTGCGCCAGGCTCCACCATCGCCAGCGGATGAATGAGGCTGTCGGTCGCCGCCGTGCCGAGCGAAGCTGTTGCCATCTCAGTCATGCACCAGCATGGCGCTGAGTTCAGCCTCGCAGACGGTGGCACCATCAACTTTGCCTATCCCGTGATACCACCACATATTGCGGCGCTGGTTGATCTTGCGCAAATGGAATTCCACTTGGTCACCCGGTTGCACCGGCTTGCGGAATTTCACTTTGTCCATGGTCATGAAATACACCAGCGACGGGCGGCCCTTGTCCTTGAAGGCATTGACGCAAATCGCCCCTGCCGTCTGCGCCATGCCTTCAATCAGCAGCACGCCGGGCATGATCGGGCGACCGGGAAAATGCCCCTGGAACTGCGGTTCGTTGAAGGTGACATTCTTGATTCCGATGCAGCTTTCATCGCCGTTGATGGCGATGATGCGATCCACCAGCAAAAACGGATAGCGATGCGGCAGCGATTCGAGCAGGCGCAGGATATCCATGCTCTCAAGACTTGTATCACCGGCCCCAGTCATCATTCAGCGTCCTTGTTTTTTGACCCGTCTGCCTTTTGTTTTATCAATTGCTCAATGCCAAGCAAGGTGCGAAACCATTCCCGCATCGGGCGGGCGGGCGAACCGCCCCAGCGCTCGCGGGGCGGAACATCGCCCATGACGCCCGATTGCGCGGCGATCTGCGCACCCGCGCCAATGCGCAAGTGCCCGGTGATCCCCGCCTGACCGCCCAGCGCCGCAAAATCACCGATTTCGGTCGAACCGGAAATGCCGACCTGCGCGACAATGACAGCGTGACGCCCAATCACGACATTATGGGCGATCTGCACCAGATTGTCGATTTTGGCCCCCTCGCCGATCACGGTGTCGCGAATCGCCCCGCGATCAATCGTCGTGTTGGCCCCGATCTCGACGCGATCCTGAATAATCACCCGCCCGACCTGCGGCACCTTCAGGTGGCCCTGTGGCCCCATGGCAAAGCCAAACCCATCCTGGCCGATGCGCGCGCCCGGATGAATGATGACATGATCGCCGAGCAAGGCGTGGCTCAAGGTGACATGCGCGCCAATGCTGCAATTGCGCCCGATGCGCACCTGCGCGCCAATCACGCCATGCGGGCCAATATGCGTGCCCGCACCAATTTCCGCGCCCGCACCGATGACGACGCCCGGATCGAGCGTCACGCCATCCTCAAGCCGGGCGTCGGGATGAATGAAGCAGGCCTCGCGGCCCTCACCCGGCAGCAGCGCAACCGGGCGCAGCGCTTCGGGATAAAGCAGGCTCAGGAGTTTGGCGAAGGCGATGTAGGGTTCCGGCACCACCAGAGCCAGCGTTCCGGCGGGCACCTTGTCGGCATAGCGCGGCGCAACAAAACACGCCCCCGCCTTGGTGGCGCGCAGGGCATCAAGATATTTCGGGTTTTCCAGAAACGACAACTCGTGCGCCCTGGCGCGATCAAGCGGCGCGACGCCGCCAAAGCTCAAGGCGGCATGATCGCCGCCCGGCAGCGTTGCGCCGGTGGCAGCACAGATGTCAGCAACGAACAGCGGCGTCGGGGTTTTGAAAAACTGCGGCTCAGCCATCAGCGCCCTGCCCCGCATGTCCGGCCCACGGCAGCCAGCCGCCCCACGGTGCTGATAAAATTACGGCCACCGAAGTGGCCGCAATCTTTTAGGCAAAGTGACTGATCCAGCCATGGTGCCATCAGAACGATGCACCACCAGAGAAGCTGAAGGCCTGCGTCTGATCGCCGGGAGCCTTGGTCAGCGGGAAGGCATAATTGATCCGGATCGGCCCCAGCGGCGAGGCCCAGAGGATTGACGCGCCCACTGACGACCGGATTTTCCGGGAATCATACACGCTCACGCATGTACCTTGCGTATAGGTCGGTGCTTGATCGTTGTAAGTACAAGGCGCACCGCCAGCAAAATTGGTTTTGCCCTGATAGCCAAACAACGTACCGGCATCGGCGAACACGGCTCCACGCAGGCCCAATTCGCGCGGCGTGCCGAAGAGCGGGAACTGCACCTCGGCTGAAGCGCCAAGATATGTTGTGCCGCCAAGGCTGTTGGATTGCGGATCGACACCAAGCGACACATCACGCGGCCCCATGCCGCCTGGTGCAAAGCCCCGCACCAGCGAGTCACCGAGGTTGAAATTATCAGCCAGACGCAATTTCTTGCCGCCATAGCCGTAGATATTGCCTGCCTGGAAGTGCAGGATGCCGACAAAGTCATCGGTAATCGGGTGGAACAGGCGCAGATCGCCGGTGTTGCGGAAGAACTTTGAGCTACCCCCAAGTCCCGCCACATCGCTTGTCACCGAACCGACAATACCGTCCGTCGGGTCTTTCAGATTATCGAGCGAATTATAGGACAACGTCACGCCAGCCAGCGAAGTCAGCGTGCGGCCCTGCGATTCCTTCACCGCCAGCGAAGCTTCACCATTGGTCAGACAGTTGTTGGTGGCTGACAGCGCGGGCGCACCCGCCGTACCGGGCGTCACGCCTGGGATCGGCACGGTGCAATCATTATAAGGCTGCAACGCCGTGTTCGGGATATAAATCTGCGTCTCATACAAAGAATAGTGCGGCGAGACGCTCCATTCGTCGGTGAGCGGGATGCCGAGGCTGGCCGTACCGCCGGTGACGATGGTCTGATAGGTCGAATAGACGTTGACGCTCTGCTCCTTGCGGTACAGGTCCAGACTGCCCGACATCCGATAACCGAGGAAATAGGGCTGGACGAAGGAAGCTTCATAGCCGCTGGAATACTGGCCCTTGCTCACCGAGAGCTTCACAAACTGGCCACGTCCCAGAAAATTCGAATCCGAGATCGAAGCGCTGGCCAAAAAGCCATCGACGGTGGAATAACCACCACCAATCGAGAAGGCCCCCGAGGATTTCTCGACCACATCGACCACGACAATCACTTTGTCCGGTGCCGAGCCCTGCACTGTGGTGATTGCCACTTTCTTGAAGAAGCCCAAAGCTTCGAGCCGCCGCTTGGCTTCGTCGATCAGCACCTGATTATAGGCGTCGCCCTCGCCAATATCGAATTCGCGGCGAATGACATAATCGCGGGTCTTGGTGTTGCCGCGAATTTGCAGCCGTTCGATATAGGCCTTCTGGCCCGGATCAATGGCAAAATGCACCGCGACTGTGTGCGCTGCCGCATCGCGGTCACCCTGGGGGGTCACATGCGCGAAGGGATAGCCGGCCACGTCCACGGCCTTGGTCAGCGCGACCGATGATTTCTGGATGTCGTCGCCATTATAAATCTCGCCGGGGGCCACCAGCAGCCTGTTCTGCAGCCCTGCGGTGTTCAACCCGGTCACGCTCGACACGATGTTCACCGAGGAGATGCGGTACTGCGGGCCTTCTTCCATCGAGATGTTGATGATGTAGCCTTTTTTGGCCGGATCATAATGGACGTCGGAACCGGTGATGCGGAAATCGATATAGCCGTTCTTGAGATAATAGCGGCGGATGTGATCCTCGTCCGTGGCAAGCTTGTCGGGATCATAGACGTCGCTGGATTTCAGCCACGACAGAAAGTTCATCTCCGTCGTCGACATGAGTCCACGCAAGGTGTGATCGGACACGGCATGATTGCCGGTAAAATGGATTTCGCGAACGCCGGTCTTCTCGCCTTCGTTGATTTCGAACACGACATCGACGCGGCCATCCGGCAGGTTGACTATCTTGTCACTCACCGTCGCGTCACGGTGACCGCCATGGACATACGCTTCCTTGATGGCTGCGACGTCAGACGCCACCAGACCGGGATCAAAAGCCCCGCCCGAGCGCGACTGGATCTGCTGCTTGAGCTGCGCGTCCTTCAGCTTGCTGTTGCCTTCGAAGGCCACGTGGTTGATGCGCTTGTTGTCGACAAGATCGACCACCAGCCGCGCGCCTTCACGATGCACCGTCACTTTGGCGAAGCGCCCGGTCTCGTAAAGCCCCTTGATACCAGCATTGATCTGATCAGGTGACGTGCCCTGGAAATAGCTTTGCACTGTTGCCGGATCGGCATTGGTGGAGCCGTGCACCACCACAGACAGCGCGAACGCCGCCCCGCTCAGCCATAAAGTGGTGACCATGACGGCCAAAACCAAGCTCAGACGTCTGAACACCCCGGCAACGACCGCCATGAATTTGTTTCCACTTTTTGGAAGTTCCCCGCCCCTGGGCCTGGACCACTTCGCTGATTTCTACCCATACCGTCGATGGAACGACCCCGGTCAACGATCCTGATAATTCTTCTTAACCTTCTACAAACTTTCGCCCTTCCTGCAAACCCTCATTTGCGGCCAGCGATCGAATTTGGCAAGACCGTTGCCCGAAAGCCACGCTTTTGCTTCCAGACAAGGTTAAGAGATTTCATCTTTTCGGCGCAATCGGCACCAGGCAGCCCGCTGCCCCAAAGTCAACTGCGACACCACGAAGCGGCCCGCGCCGCGCCCTGGGCCATCTCTGGTTCGAATCGGCAGGCCGCTGACACCAGCCTCTCTCGCCCGGCGGGCACCACATTATTGAAATGCGTAGGCGTCCATCATCAGCACGCCAAATTCGTGCGAACTGTGCACGCGCGTGCCTTTCGCGCCCTCGCCCGCCGCACCAAAGGCGAAGGGTAGCGGCAGGAAGTGATCTTCACTGGGATGGTTTTCACGCGCAAAAGGCGCGCGCTCGCGGTAATGGATGATGTCCTCCAGCGCGCCATGGCTGACCCGATCCTCGACCCAGACGGCGAAATCCTTCACCCATTCCGGCGCGGCGGCATCGGCCTTGTAGCCGCCCTTGAAGAAGGCACCGAGATTATGCGTCAGACTGCCCGAGCCGATGATCAGCACACCTTCATCGCGCAGTGGTGCCAGGGCCCGCCCCATGTCCACATGATGCGCGGCACCGGCCTGTGTCTGGATGGCGACCTGCACCACTGGAATATCGGCATCAGGGTAGAGCAATTTCAGGGGCACCCAGGTGCCGTGATCGAAACCGCGATGCGCAACAGGCTGGGCTTTCAGCCCTGCCGTCGCCAGAAGCTCCACAGCCCGCTCCGCTAGCTCCGGCGAGCCTGGTGCCGGATAGACCATTTTATAGAGTTCGGGCTCAAACCCGCCGAAATCATAGATCATTTCCGGCTTGGCATCTGCGCTGACGGCGGGCGCGCGCGTTTCAAAATGCGCGCTGGCAATCAAAATGGCTTTGGGCCGCCCAAGGCTCTTGCCATAGCTTTCAAGGAAAAGCTTGGCCTGCGTATTGTGCAGCACCAGATTAGGTGCGCCATGCGAGATGAACAGGGTCGGAAAGCGTGAAGTCTGTGGCATGGGAAAAACCCTCGTTGGCAAGTACCCTTGTTGGCATGTGCCGTGTTGGGTCTCATATAATAATTCATGGCGCCGTTGTCGTTGCAGAAACGCAAGCAAGCTATTGCTTCATTCTGCTGCTGCAACAATGGCGGCGGGTGCGCGGCTGGCGCGCTCGGCCTTCAGCCGCTCAGCCACCAGAAACGCCACCTCGATCGCCTGTTCGGCATTAAGGCGCGGATCGCAATGGCTGTGGTAACGGTCATGCAGTTCGGTATCGGAAATCGAGCGCGCGCCACCTGTACACTCGGTGACGTTTTTACCGGTCATTTCTAGGTGGACGCCGCCGGCATAGGTGCCTTCGGCCTGATGCACGTCGAAAAACTGGCTGAGTTCGGCGGTGATCATTTCGAAGGGCCGGGTCTTGTAGCCGGACATCGCCTTGACGGTGTTGCCGTGCATCGGATCGCATGACCACACCACCACCTTGCCTTCACGCTCGATAGCGCGCACCAGCCCCGGCAGGTGCGCCTCGACCTTGCCTGCCCCAAAGCGGCAGATCAGCGTCAGCCGCCCCGGCTCATTTTCCGGGTTGAGCATGTCGGTAAGCCTGAGCAAACCATCGGGCGTCACCGTGGGGCCGCATTTCAGGCCAATCGGGTTCTTGATGCCGCGCATGTATTCCACATGGGCATGGTCAGGCTGGCGCGTGCGATCCCCCACCCAGAGCATGTGCCCCGATGTTGCATAGGGATCGCCCGAGGTTGAATCGGTCCGGGTCATCGCCTGCTCGAACCCGAGCAGCAGCGCCTCGTGGGAGGTGTAGAAATCCGTGCCGCGCATTTCCTGATGCGTCTCAGGATCAAGGCCGATGGCCCGCATGAAGCCCAGCGTCTCGGTGATGCGGTCGGCCACTTCCTGATAGCGCCCGGACTGCGGGCTGTCCTTGACGAATCCGAGCATCCAGCGATGGGCATTTTCGAGATTGGCATAACCGCCGGTGGCAAAGGCGCGCAGCAGATTGAGGGTGGCGGCCGACTGCCGATAGGCATCAATCTGGCGGCGCGGATCGGGCTGGCGGCCCTCGCTGGTGAAGGCAATGTCATTGACAATATCGCCGCGATAGGCGGGCAAGGTCACGCCATCAAGGGTTTCATGGTCGGAGGAGCGCGGCTTGGCAAATTGCCCGGCGATTCGGCCGACTTTCACCACAGGCAAGGCTGCCGCGAAAGTCAGCACCACCGACATTTGCAAAAACACGCGGAAAAAATCGCGGATGTTATCGGCAGAATGTTCGGCAAAGCTCTCGGCGCAATCGCCGCCCTGCAGCAAAAACGCCTGGCCCGCCGCCACTTTGGCCAAAGCCCGCTTGAGTTTGCGCGCCTCGCCGGCAAAAACCAGCGGCGGGAATCCAGCAAGCTGCGCCTCAACCGCCTCGAGCCCTGCACTATCCGCATAATCCGGCATCTGGGCCACTGGCTTGGTGCGCCACGAACTCGACGACCACGGCGCGCTTTTCATCCGATTGCTCCTTGTACTTTTGAATTTGAGTACTTTTGAATTTGAGTACTTTTGAATTTGACCTTAGGGTCGGGCTGGCCACTCCATGCGCCAGAAACCACGCTTCCTGGGGTGTCTATAGGCGCTGGGCGCGTGTTTTCCAACCCGTTTCAGCGCGCTGGCCCCACGAGCACGCCTTGAAGGCCGGGCCGTCCCTCAGCCAAAGCTCGCCATTTTGGCGTCAGCCTTGGCGGCTTCGAGGATTTCAAAGGCCTTGCCGCTTTGCATTTTGGAAATATCATCCTGATATTTCAGGAGCACGCCGAGCGTGTCATTGACCTCTGCGGGGTTGAGCGCCACAGCATCAAGTTCGGTCAAGGCGCTGGCCCAATCGAGCATTTCGGCGACGCCGGGCACTTTGAACAGGTCTTCCTTGCGCAAGCGCTGCACGAAGGCGATGAGCTCGGCGGAGAGCTGCTCAGGCGCGTGCGGCGCACGCACCGCAAGGATGCGGCGCTCGCGGACAGCATCGGGGTAATCCACCCAATGATACAGGCAGCGGCGCTTCAGCGCATCATGAATTTCCCGGGTGCGGTTCGATGTCAGAATCACGATCGGCGGCGCGGCGGCTTTGATGACGCCGATTTCGGGAATTGTAATCTGAAAATCCGACAGGACCTCCAGAAGATAGGCCTCAAAGGCCTCATCCGTGCGGTCAAGCTCGTCGATCAGCAGCACCGGCGGCCCGTTGACGTCGGGTTCAAGCGCTTGCAGCAACGGGCGGCGGATGAGATATTCATCGGAAAAAATGTCGCTTTTCAGGCTGTCGCGGCTGACGTCGCCGCCCGCTTCAGCAAGCCGGATGGCCATCATCTGCCGGGCATAATTCCACTCATAGACGGCAGCGGCGACATCAAGCCCCTCATAGCATTGCAGGCGAATGAGCTTGCGCCCAAGGCTGCTGGCCAAAACCTTGGCAATCTCGGTCTTGCCGACGCCCGCCTCGCCTTCAAGAAACAGCGGACGACCCATTTTCAGTGCCAGAAACAGCACCGTCGCCAGCGTCCGCTCGCCGATATAGCCAGCGCCCTCCAGCATGGCGAGTGTCGCATCAATCGAACTGGGCAATTGCACGGGAAGGGTCATGAGGGGCCAGGGCGTGAGTTAAATTGAGGCGGTGTTCGCTGTCTATATAGGGCAACTGATTTTGAAACCATCCCCGCATCGTCATGGCGCTGCGCGGCATCATTGGGGGGCCCTGCGCAGCCAGGGCGTCGCACAGAACCACAAGCCCCCCAACACAAACCCCTCCCGCAGCGCGGGAGGGGCATTGTCTTTCGCCTGAAAGGCTCAATGCGCGGCGGCGACCGCGCGTTTGGCCATGACGCCAATCAGATGGGCGCGATAGTCGGCATCGGCATGAATGTCGCTGTTGAGGCCATCGGCTGACACGGTTTTGCCAGCCAGCGCGGCAGCCGTGAAATTGCCCTTCAGGGCAGCTTCCAGCGCAGTGGCGCGGAACACGCCATTTTCCCCTGCCCCGGTCACGGCAACCCGTGCATCGGCGCCATGCTGGGCGACGAACACCCCGACCAGCGCATAGCGCGAGGCCGGATTGGGGAATTTTGCATAGCCGCTTTTTACCCCGGTCGGGAAGCTGATGTGGGTGATGATTTCACCTTCCGTCAGCGCCGTCTCGAACATGCCCTTGAAGAAATCATCCGCCTTGATCGCGCGCTTGTTGGTGGTGATGGTGGCATTCAGCGCCAGCACCGCCGAGGGGTAATCTGCCGCCGGGTCATTATTGGCGACCGAGCCGCCAATGGTGCCGCGATGGCGCACATGCGGATCGCCAATGCCGCCCGCCAGCGCTGCCAGGCCCGGCAAATGCGCCTTCACCAGCGCCGAATCGGCGACATGAGCATGGGTGGTCATCGCGCCGATGACGAGGTTGCCATCCTTGAGATGGATGCCTTGCAGCTCGCGCACGCCATGCAGATCAACCAGGTGCTTGGGCGCGGCAAGGCGCTGCTTCATGGTCGGGATCAGCGTATGGCCACCCGCGAGGATCTTGGCATCGGCCTGGCCGACGAGCTTGGCGGCGGCATCGACGCTGCCGGGACGGTGATAGTCGAATTCATACATGGTGTGTCACTCCATAAAGGGACTTGAAACGCCCCGCGCAACCGGCGCGCGGGGCGGCAAAATCATGCTCACTCGGCAGCCTTTTTCATCACGGCTTTCTGGGCAGCGCGCCACACGGCCTGCGGGGTGGCGGGCATGGCGATATTCTCGTGCCCGAGCGCATCGGTGATGGCGTTGATGACGGCGGGGGGTGCTGCAATGCAGCCCGCTTCGCCGCAACCCTTGATGCCGAGCGGATTCGAAGGGCAACGGGTCTCGGTAAAGCCGAGGTTGTAGCTCGGCAGATCATCAGCGCGCGGCATGGTGTAATCCATGTAGCTCGCAGTCAGCAACTGCCCGTCCTTGTCATAGATCGCCCCTTCAAGCAGCGCCTGGCCAATACCCTGGGCAATGCCGCCATGCACCTGGCCCTCGACGATCATCGGGTTGATGATCACTCCGAAATCATCCACCGCCGTCCAGCGCTCAATCCTGGTGATGCCGGTATCGGGATCGATCTCGACTTCGCAGATGTGCACGCCCGCCGGGAAGGTGAAGTTGGTGGGGTCATAAAACGCCCCCTCCTTCAAGCCCGGCTCCAGTTCCTGGCCGTTGAATTTATGGGCAACATAGGCCTGCAGGGCAACCGAGCCAAAATCAATCGATTTGTCGGTGCCCTTCACCGTGAACTTGCCGTCCTTGAACTCGATGTCGCCTTCGGCAGCTTCAAGCACATGGCCCGCAACCTTCTTGGCCTTGGCCTCGATCTTGTCGAGCGCGCGCGAAATCGCCGACATGCCGACCGCCCCGGAGCGCGAGCCATAGGTGCCCATGCCCATCTGCACCTTGTCGGTATCGCCATGGACGATCGAGACATTGTCGATCGGAATGCCAAGGCGCTCCGACACGAGCTGGGCGAAGGTGGTTTCGTGGCCCTGGCCGTGGCTGTGCGAGCCGGTGAGCACTTCTACCGTGCCCACTGGATTGACGCGCACTTCGGCTGATTCCCACAGGCCAACGCCAGCACCCAGCGAGCCCACCGCCGCCGACGGCGCAATGCCGCAAGCCTCGATATAGGAAGAAAAGCCGATGCCGCGCAGCTTGCCCTTGGCAGCAGACGCTGCCTTGCGCGCGCCGACACCCTTGTAATCGGCCATTTCCAGCGCCTTGATCATCGAGGCGTTATAATCGCCGCCATCATAAGTGAAGATCACCGGCGTCTGGTGCGGGTATTGGGTGACAAAATTCAACTGGCGGAACTTCGCCGGATCAACGCCCACCTCGCGCGCCGCGACTTCGACGAGCCGCTCAATCACGAAGGTCGCTTCAGGCCGACCGGCACCACGATAGGCGTCAACCGGCGCAGTGTTGGTATAGACGCCATCGACCTCGGCATAAATGGCCGGGATATTGTATTGCCCCGACAGCAACGGCGCATAAAGATAGGTCGGCACCGACGAGGAGAAGGTCGAGAGATAAGCGCCGAGATTGGCAGTCGTTTTCACGTGCAGGCCGATGATCTTGTGATTGGCGTCGAGCGCCATTTCGGCATGGGTCACATGATCACGACCATGGGCATCTGACAGGAAAGCCTCGGTGCGGTCTGCCGTCCATTTCACCGGACGACCAACCTTCTTGGCTGCCCATACGCACACCGTCTCTTCGGCATAGATGAAGATTTTCGAGCCGAAACCACCGCCAACATCCGGCGCAATGACGCGCAGCTTGTGTTCGGGAGCAACGCCGATGAACGCCGAGAGCACAAGGCGGGCAACATGCGGGTTCTGGCTGGTGGTGTGCAGGCAGAAAGTCTCCGTGCCGGCCTCGTATTCGCCGACCGCTGCGCGCGGCTCCATCGCGTTCGGGATGAGGCGGTTGTTGACGATGTCGAGCTTCGTGACGTGGGCAGCCTTGGCGAATGCGGCTTCGGTTGCAGCCTTGTCGCCAAGATGCCAGTCGTAAACCCTGTTGTCGGCTGCTTCGCCATGCACTGCGGCCGATTTCAGGGCGCTGGCGGTGTCGGCATTGGCCGGCAGCACGCCATAAGTGACGTTGATTTTCTCGGCGGCGTCCCTGGCTTCCGCCAAAGTGTCGGCGATGACCACGGCGACATGATCGCCGACATAACGCACCTTGCCCTGCGCCAGGGCCGGATGCGCGCCGGCCTTCATCGGTGAACCATCCTTCGAATGGATCATCCAGCCGCAAATCAGCCCGCCGATCTTGTCATCGGCCAAATCCTTGCCGGTGAAGATCGCGCAGACACCGGGCATTTTCAGCGCTTCGGCGTAATCAATAGCGTCGAGTGTCGCGTGCGCATGCGGCGAACGCAAAAAATAGGCGAAGGCCTGACCGTGACGGTTGACGTCATCGGTGTAATGGCCCTGGCCGGTGATAAAGCGGAAATCTTCCTTACGCCTGACAGGTGCACCAATGCCGGTCGCACTCATGATCGTCTCTCCCATTCATTGTTGACGCCTTTGCAAAAGTGCCAAGGCCAGGATTTTCATTCCAGATTGCGCTCAATTGCGCTCAAACCAAAGCTCGATCACTCAGCGGCTTTGGCCATGCCTTCCATGGCCTTGGCACCAGCGGCCACCGCCTTGACGATGTTATGATAGCCCGTGCAGCGGCAGATATTGCCTTCCAGCTCGTCGCGGATGGTGTGCTCGTCGAGGTCATGACCCTTGCGGTTGACCATATCGACCGCCGACATGATCATGCCGGGCGTGCAATAGCCGCATTGGAGGCCATGATGCTCGCGGAACGCTGCCTGCATCGGATGCAGTTCGGTGCCGTGAGCCAACCCCTCGATGGTGGTGACGTGCGCACCCTCGCAGGCGACCGCCAGCGTGGTGCAACTCTTGATGGCATGGCCATCGACATGCACGACGCAGGCACCGCACTGGCTGGTATCGCAGCCGACATGCGTGCCCGTCAGGCGCAGCGTCTCGCGCAGAAACTGCACAAGCAGGGTGCGCGGCTCCGCATGGCCCTTAACCGCCTTGCCGTTCACCGTCATATGAATCATGGGCATTCGTGTCTCCCTTGCCTAATCATGTAAAAAGCGTTTGTCGAAACCAGAAAGGCGGTCAGGCAACTGACCGCATAAAAAGCGCACCGGTTTGAACTGGTCGCAAAACTCTGGCTGCTGTGTTTCATTCAACCCTGTCTTGGAACACACGTTTCATCGTGCGCCGATTTCAGGCATAGTGTGATGAAGCTTGGGAGAGGTCAACAGGCGATTTGGCAAAGAGGGCGTTTCCGTTCTTAGCCTTTCGCCGGATTTGGCGCTTTATGGCCGTTACATATTCCACTATTGCCGTTGCATCTATCACTAAGGATAAGACCATGCCCGTTTACAGTCTCGATGGCATCAAGCCTGAACTCCCGGCCAACGGCGATTGCTTCATCGCGCCCGGTGCCCATGTCATCGGCAAGGTCACGCTCGGTGAAGGTGCCAACATCTGGTTTGGCGCGACATTGCGCGGCGATAACGAGCGGATCAGCGTCGGCGCGCGCTCCAATGTGCAGGAAGGCTGCATCCTGCATACCGACATGGGCTTTCCGCTCAGCATCGGCGATGATTGCACCATCGGTCACGGTGTCATTCTGCATGGCTGCACCATTGGCGCTGGCAGCCTCGTCGGCATGGGCGCGGTGGTGCTGAATGGCGCGAAGATCGGGCGCGGCTCGTTGGTGGGCGCGCACGCGCTGGTGACCGAAGGCAAGGAATTCCCGGATTTCTCGCTCATCGTCGGCTCACCCGCCAAAGCGGTGCGCACGCTCGATGAAAAAGCTCTCTCCGGGCTCATGACCTCCGCGGCGCATTATGTCGAGAACGGCAGGCGGATGCGGGCCGGACTGAAAGAGGTGGGGTGAGCGCGGGAGAGCCCTCTACCGGTCTTCCGGTTCGGCTGCGCCCTCCTCACCCTCCGCTTCCCGCATCATCCGCGCCTTGCGGATGCTGAAGGGGATGAGGGCGAAATAGGTCAATGTCAGCACGATCAGCGTTTCCATCGGCAAAGTGAACAGCAGCAGCGTCGCCGTTGCCCCGGCCAGCAGCACCAGCGGCACCTGTTCACGCGGCACGCGGCCAAAGGTTTTGCCGGAAAAATGCGGCACGCGACTGACCATGAGAAAGGCCACCAGCAGCATATAGGCAATGTCGATGCCGATGGTGAGCCTGGTCAACGGCCAGTGCAGCGCCGAGAGATTGAGATAGAGCGGCAGCAGCACCACCAGAGCGCCGGCGGGGGCCGGCATGCCGGTGAAAAAGTTCTTGGTCCAGGCCGGTTGGCTGGTATCGTCATGGCTGACATTGAATCTGGCGAGCCGCAGGGCGCAGGCGGTGGCAAACACCAGCGCCGCAAACCAGCCGAGCGGCTTGATCTGCGCGATGCCCCACATATAAAGTATCAGTGCAGGCGCGACACCGAAGTCAATGAAATCGGCCAAGGAATCCAATTCCGCGCCAAAGCGCGACGTACCCTTCAGGGCGCGGGCGATGCGGCCGTCAAGCCCGTCAAACACCGCTGCTGCGAGAATGGCAAGAACGGCGGAATTGAATTTGCCCTCCATGCCAAAACGAATCGCCGTCATGCCGAGGCAGAGCGCCAGCAATGTAATGACATTGGGCACGATGATGCGCAAAGGCACCCGCCGCAGCGGTCGGCGCCTGGTGAAATCTGGCTGAAACAAAGGTCGGTTCATGCCGCGACGATAGGCCGAAGCGTCGCCCGCGACAAGCCGCACTGTGTCGTGGCTGGCTTTGCGCCATCCACCCTTGCGCCAAAGAGCGCTGTCCTCAACGACCGCGCGTGCTGCGCAGGCGCTTCCAGTAATCGAGACGCTTTTTGATATCGCGCTCAAAACCGCGCTCGGGCGGGGAATAAAGCTCGCGACGCCCCAGCCCCTCGGGCCAGTAATTCTGGCCTGAAAACCCCTCTTCAGTATCGTGATCATAAATATAATCAGCGCCATAACCCTCAGATCGCATCAGGCTGGTTGGCGCGTTGAGAATGGTTTTGGGCGGCGGCAGCGAACCAGCGTCTCGCGCCAGGGCTTGTGCCGCCTTGAAAGCAACATAGACCGCGTTGGATTTGGGCGCGGTGGCCAGATAGACCGTGGCTTGCGCCAGAGCCAATTCGCCCTCCGGCGAGCCGAGAAACTCAAAGGCATCGCGCGCTGCAATGGTGAGGGTCAGCGCCTGGGGGTCGGCCAGGCCAATATCCTCGCTCGCCATCCGCACCAGACGACGCAGCAAAAACAGCGGGTCTTCGCCCGCGCCCAGCATCCGCGCGAGATAATACAGCGCGGCATCAGGGTCAGAGCCGCGCACGCTCTTGTGCAAGGCGGAAATCAGATTGTAATGCTGATCCTGGCCCTTGTCGTAAATGGGTGCGCGGCGCTGCACCAATGTCGTCAGGCCTGGCGTATCGAGCATCGCGCCGGGGACTGCCAGACGCCAGATATCTTCGGCGAGACTGAGCAAGGCCCGGCCATCGCCATCCGCCATGCCGATCAGGCTGGCGCGTGCCGCATCGTCAAGCGGCAGCGCCATCGCCATCTCGGCTTCCGCACGCACCAGCAGCGCCTCCAGCGCTGCATCATCGAGCGCATGAAACACCAGCACGCGCGCCCGCGACAGCAAAGCGGCATTGAGTTCGAAGGAGGGGTTTTCGGTAGTGGCACCCACCAGCGTGATGGTGCCATCCTCCATCACCGGCAAAAACGAATCCTGCTGCGCCTTGTTGAAGCGATGGATTTCATCGATGAACAGCAAGGTGCCACCGCCGGCCCGGCGGCGCTGGCGGGCTTCCTCGAACAGCTTCTTGAGATCTGCAACGCCGGTGAAAATCGCCGAAACCTGAATGAAATCCAGCGTCGTTTCCCGCGCCAGCAGCCGCGCCACGGTGGTTTTGCCGGTGCCCGGCGGCCCCCAGAAAATCAGGGAGCCGAAATGCCCACTTGCCAGAAGCCGCGTCAGCACCCCGCCTGCACCAACCAGATGCCCCTGCCCGGCGACATCGCGCAGTCTGTCTGGTCGCAGCCTCTCGGCCAGGGGCGCAGCGGGGGCTTCGGCGGCAAAGAGGCTCATGCCGGGTTCAGCCGCCAACGATCGAGGTGAAGACCTGACCGGCACGGTTGATGGTCAGCTTCCAGAAATGGTGCTCAACGGCGGTAACTTTCGCCAGGCTGGCCGTGTCGGCAATGGCGACACCATTGACGGCGATGATCACATCGCCCTTGCGCACATTATATTGCTGCGCCACCGAATTTGCAGCGACATCGCTCACCACCACGCCCTTCGTCACACCCTGGATGGCCATGTCCTCAATGACAGCGGGCGAGATGTTTTCCACCGAAGCGCCTTGTAGCGGCGATGGCCCGGTCAAGGCGCGCACATCGCGAGCCGGAATTTCCGGCGCGACCGTCAGCGCAACCGTGGCGCTGGCGCTCTGGCCATTGCGCAGATAGGTCAGTTTGCTCGTGCCACCCAGCGGCTCGATCCCGAAGTGGTAGCCAAAGCTCTCGACATCGTCGACCGGTTTGCCATCAATCGCCGTGATAATATCGCCGCGTCGCAGCCCGGCTTTGGCGGCGGGCCCATCGGCAAAAACGTTGGAAATCAAAGCGCCATCGGGCCGGGCCATGCCCAGCGAAGCGGCAATGTCCGGTGTTACGGATTGCAGCGACGCACCCAGCCACGGGCGGCGCACTTGATGGCCGCCATTGCGGGCCGCCGCAATCACCGCCTTCACCGTATCAATGGGAATGGCAAAGCCGATCCCCACCGAACTGCCGGTTTGCGTATAGATCGCCGAATTGATCCCCACGACATGGGCGTGCATATCGACCAGCGCACCGCCGGAATTGCCCGGATTGATCGCCGCATCGGTCTGGATGAAAAACCCGTAATTGGAGACGCCGACCTGCGTGCGGGCCAGTGCCGAAACAATGCCCTGCGTCACAGTCTGGCCGACACCAAACGGGTCGCCAATCGCCAGCACGATGTCGCCGACCTGCAGATTGTCCGATTCGCCCAGCGTCGCGGTCGGGAACGGCCCCGGCCCCTTGATTTTAAGCACCGCCAGATCCGTGCGCTTGTCGCGCAGCACGATGTCGGCCGGATATTCCCGCTTGTCGGCAAGGGCGATTTTCACTTTCGTCATGCCTGCGATGACATGGAAATTCGTGACCACCAGCCCGCTCGGATCAACAATCACGCCCGAACCCAATGATTGCTCGGTTCGCGCGCGCGTCCCCATGCCCTGTCCAAAAAACTGGCGGAATATCGGATCATTGAAGAATGGACTGTTCGGCACATTTTCGGTGCGCGAGGCAAAGACATTGACAACTGCGGGGAGCGCCTTCTTCACCACCGGCGCAAACGACAGCATTTCCGCGCCCTGCGAGGTTGGCACCCGCCGAAGATTCGCGTCAGCCTGGGCGGCGGTTGCGATGGCCGGGGTCATGGCAAGAATTGCCAGCAGCATCGAGAGGGAAAGCAGGCGCTTCACGAGTTCAATCTCCATGTGAGGTTGGTATCGGAGGATTCAAACGGTGTCGCCCGGCATTATGTCGTAATTCGGGATTGTGCCAGCAGATTTCGTCGGAGAGCTTGCGCGAGGCTCGCCCGCGCCTTTATCTTGCGGCATCGAAAGTGCTGAGAAAGTTGCATCATGAAAATCACGGCGGCGGTGTTGCGGCACGCGGGAGCAGCGCTCCCCTACGGACAATCCCGCCCCCTTGATATTTGCGAGGTCGAGCTTGCAGCGCCGGGCGCTGGCGAGGTGCTGATCAAGCTTCATGCGGCTGGCCTCTGCCATTCTGATCTTTCAGTCATGGATGGCTCACGGCCCCGGCCCCTGCCAATGGCACTCGGCCATGAGGCGGCGGGCGAAATCGTCGAAATCGGCTTGGGCGTCACGCGCTTCCAAGTCGGCGATCATGTCGTGCTGGTGTTCATGCCGGGCTGCGGCCACTGCCGCCCCTGCGCCACCGGCAGGCCGGCCTTGTGCGAGCCGGGTGCCGAGGCCAATGGCGCAGGCATGCTGTTGGCCGGGACAAGACGGCTCAGCGAGCACGGCGCGCCGCTCAACCACCACCTTGGTGTTTCGGCCTTTGCGACTTTTGCCGTAGTCTCGGAAAATTCCTGCGTCGCCATCGACAAGTCCCTGCCCTTTGACATTGCGGCCTTGTTTGGCTGCGCGGTATTGACCGGGGTTGGCGCGGTGGTCAATACAGCGGCGGCGGTGCCCGGTAGTTCCATGGCGGTGATCGGCCTTGGCGGGGTTGGCCTCAGCGCGGTTCTGGGTGCGGGGCTTTGCGGCGCGCGCCAGATTATCGCGGTCGATACCGACGAGGCCAAGCTGGCTTTGGCCAAGACCCTGGGCGCGACTCATGCCGTCAAGGCCGGAACGCCGACGGCACTGGAGGAAATCCGTGCCCTGAGCCAGGGCGGGGTTGATTACGCCTTCGAGATGGCCGGCGCTGTGCCCGCCCTTGAGCTGGCCTATGCGGCCACGGCGCGCGGCGGCACGACAGTCACCGCCGGACTGCCAGCGCCCGATCGCAACTTGTCCTTTCAGGCGCTCAGCCTCGTTGCTGCCGAGCGCACGCTGAAGGGCTCCTATATGGGCTCCTGCGTGCCGACGCGTGATCTGCCGCGCTATATCGCGCTGTATCAGCAGGGGCTATTAGCCGTGGACAAGCTGTTGACGCATCGCCTGAAGCTTGAAGACATCAACGAGGGCTTTGATCGCCTCCAGGCCGGGGCCTGCGTGCGGCAGGTGATCGAGTTTTCCTGAAGGGTCGTGAAATTAACGAGACTGTCAGGAAATCTTCCAGAGCCGCGACAAATGTGTCAGAGCAGTGTGATCGCAGCATTTCGGGCTTGCCATGGGGGCGTGGACGATTCTACGCAACATATTAGACTTTGCTGTTGATGAGGCGATGATGCAAACGTTGCGGCGAGCAGCTTTTTTCAGCAGCCTGCTCATGTTGAGTATGGCCCATTCAGCGGACGCTGATGATGTGCTGGCGGCGGCCACCGCGCATGTCGCGGCGGCGCAGGTCGCGCCAAAAACATGGAGCGGCCCCACTTCTGGCCCCAAGGCGGCGCAGGGCAAGAAGATCACATTGGTGGAAAACGACGCGAGCCAGGGTGCCGCACCCTTTGCCAATGCCTTGCAGGCCGCTGCCACCGCCCTTGGCTGGCAACTGACCCTGTTTCATGGCACGACAAGGCAAACTCTGCGGATCACGCTGGAACAGGCGATCATCAATGAACCTGATGGCATCATCACGTTCGGGTTTGATCCCGACTCTGCCGCTGCGGCCATGCAGGCGGGAGCCGCTGCGGGCGTGAAATTCATCGGCATTGAGAGCGGCAACGCCACGATGCGGACACCCAAGTTGCCGTTTTTTACGCGGCTGGGGCCATCCGGGGCCGCCCGTGCGGTGCTGGCTGCGGACACTGCCATCACGTTTTCAGAAGGTCATGCCGGCGCAATCATCCTCACCGATGCGCGCAGCCGGCGTGATGTCCACATTGCCCGGCAAATGGAGGCGCGGTTGCGCCAATGCTCCGCCTGCAAAGTTTTGGCTGTGGTTGACGTGCCACGCGACGCCCCCGTCGCGACCGTGCAACGCCAACTCAAGGCCCTGCAACAGCGCTATGGCAGTCGCTGGAATGTGACGCTAGCGCCTTCCGATCGCTATTTGCGCGATTTCGGATCGGCCTTGCACGCGCTGGGCTTGAAACCGCCGACGTGGCCCGCGGGCATAGCTGCGGGCGAGGGCAGCGCCGCCGCCCTGAAGCGCATTGCCGCCGCCGATGGCCAAAGAGCCACCGTCGCCAGTCCCCTCGCCCTTGAGGCCTGGCAGGCCCTCGACGAAATCAACCGGGACTTCGCAAACAAGGACGAACCCACCGGATTCGCGATGCCACCCCTGCTCGTCACTGACCAGAATGCCCATGATCCATCGCTGGCCAGCGGATCCTATGATCCAGCCGTTCATTATCGCAGCGCTTACAGGGCAATATGGTCGCGATAGGCTGCGGCGGGCCCGGGGGCCCGCCCATCGGCTCTCAGGCGGCGATGGTGCGCAGATCAGCGCGGATTTTATCGCGCAACACATCAATGATGTGCCAGGTGCCATTTTGCTCGAACTGCCAAAATGTCCAGCCATTGCAGGCGGGCAGACCCTGCGCCAGCGCGCCGATCTTGTGAATCGAGCCGACAATGCCGCCGAGGTCCAGCGTGCCATCGGCGCGCACCAGCGCTCGCCAGCGGCCCTTCTCGTCACGCAGCGCCGTGCCGGGCTCGATCAACCCGGCTTCGATCAAACTGGCAAAGGCGACACGCGGCTCACTGCGCTTGCTGGGGGCACTGGTCAACGCTTCATCGGGCAGCGGCACCACGGCCTCAATGCGGGCACGGGCCGCGGCAATATAAGCGTCGTCGCGCTCGCAGCCGATGAAATGACGGCCGAGGCGACGCGCCACCGCGCCCGTCGTACCCGTCCCAAAAAACGGATCGAGCACCACATCGCCGCGTTTGGTGGCGGCCAGCAGGACGCGGGCCAGCAGCGCTTCAGGCTTTTGGGTGGGATGGGCCTTGGCACCGCTGGCGTCCTTGAGACGCTCGCCGCCGGTGCACAGCGGAAACAGCCAGTCTGAACGCAACTGGCAATCTTCATTTCCGGCCTTCAGGGCCTCATAATTGAAAGTGTAGCTGCGCGCCTTCGGGCTTTTGGAGGCCCAGATCAAGGTCTCATGCGCATTGGTAAAGCGCCGTCCCCGAAAATTCGGCATCGGATTGGCTTTGCGCCAGACAATATCATTGAGAATCCAGAAGCCGAGGTCTTGCAGGATCGCGCCAACCCGGAAAATATTATGATAGGAGCCAATGACGAACAGCGTCGCCTCCGGCTTCATCACATGGCGGGCCGCCGAGAGCCACGCGCGGGTGAAAGCGTCATAATGCTCGAAGGAGCCAAATTTGTCCCAATCATCATCAACCGCATCGACAACGCTCTGGTCTGGGCGCGACAATTGCCCCTCCAGTTGCAGATTATACGGCGGATCAGCAAAAATCAGATCAACGCTGGCGGCAGGCAATCCGGCCATCAAGGCGGTTGAATCGCCTTTCAGGATTTGATCCAGCGGCAGCGGGCCGCGCTGCGCCGGGCCGGACGGCGTTATCCCAGTACGCTGAACTTGAAGCTGGGAATTTTCGCCGACCAACCCGGAAATCGCGAGACGCATGAACTCAACTCGGTTACGCTACCAACAGTCATGACTATGGCGTGTATGGTTAAACAGGCGGTTTCAGGCATCAGAAATCGGCGTCTCTTTTTTGAACAGCTTTATTAAAAAACTCTAGCATTTATAATAGTTTATAGATTGTGACGGCAGCTAAATGCCAATAATCCGTTAAGACGGTGGCGTTTTTTGCAGTGCTTTGGTTGCAAGCAAAGTGAATTTAGCCGCGATGGCGCATGAACGAACGGCGGTGCAAATCGCACAGGCCATGGCTATCGAGCATGGCGCCATGCTGCCTGGTGCCATAGCCGACGTGGCGCTCAAAACCATAGGCCGGATAGGCCAGCGCCAGGCGCTGCATCTGCCGGTCGCGGCTGACCTTGGCGATGATCGAGGCGGCGGCAATCGAGGCGGTCTTGGCATCGCCGCCAATGATGGTACGTGCGGGCCTGTCGAGGCCCGGCGGCAGATCGTGGCCATCAACCAGAACCATGTCCGGTGCCAGCGCCAACCCGCCAACCGCCCGCACCATGGCCCGCAGGCTGGCTTGCCTGATGTTGATGCGGTCAATCTCTGAGGCGGGAATGGCCGCCAGCGCCACGCCGAGGGCATCGCGCAGGATGATGTCAAACAGAACCGCGCGCCGCGCTGGACTGAGGCGCTTGGAATCATCGAGGCCTTCGGGTACGCGGCGCGGATCAAGAATGACCGCCGCCGCCACCACCGGCCCTGCCAGCGCGCCGCGCCCGACCTCGTCAACCCCCGCAATCATGGTGCCAGGCGCGCCAAGCCCGCGCTCATAGCTGTAATCGAGCGCCATTCACATGCCGCTGTAATTCGGTCCGCCGCCACCTTCGGGTGGTACCCAGGTGATGTTCTGCGCCGGGTCCTTGATGTCGCAGGTTTTGCAATGGACGCAATTTTGCGCGTTGATGACAAAGCGCGGATCAGTCCTGGCCACGTCATCGCCATAGACCACTTCATAGACCCCCGCCGGGCAATAGAGCCGCGCCGGCTCGCCATATTCGGGCAGGTTGCGCTTGATCGGGATGGTGGGATCAGCCAGCACCAGATGCGGCGGCTGGTTTTCCTCATGGTTGGTGCTCGACAGGAACACCGAGGACAATTTATCGAACGTGAGCTTGCCATCGGGCTTGGGATAAACCAGCGGCTTGACGGCGGAAAGTTTGCTGAGGCTGGCATAATCCGCCTTGCCATGCGACAGCGTGCCGAGCAGCGAGCCTCCGAAGAGCTGCTGGAACCACATATCAAAGCCACCGAGCCCGACGCCCAGCACCGTGCCCAAGCGCGACCATAGCGGCTTGACGTTGCGCACCCGCTTCAGGTCGCGACCAATCGCGCTTTCGCGCCAGTGAGTTTCATAAGCACTGAGTTCATCGCCCGAGCGTCCCTCGTTCAGCGCCTCATGGGCCACTTCCGCAGCCTCCATGCCCGAGAGAATGGCATTATGCGACCCCTTGATGCGGGGCACATTGACAAAGCCCGCCGCGCAGCCCAGCAGCGCTCCGCCCGGAAACACCAGCTTCGGCACCGACTGCCAGCCACCTTCGGTGAGCGCCCGCGCCCCATAGGCCAGCCTTTTGCCGCCCTGAAACAACGGCGCAATCGAGGGATGCGTCTTGAAGCGCTGGAATTCATCATAGGGCGACAGCGTCGGGTTCCTGTAGTTCAGGTGCACGACAAAGCCGACCGATACGAGGCCCTCGCCGAGATGATAAAGAAACGAACCGCCACCCGTGCGATTATCGAGTGGCCAGCCGAAGGAATGCTGCACCAGGCCGGGGCGCTCTTTGGCCGGTTCAATCTGCCAGAGCTCCTTGATACCGAGCCCGAATTTCTGCGGATCGCGACCGTTGGCAAGGTCGTATCTGGCGATCACCTGCTTGGACAGCGAGCCACGCGCGCCTTCGGCCAAAAAGACATACTTGCCGAGTAGCTCCATGCCGCGGGTGAACTGCGCGCTGGGCTTGCCATCCTTGCCGATGCCCACGTCGCCGGTGGCAATGCCGCGCACCCCGCCCTTCTCGTCATAAAGCAGTTCGGTTGCGGCAAAGCCCGGATAAATATCAATGCCAAGGCTTTCGGCCTTTTGCCCGAGCCAGCGCACCAGATTGCCGAGCGAGCCAACAAAATTGCCGTGATTGTTCATCAATTTCGGCATCAGAAAATTCGGCAGTCGCAGCCCCCCCGCTGGCCCCAGAAAATAAAACCGGTCGGCCTTGACCGGCGTTTTCAGCGGACAGGCTTTGTCCTGACGCCATTCCGGCAGCAACCGGTCGAGGCCGACAGGATCAATCACCGCGCCCGACAAAATATGCGCGCCGACTTCGGAGCCCTTCTCGACCACCACCACGCTGCGTTCCGGATCAAGCTGCTTCAGCCGGATGGCAGCCGCGAGCCCCGCAGGGCCAGCGCCGACAATGACCACATCAAACTCCATGGCCTCACGCGCCGGCGGGGCTGAGGCAGTGCTGGGATCATTGGGCATATCGGGCTCCTTGAAGGGCAATGCTGTCAGAGTGACAGGTCGGGTGGCCTGCGCGGTGGTCTATACCGAGATAGTTTATACTTGAACCTAATTCGTGTGCAAGGCGCAAGGATTCTGCTTCGCCGCGCCTGCAGAATTGTGGCATAGAACGGGCCATGATGTCAGCAGGCCCAGACCTCGAAACCGCCGCCATGGCCGCCATATTGCGGTTTTACGCCGATATTGGCGTTGATGCAGTGCTGGATACCGAACCGCGCGACCATTTCAAGCCGCGCGAGCCTGAGCCAGAACCAGCGCGCCGGCAAGCGCCGCTGCCGCGCCGCGCCGATGCCAGCCTGGCGCGCCTGTCGTCGAGCGCCGCGGTTGATCTGGCAAGCGTCACCTCGCTGGACGAGTTGCGCGCCGCGCTGGAGGCCTTCGAGGGCTGCGCCCTGAAAGCCACGGCGTCAAAACTTGTGTTTGCCGATGGCAATCCGCAAGCCAAGCTGATGCTGGTCGGCGAAGCGCCTGGTGGCGACGAGGATCGCCAGGGCCTGCCCTTTGTCGGGCGGGCCGGGCAATTGCTCGACCGGATGCTGGAAGCCATTGGCCTTGATCGCACCCAGGTTTACATCGCCAATGTCATCCCGTGGCGCCCACCCGGCAACCGCACGCCAACGCCCGCCGAAATCCAGGCCTGCCTGCCGTTCATCGCGCGGCACATCGAGTTGGTCAATCCGGAATTCATGGTCTGCCTCGGCAATGTCAGCGTCCAGGCGCTGCTGAAAGCCCGCGAAGGCATTACGCGGGCGCGCGGCCAATGGTTCGATTTCCCCCTGCCCGGCCGCAATCTGCGGACGCTGGCCATGCTGCACCCCGCCTTCCTCCTCCGCAGCCCCGCCTTCAAGCGCCAGGCCTGGGCAGATTTACGGGCCTTGCGGGCGGTGCTGGACGGCGGTTGAGGCGGGCCAGCCACCCTCTGCACCGCAACTGTGGGGACGGGCTGGCCCGATCGTCGGCAATCCGTCGTCAGCAATCTTGCGGCAAGCGCCGGGGCGCTGCTATGGATGGGGCTGATACTCCGGGCACAATGAGGGCAAGCCATGGAACTTGAAGACCTGCAATCGGCCAATATCGAGGATCGGCGCGGCGATTCTTCAAGCGTTGGCATCCCCGGCCTTGGTGGCGGTGGCCATCTTGGACTGGGCGCGATGATCGCCATTGGCCTGGTTTCGTGGTTTTTCCATATTGATCCACGCATGCTGATCGGCGGCGCGCAAATGTTGCAGGGCGACTCTTCGGGCGTCACCCAAACCGCTTCGGCCCCCGGCAACGGCGCATCTCCGAACGACAAGACCGGGCGGTTTGTTTCCGCCATTCTGGCCGAAACCGAGGTGGTCTGGGCCAAGGTTTTGCCTGAGCAAAAGGGCATTGCCTATGTCGACCCCAAACTGGTGCTTTATAATGGCGTGACGCAATCAGCCTGCGGTGGTCAGGCCCAGGCCTCGATGGGCCCGTTCTATTGCCCGGTTGACCAGAAAGTCTATCTCGACACCTCGTTCTTTGACGACATGCGCACCAAATACGGCGGCGGCGGCGATTTTCCCTATGCCTACGTAATTGCCCATGAAATCGGCCATCATGTCGAAAACTTGCTCGGCATATTGCCGCGCGTGCAAGCTGCCCAGCAGCGCGCCTCGAGCGATGCCGAATCCAACCGCCTTTCGGTGGGTGTCGAACTGATGGCCGACTGTCTGGCCGGTGTCTGGGCCGCCAATGCCGATGCCAAATGGCACATTCTCCAGCCCGGCGATGTCGAAAAAGCCGTCGCCACCGCCACCGCCATTGGCGATGACCGGCTGGAAAAGCAGGCGCAGGGCTATGCCGTGCCCGACAGTTTCACGCATGGCACCTCGGCGCAGCGGGTGTTCTGGCTGAAAACCGGCCTGAAGACCGGGCAAATCGATAGCTGCAACACCTTCGGCCAATAGGCCACACCGGCCTTTCACAGAGGATGGGTGCGGGCTGGCAACGTCTGGCGTGGCCTCAAAGCCGCGCGCAGCGCTGACCATGAGGACGGCACAGCCGCCGCGAGTTGCGCGCGATGCCAGAGCAGACCGCTGACGGGTGCCAGCGTGGGCAGCAGGCGCTGCGCCAGATTTTGCGGCGCTGAACGCAGCAGCGCCGCGCGCTGCGGCCCGGCAATAAATGCTTCAAGCGCATCGAACAAAGCGCCATCCGCCCGCTGATCCCCCGCCAGCGCCAGGCACCATGGCCCCTTCAACGCTCCAAGGCTTCGGCCAAACCCGTCGGCCTCGTCCGTGAGGTGATGCAAGCCAGCCTCAGCGGCAATGGCCTCGTAGACCTCCGAGGCAGGCGTCAGCAAATGCACATCGGCCATCAATCCCCGCACCACCCCCGGCACCAAAGCCGATAGAGCGCGCACAAGCTTCGGCGCGGCAACGGCCTCGGAACCCTCACAAAAAATCAAAAGCGACAGCATCGTTTCCCATAGCGGGCGCTGGCGCAATTGCCAAACGCGCCATCCTCGAAACCGGCATGTGATGCGGCACAGTGAGGCGATGCGGAAACTTTTCCCCCAGAACCTTTTCCACAAGAGCCTTGACAGGCGGATTTTTGTTCCTTATTTGTTTCGTATTGCTGCTTTGTTCTCATTCTTTTGGGCTCGCACCATGCCATACGATGCAAAGAACTCATCTCTGACAGAGCCGACCTTGCTTGATGCCAGCCGTCGGCGCGGGCGCGGCGCGCCAAGCAATGCCAGCGGGCGCTTCGAGCCCTACGGACGTGAGCCGGTTGATGATGGCTGGCAAAACCTCGCCGGATTGGAAAAATTTGTGACGCAGGTGACACTGGAGCGCCCGCGTCAGGTGATGACCCGCAACGACTCGCCCGACCTGAGCTTCGAGCAATCGCTCAACCCCTATCGCGGCTGCGAGCATGGCTGCATTTATTGCTATGCGCGCCCGACCCATGCATTTCTTGGCCTGTCGCCAGGCCTGGACTTTGAAACCAGACTGGTCGCCAAGGAAGGCGCAGCGGCAGCGTTGCGCAAGGAGTTGGCTCGCCCTGCCTATCGGCCGCGCACCCTCGCCATCGGCACCAATACCGATCCTTACCAGCCGATCGAGCGCCAGCACCGCATCACCCGCAGCGTGCTCGAAGTGCTGGCAGAAACCAATCATCCGGTCGGCATCGTCACCAAATCGGCGCTGGTGACCCGTGACATCGATATTCTGGCACCGATGGCCGCCAAAGGCCTGGTGAAGGTCGCCATGTCCGTGACCACGCTGGATCGCGATCTGGCCCGCAGGATGGAGCCGCGCGCCAGCCAGCCGGAGGTCAGGCTTGAGGCGATGGCAACCTTGGCCGAAGCGGGTATTCCCGTCACCTTGATGGTCGCGCCGATCATTCCCGCCCTCAACGATGCCGAAATCGAGACGATCATGAAGCGCGCCTTTGCCGCTGGCGCGCACGAGGTCGGCTATGTGCTGCTGCGCCTGCCGCTGGAAATTGCCGATCTCTTCACGCAATGGCTGCGCGAAAATTTTCCTGACCGGGCCGAGCACGTGCTGAACCTGGTGCGCTCAACCCGCGAGGGTGGCCTCTATGATTCAGCCTTTCACAGGCGCATGACGGGCACCGGCCCCTATGCCTTCATGATCGGTCGACGGGTGGAGGTCGCTGCCACGCGGCTCGGCTATAACAAGTCGCGCCTCGCCTTGCGCACTGAACTGTTCAGGGCCCCATCCGCGTCGAGCCCGCAGGCTGATCTCTTCGACCACGCCGCCTAGGCGAGGTCAGGGATCACCCCAAATGCCGAAACAATTTTTCTGCCAGCGGGTTATCGGCTGAAAATACCGCCTGATGGGCGCCGATCGTCACCCGCGTTGCGCCTTTGCCAACCAGCCAATCGGCCAGCGCCGCTGCTTTGGCGCTGGGCACGCTGAAACTGACCGCCGTGGCCGTTGCGGAGAGGAGGCTGGCATTGAAATGCACCGATGCATAGTCGGCAACGGCGGGGGCCTGCTCCAGACCGGTCGCTTCAAGCTCGCGTGTGGTGCGCGCCAGTTCCTCGGCAGCAATGCGCGAGAGAATAATGCGGGCGGCCTCGCGGGCCTGGGGCGACCAGTCGGCACGCAACGCCGCCACAAGATTGGCCTGCGAGCGCAGCATCACGCCGTCATCGAGAATTTTGAGGGCATTGGCCTGCAAAGTCGTGCCGGTGGTGGTAATATCAACAATCAATTCAGCCTGCCCCGCCGCCGGCGCCCCCTCAGTCGCGCCAAGGCTCTCGACAATGCGGTAGTCACTGACCCCGGCTTCGGCAAAAAAGCGGCGGGTCAGATTGATATATTTGGTTGCAACCCGCATCCGCTCACCGCGCCGCGCATGGTAGGCACCCGCGACATCCTCCAGATCGGCCATGGTCGACACATCGATCCAGGCCTGCGGCACGGCAACAACGACATTGGCATGGCCAAAGCCCAGCGGGGTCAGAAGCGTCAGGCGCGCGTCAGCATCCGGCACGCTTTCGCGCACCAGATCCTCACCGGTGACGCCCAGATGCGCTGTGCCCGCCGCCAGTTGCGAGACGATTTCCGAGGCCGACAGGAACGCGACCTCGACGCCAGGCACCTGCACCAGGCGTCCGCGATAATCACGCGCCCCGCGGGCCTGCATGACATCAAGGCCAGCGCGGGCAAAAAAGGCATGGGCATTTTCCTGCAATCGCCCTTTGGAAGGGACGCAGAGCACCAAGGCCGGAGCGTTCTCACCCATGAATTCCTCCTGAAAGTATTCCTCCTGAAAGCCGCTCAACCCACACTGCCCCGCCCACCGCTGGAATGGTCCGCCCCCCGCTCAGGCGGGCCATAAGATGATCATAGCGCCCCCCGCCCAAAACCGGCTTTCCAGGCTCTGCCTGCTTTTCATGCGCTTCAAACATGAAGCCCGTGTAATAATCCAGCGGCCTGGTGAACGCCGCCGAAAAATTGAGGCTGGCGACATCAAGGCCGTGTGCGGTGAAGAAACCCAATCTGGTCTCGAACCGCTGAAATTCCTCTTGAAGATCAATTTTGGCCGTGGCGGCGAGACGCCGCATGGCGCGCAAAGCCTTGTCCGGATCACCGCTGATTTGCAAAAAGTCTTCGAGCCAGCCTTGCTTTTCTGTCGGAAAAGGCCCGCTCGCCCGCAGGGCGGCCTGCTCCAGAAACCGGTCGGCAATTTCACTGGCGCTGCGCCCGCCCACGGGAGCAATGCCGGCAATGGCCAGCAAATCCTCGACCAGTGCCCGTGCGCCAGCCCGGTCAGCGCCGTCCAGCGCCGCCAGCAGGCCGCTATGATCAACCGTCCCGGGGGCAGCGGTGGCACCGGTGATATCGCGCAGCGCCTTGCCAGCCCGATGGCCGCGCAGGATGCGCCGACGCCACGCCAAGGGCAGGCCCATGCCTTCGACAAAGCGCTGGAACAGCACGGCATCGCCAAAGGTCACATGAAAGCTGCGCTTGCCTATTTTGCTTGCCGCGCTCAAAACCAGCGCCAGCACTTCCGCATCCGCGGCTTCAAGATCGGTGCGGCCAAAGTTTTCGAGCCCCGCCTGGTAAAATTCGGTCGGGCCAGGCTGGCGCTGGCGAAACACCGGCCCTGCACAGGAAATGCGTCCGGGCTCCGTGCCGCCCTGTTGCAGCCATGCGCGGCAGGCCGGAATGGTGAGTTCGGGACGCAAACACAGTTCCTTGCCGGAGGCATCAGCGCTCAGCAGCAGCCGCCCCCGCAAATCCTCGCCCGCATTGTCCAGAAACACGTCGGCTGGCTGCAACATCGGCGGTTCGCAGCCAACATAGCCAGCTTCTATGAACAGCGCCTGCAGCGCATGGGCATGATCTCTGCTGCTCAAGACGGAACGCATCATTTTCCCCTGTCTTGTCGTATCGCGCGGCCAGATGGTGCCGCTTCCAGCTTCAGGTCAGGATTTGGCACCGACCGCCTGCCGCGACAGCACGGTGCGCACCGCGCCCACCATTTCGGATTCCGCCACCGCAAACTGGGCCATCTGTTTCAATTCCAGATAATCGGCCCGGTCTTTGGTGGCCCCGCCGAGCGTCGCGCCCAGCACCAGATCCTTGATCACCACCTGACCATTGGCGCGCTCATTTGACCCCTGAATGACAGCGCAAGGCGCGCCGCGCCGGTCAGCATATTTGAGCTGCGCATTCATGCCGCCGCTTCCCAGATAAAGTTCAGCGGCCACCTGTGCCCGCCGGAGAGCCGCGACCAGCCCCTGATAATGGGCAAGATGATCCCGATCCATCACCAGAACCAGCACCGGACGAGCCGGGCCAGCGCTGGCAACCACCGGGCTGCCCAGTGCTTTAAGCGCGGCATAAAGCCTCGATACGCCAATCGAAAAGCCGGTTGCCGGCACGGTTTCGGCCTGAAAGCGCCCCACGAGCCCATCATAGCGCCCGCCACCACCAACCGCGCCAAAGCGCACCGGCTTGCCGTTCTCGCCCGGAATTTCGAAGGTCAGTTCCGCCTCGAACACCGGGCCGGTATAATATTCCAGCCCGCGCACCACCGACATGTCGATGCGCACCCGATCGGCACCATAGCCGCCAGCTTCCAGCAGTTCGCGGATCGCCGCCAATTCATCCAGCCCCGCCGAGACCAGACCATCCGGCAACTTTCCATCGAGAAAATCCAGCAGGATTTTCTGCCCCGGCGCGTCGAGGCCAACACCTTTGGTGAAATCACCGCTCTCGTCGCGCCGCCCCGCACCCAGAAGTTGCTGCACACCGGCGGCTCCGAGCCGATCAAATTTGTCGATGGCCCGCAGCGCAATCAGGCGTCGGGGCGCGTCGCCACCAAGGCCCGCGGCATCCAGCACGTCATCGAGCACCTTGCGGTTGTTGACCTTGACGATGTAGTGCCCGCGCGGCACGCCCAGAGCTTCCAGCGTGTCGGCCGCCATCATGCAGATTTCCGCATCGGCCGCGACACCGCCCGCGCCAATCGTGTCGGCATCGCATTGCATGAACTGGCGGAACCGACCGGCGCCGGGCTTTTCATTGCGAAATACATAGCCCGCGCGCCAACTGCGGTAGGGCTTGGGCAGGCTCGTCGCCTGCGCGGCAAAATGCCGGGCCAGCGGTGCTGTGAGATCATAGCGCAACGACAGCCATTGCTGGTCATCGTCCTTGAACGAAAACACCCCGGCATTGGGCCGGTCGGTATCGGGCAGAAATTTCCCCAGCGCCTCGGTATATTCGATCAGCGGGGTCTCCACGGCGCAAAAGCCGTAAAGCTCGTAAACGCGTCCGATGATGTCGATCATGCGGCGTGTGGCGGCGATTTCCGACGCCACGCGGTCGGCGAGGCCGCGCGGCAGAACCGGCTTGATCAGCCCGGCGGGTGCTGTCTCTGGGAGGGCTGTCATGGCGAACTCGATGGCTGGCGGGAAAATCGGTGCGGGAAGCATGGGGCGCGCGCGCCATCAGGCACACGATGCCCCGCAGTATGGCTTGGGGCTGTTTAGTCGAAACTGCAGCGCTTTATCAACCATCAAGTCTGGATTCGATGAAAGGCAGCAGGCGCGGGTCGCTGTAATCGGCGATGGCCAGTTCGGCACCGATCACCTTGAGATCGGTGGCGCTGAGACCGGTGGTGATCCCGACCATGGCAAGACCGGCGTCAACACCAGCTTTGAGACCCGCCGCCGAATCTTCAAAGCCGACGACATGGAGCCGATCAAGTTCCAGGCGGCGCACCGCCTCCTGATATGGCAGGGGATCGGGTTTGGAGCGCGGCAATTCAATTGCCGAGATCACCAGCGCAAAGTGATGGGCAAGACCAAGGGCTTTCAGGGAATGTTCGGCATTTTCGCGCGGGCCATTGGTGACAACAGCGCAAACCCAGCCCCGCTTTGCCGCCAAATCAAGCAAGGCAGCAAGGCCCGCCAGCGGCACCAGCGTACGCGCCAGGCTGCGATAATCGGCTTCCTTGCGGGCAGCAAGCTGCTCATGTTCGCGCGGCGAGGCGCGCGGATAAAGCCCGGCGAAAATCTCGGCATTGGCCCGGCCAATCACATGTTTGCGAAAATCTTCACGATCAAGCTGCCGACCCTCGCGGGCCAGCAGGACGTTGAAAGCCGCAAAATGCAGATGATCGGAATCGGTCAAGGTGCCATCGAGATCAAACAAAAGTCCCCTGTTACGCCTCATGCCAGATCTACCACCGTCCGCCCGCGCACCTGGCCCGCCAGAATAGCCTGGGCCTGGGCGATGGCATGATCCAGTTTGATGTGGGTTGTCAGCGCCGCCAAATGGGCCCGGTCGAGGTCCTGGCCCAGCCTTTGCCAGGCGGCCTTGCGCGTGCCGATCGGGCACATCACGCTGTCGATACCGAGCAGGCTGATACCGCGCAGGATGAAAGGCGCGACACTTGCGGGCAAATCCATGCCCTGCGCCAGACCGCAGGCAGCGACCGCACCGCCATAGCGCGTCTGCGCCAGCACATTGGCCAAAGTGTGGGAGCCGACAGCATCAATCGCCGCCGCCCAGCGTTCCTTGCCAAGCGGGCGACCGGGCGTGGAGAGTTCGGCGCGGTCGATGACCTCATCGGCACCGAGTGCTTTGAGAAAGGCGGCCTCCTCGGGCCGCCCGGTTGACGCAACTACGTGATAGCCAGCCTTTTTCAGCAGCATGATCGCCACCGAACCGACCCCACCGGCAGCCCCGGTCACCAGCGCCGACCCCATGGCGGGCGTCACGCCATGGCGCTCCAGCGCCAGCAGCGCCAGCATGGCGGTAAAGCCTGCCGTGCCAATCGCCATGGCTTGCGCTGTTGACAGGCCCGCAGGCAAGGGCAGCAGCCAATCGCCTTTGACTCTGGCTTTTTCGGCAAGCCCGCCCATGTGGGTCTCGCCAACGCCCCAACCGGTCAGCACCACTTCATCACCGGCTTTGAAACGCGGATCGGAGGACTGTTCGACCACGCCGGCAAAATCAATGCCGGGCACCATGGGAAAGCGCCGCACCACCGGGGATTTGCCGGTGATGGCAAGCCCGTCCTTGTAATTGATCGTCGAGTGGCGCACCTGCACCGTCACGTCGCCGGGCATCAGCAAAGCCTCGTCGATTCGTGTCAGACGTGATGAAGTCCCAGTCTCTGCCTTTTCAATCAAAATGGCGCTGAAGTCAGCCATGGCGCTCTCCTTATTGGATCGGCTGCTTATGCCCTGCCCGCAGCGGCGGCGCAATCGCCGGATAGCCCGGCCTGCGCGATCACGCCTTGCAGCATGACCTCAACCCTGAGGGCTGTGTCATCCCAGCGTTGCAGCTTTTGGCCGGCCTGCCAGGCGGCATCCGCCAGAGTTTGGCGAAACAGCGGATCGGCGATGACGCGGGCCAGCGCGCCGGTGAGCGCAGCGATCTCCCCGGCGGACACTTTCAGGCCAGCACCCTCGGGCAGCGTTGCGATCAGCGCGCCGCCATCGCTGGAAACCAGGGCTAGGCCTGCGGCCATGGCCTCGGTCAGCACCATGCCAAACCCCTCGTAAAGCGAGGGCATCACAAAAATATCGGCACGCGCCACTTCGCTGGCCAGCGCACCGGGGGCCAGTTCGCCGCGCAACGTGACGCGGCTACCCAATCCATTGGCGTCAATCATTGCCTGAAGCCGCGCGGCGCACGCCGGATCGCGGGTGAGCGAACCGATGATGTCGAGTTGCCAGGGCAGATGCTGCAAGCGCGCCAAAGCGGCGACCAGCACGTCATGGCCCTTGCGCGCCACCACCGAACCGGCGGCAACCAGCTTCGGCCCGTCGGCCGCACTCCGGCCACTGCCAATGGCGCGTGCCACTTTGTCCGTGCCGGGCTCGGCCACCGTGATGCGCAGGGGCGGCACACCAAAATCTGTCGCCAGCGCGCCTGCAGTGAAACGGCTGGACACCAGCACATGGTCGCAGAAGCGCAAAACCGCCCGCTCGTTGGCGAGCAGATGCTCAATCAGCGACGGGCTCAACCCGCCCTCAAGCCCGAGCGGATGATGCACCAGCGCGATGAGAGGCCGTGGCAGCGACGCCGCAAGTTCAGGCGGCAGCGCGCACAAGGCGAGGCTCTCGACCAGGAGTGGCGCACGCGCCGCACGCAAGGTCCGCCCCGCTTCCGCCAGGGCGGTGCCATCAGGAACCGGCAGGCACTCCGGCAGCGCCAGCACCCTTATGTCATGGCCGCGCGCCCTGAGGCCAGCGATGAGGCGACGGTCATAGCCGTAACTGCCGGTCAGCGTCGCCAAATCGCCCGGAATTGCAAAATCCAACTGCACGAGAACCCCTTTCACACCGCGCCGCAGGCCATCGCCCTATGCTGGCCTTTCATCATTGCGACAAGGCTTTGCACAAACGCCCGCCCCTGATAAAGCCAAAAACCTCGAAGCCAGCGCTCGGGACACAAGATCGGGACACAAGAATTGAACACAATGCCCCTGTCCACAGCGGCCACGCCGACAGCCACCCAGCTTGCGAGCGCCAGGCCGGAGCGGCTCGCCTGGCCCGATCAGCTCCGCGGCCTGGCTCTGGCGGCGATGGTGAGTTTCCATTTCACGTGGGACATTACCTATTTCCATTTCATCGGCCCGGCCTTCGCCGATTCGCTGGCCTTCCGGCTTTATGGCCACGCCATTGCCACGACCTTTCTGGTGCTGGTCGGCATCTCGCTGGTGCTGGCGCAGCGCGCCAGCCAGCCATGGCCCGGCTATTGGCGGCGCATGGTGCGGCTGAGCTTTTCAGCGGCCGCCATCACGGTGGCAACCTATTATGTCATGGGCAAAGGTTTCATCTTTTTTGGCATTTTGCACTGCATCGTGCTGGCCAGTCTGGTAGCGGTGCCGTTTTTGTTTCTTCCCCTCGGCTTTGGCGTCGCGGCGATGGCGCTGGCCTTTGCCTTGCCCTTGCTCATTCACAGTCCGACGCTGGATGGGCCGGATTTCTGGTGGCTGGGGCTGGGCACGCATCTGCCCGTCAGTGACGACATCAGGCCGTTCCTGCCATGGGCGGGCATGGTGCTGGCAGGCGTGCTGGCGGCGCGTTGGCTGCAGCCCTGGCGCTGGCGGGGCGATTTGGCTCCCGGTCGCGCGGGGCGCGGGCTAACCTTTGCCGGGCGGCACTCGCTGGCAATTTATATGGTACATCAGCCGCTGATGTTTGGCGCACTGGCCTTGCTCGCGCATCTGACTGTCACGCCAGCCCCCGTCCTCAGCGCATTTGAAAGCAGTTGCCGGGCGCAATGCACGGCCCAGGGCCGCGATAGTGCGTTCTGCGTGCGGGCCTGCACCTGCCTTGTGGGCCGGTTGCGGGCGGATGGCTTGTGGCAAGGCGCTGAAACCGGACGGCTGTCGACACCGCAAGCCCGGCAGGTCGCCAACGAAGCGCTGGTCTGCATCAAGCCGTGAAGGGGCATGAGGCCACCTCGAACCATGATGCGGTCTGTCGGCATGGTGCCTTGGAACATCCATAATCTGCTGCCACATGGGTTCGCTACAGGACAAAGCCTGCATAGGACGCAACCATGACCCAAGATGAACAGAACCTGCTGGCCCACCTTTTTGATCGGCTGAAAGCCAATGGCGCGGCGCCGCGCGATCCGGCGGCGGAAGCCTATATCAACGAGAATTTGCGCCAGATGCCGTTTGCCCCCTATTTGCTGGCGCAAACCGTGTTGGTGCACGAGCATACGCTGGCCGCCGCAGGCGCGCGGGTGCAGGCGCTGGACGCGCAGGTGGCCCAGTTGCAAGCGGCAGCGGCCGCCCCTGCCCCCAGTTTTCTTGGCAATCTTGGCGC
>VFSW01001429.1_pt1 | contig 36495 bp, 31 predicted proteins | sample 5358111 | NCBI WGS metagenome assembly VFSW01 (sample SAMN11554181, study PRJNA540505) | mine drainage metagenome | isolation source: sediment from site ElyBrook_90M | place: USA: Ely Copper Mine, Vershire, VT | collected 2017 | reverse complement strand
GGCCCGCGCCGATCCACGACAGGGCCGGCCATATCACCGGTGCGGTGATTGTTTTTCGCGATGTGAGCGCGGCGCGGGCCATGTCGAGCCAAATGACGCATTTTGCACAGCACGACGCCGTCACGAATCTGCCCAATCGCCTGTTGCTCAACGATCGGATCACTCAGTCGATTTCCTTGGCTCGCCGCCAGAACAAACCCATTGCGGTGATCTTCCTGGATTTGGATCGGTTCAAGAACATCAACGATTCGTTGGGACATGCTGCGGGCGACGATCTTCTCCGGTCCGTTTCAAAACGACTGCTGACTGACGTGCGCGCTTCCGACACGGTCAGCCGCCAGGGCGGAGATGAATTCGTAATCCTTCTTTCCGAGATCGCCCATCCGCAAGACGCGGCCATGAGCGCGGCAAAAATCCTTCTGTCACTCAACGCACCCCACTCCATCGGGGGACAAGACGTGCGGATCGATGGCAGCATCGGCATCAGCGTCTACCCGGGGGATGGAGACGATGCCGAAACGCTCATTAAGAATGCGGACACGGCGATGTATCACGCCAAGCAAAACGGGGGCAATAATTTCCAGTTTTTCAAGGCGGACATGAACCGGAAGGCCGTCGAGCGTCAAATACTGGAACACAACTTGCGCCGCGCTCTGGAGCGAGACGAATTCATCTTGCACTACCAGCCGAAGGTGAACCTCGTCACCGGTGAGATCTCGGGAGTAGAGGCGTTGATACGCTGGCAACGGCCGGATCGAGGACTCGTGCATCCCTCCCAGTTCGTGCCCGTTGCCGAAGATTGTGGCTTGATTGTCCAAATCGGCCGGTGGGTGCTCCGCGAAGCATGCAGGCAGGCGCGCGAATGGCAGGTCGCGGGTCTGCCGTTCAGGCGCATATCCATCAATGTTTCCGCGGCCGAATTCCGCGCCAAGAATTTCGTCGCCGGGGTTCGCACGATTCTCAGAGAAACCGGCTTGCAAGCGTGCTGTCTCGACCTCGAACTCACCGAGGGCGTCCTCATGGAGAATGCCGAATCCACGGCCGCCGTGCTGCAAGAGCTCAGAACGATGGGGATTCACCTTGCTGTGGATGACTTCGGCACTGGCTTCTCCAGTCTCAGGTGCCTGCAGCAGTGGCCCATTGATGTCTTGAAAATCGGCCCGTCCTTCATCCACCGGATTACCAGCGATCCTGATGGCTCTCCCATAGTGTGCGCCATAATCGATATGGGCAAGAACCTCAAGCGGCGCGTGATTGCCGAAGGCATCGAAACGCAGGAACAACTTGCATTCCTTCAGGCCCAGCATTGTGGGGAAGGACAAGGCTACTTCTTCAGCCGGCCCGTGGCCGCCGCACAATTTGCCCATTTGCTTCACATGGGCATAAGAGAATCTCTGGTTTACTGAAGCTTTGGGCCCCGTTGCACGCCAGGCGATTTGAGTAAGCTGCTTGGCGTGAAAAGCCATCTTGTCTGCTATTCGCTTGCAGTGCTTCCTGCCAATTTAGACAGCTAGGGCCTCGTTCTTAGTTAGAGATGGCAAAGCCAACAAGAGGACCTCGTGCGGTGGTGCGATTTCGAACACCGCCATGAGTCCGGTCGTGATTGTACTCCTGGATCCAGCGCCCAATGGATACCCGCGCTTCATCCACGCTGCGGCACTCCGCGGCGGGTGGGTCAACTCTTCTTCGTTATGTTCTAGTAGCGATCGCTTACGGCGGAATTGTGCCACTGTGGTACGTCAAATCCGAGTGGCTGGTTAAGGTTTTCAGGCTGGCCGATCCTGTCGGTTTTTGGAAGGGTCGGGGTTTTGACCTTCACTCTTCTCACGCTTAAAGGACTTGCGAGCTACCACCCGCCACGCACGACCTACCGCCGACAACCTACCACCAATGAACTATGACCTTTCTCCCCTCGGTCCATTCCTAGACAAGGAAGGCCGACCCTCCATCTGTATCGAAACGGGAAACCCGGCTTGGAGCCCTGCTCCGGAGCAATTCCCAAGATACTGAAATACAGACACTTAATCCCACCCCCTGCTTGGCAACGCTTATGCAACGTATTTCGCATGCGTGACTCACGAAGCCTTGCACTGACGCCCTACATCCCGAGAGGGATGCGCCGAGCCTTGGAATATGCGGTCGCTCTGGGCATTGCACTTCTCTCTGCTTACTGGATTGTGCAGGGGCATTGGTAGTGGGCCGATGAAACATCTTCAGAATCCTTCTGCATCGTCGGCGGCGAATCCAGTTCATTCTTCGCGAGGCGCGGCCGCGCATGCGGCGGCGCCCGCCCTGGCTACGTTTCCCGGTGAGGCCGCGTTCCAAGCCGTCTTCGACTCCAGCGCGGAGGCCCTGCTGGTAATTGACTCCGCTGGCGCCATCCAAAGGGCGAACCAGCGAGCGCGCGAATTGTTGCGCCTCCAGGATGCCAGTATCCGGCGCGCCGGTCTGAAAGACGTCCTGCCGGGTTCCGCCGCCGAACAGTTGGCGGGATGGCACGGCCCGCCGGAGGCGGTCCCGCAAAGCATGGACGCCTCGCTCGCAAGTGGCTTCCCGATTCGCGTCACGTTGCGCGCCGTCCTGCCCGGCACGCAGCAGTTGCTGGTGTGTCTGGAAGTCGGCTCTGTGGTGGAGCGCGCGGAGGCCCGAGGGCGCCAGGCCGAAGCTGAACTCCGCGCCGTGCTCGATTCGGTGCACGCGGCCATCATTCTATTCGACCCGTCGGGCCGTGTGCGATTTTCCAGCGTTCGCTTTGGGCAACTGTTCGGGTTCGAGGCGCGGCAGTTGGAAAAGATCACCCAGTACGAGGAGTTCCGCGAACTGGTCGCCAAACGCTTCCGCGACCCCGAAGCCTTTGCCGCGCCCTGGAAATCGTTTGTGCAGGGCGGGGGAGAGCCCGGGCACGACGAACTGGAAATCCTGAGGCCGGCGCGGCGCTTGATCGAACGCTTCGTGCGGCCGGTGCTGGATGCCCAGAAGCGTCCGGTGGGATGGCTCGAACTCTACTCCGATGTCACTGGCGAGCGGCGCTTGCACTCGAAGATGCTGCGCACGGAAAAGATGGCGGCGCTGGGACAGCTGGTTTCCGGCATCGCGCACGAACTGAATAATCCGCTCACCTCCATCATGGGTTACGCGCAACTCCTGCTCGGCCACGGTCTGGCCCCGGCCCAGCTCACCGAGGCCCGCAAGGTCTATCAGGAGGCCGAGCGGGCGCGCCGCATCGTGAAAAATCTGCTCTACTTCGCGCGCCGGCACAAACCCGAGCGCACGCGCGTAAACGTGAACGAAATCGTCGAGCGCACGCTGGCCCTGCGCAGCTACGAACTCAAGCTGGAAAACATCACCGTCGAATGCGACCTGACCCAGGCCCTGCCGGAGACCATGGCCGATCCCTATCAGCTGCAGCAGGTGATCCTGAACCTGGTGGTCAACGCCGAGCAGGCCCTGCTGGAGGAGCGCGGCCAGGGACACGTCTGGATTCGCACCAGCCGCCGCGTCCAGGGCAAGCCCTATGAACCCGGGGACCGGCTGCTGATCGAGGTTTGCGACGACGGCCCCGGCATTCCGTTCGGCATTACGTCCCGAATCTTCGACCCGTTCTTCACCACCAAGCCCCCGGGCGTGGGCACGGGGCTCGGACTTTCCATTGTCTACGGGATCGTGCACGCGCACGGAGGGGAAGTGACGTTCGAAAGCCAGCCCGGCACGGGCACGAAATTCGTGGTGGAACTTCCGGTCGTGGCGGTCCCGGCGGCCCAGGCGTCCGCCGCTTCGCCGCAGCCCGCCCGCCGAGCGGGAACCTCGCGCCCAGGACGCATTCTAGTGGTGGAGGACGAGCCCACCGTCGCGCAATTGATGGTGGACGTGCTCCGGGAGGAAGGGCACCAGGTCGAAGCGGTTCTCGACAGCCAGGAAGGCTTGGCCAAACTTTCCCGCGGCCAGTACGACCTGGTGATCTGCGACCTGCGCATGCCTCGGCTGGACGGCACTGCCTTTTATGAAGCCCTGGTCGGCGTGGGCAGTCCCATGCGCCATCGCATCCTGTTCATCACGGGTGATACGCTGGGCGCACGCACCGTCGAATTCCTCGAGTCCAAGCGCCTGCCGTATCTCGCCAAGCCATTTCTGGTCGACGAACTGACGCTTTCGGTGGACCACTTGCTCGGTCGCGCTGGCAAGGAATCGTCTCAAGCGGAAGCCGAAGCAAGGAGATAAAGCGCCATGGACGCTGCCGTAAGGAAAGCGGTGATCTGCGCCGAGCGCGGCGCCCTGTTGGGTGTGGCCGACACCTTGGTCGCACAGCGCATCGCTCGCGAGGTGGAGCGCCTGGCGGGGGCCACCCCCATCACGTTTGCTTCCACCCTGGCGCGGGTGCGCGAGATGGCCAGCCGCATCGCGCCCGAAGCCATCCTGCTGGACGACGAACTCCTGAAGGGGCAGCCGCTCGCCGACGTGCTGCGCCATTTTTCGGCGATCGCGGGGGTCATCCTGCTGGCGCCGCTCGAGCGGCAAACGGAAGTGGCGAAGCTGCTGGTCGCCGACGACATCGAATTCGTGGCCCGCGCGGGAGATTTTGTCCCCGTTGTGGCCGCGCTCATCGAGCGGCGCTGCCGGTGGACCGAAGGGCCGGAATCCTTTCTCCGCCCGCCCTGGGCTCAATCGTCCGACGATCTCGGCGCGATGTTCCGCCACGAGATCAATAACCCGCTCACCGGAATCCTTGGCAATGCCGAACTGGTGCTGGCGCACCGTGAACGGCTCACCTCGGTTGACACGCAGAGGCTTCAGACCGTCGTCGATCTCTCCGTCCGCCTGCGCGAGACGATTCGCCGCCTCAGCAACGTGTGGGAAAATCCCCACGACACCGTGAAGTCCGCGTAGCTGCGGCGGCGGTCACGCCCTCGGCCTACGGCAACGCGAACGCGTAGATGGCGTTGTGTCCGGTGGTGGTTTCAACGCCGCTCTCCCGGGTGAGCACGCCATTGGCGAGGTTGTCCCCCGTGATGACGGCGATGTACTGCTTTCCCTTCACCGCGTACGTGATCGTGCTCACCGAAATAGGCCCTCCCAGGATCGCTTCCCACAGCTTCTGGCCCGGCGCGGCATCAAATGCGCGGAACCTGCGATTGATGTCTCCGTGGAAGATTAGCCCCCCGGCGGTGGCCAGCATGGCTCCCGTGCCGGGCGCCTTTTGGACGTCGAAGCGCAGCATCGCTCCGGTGGACAGGTTGATCTTGGCGAGGCCGCCGATCCCGTTGGGGTCGTGGCCTTCGCGCAAAACGCCGTGTCTGATTCCGCTGGTGGCGTTGGCGGTCATGTCCAGGCAATTGTCCACGTAGGAGGTATACAGCGAGTTGGTCTCCGGGTCGTAGGCCGTGGGCCAGTAACTGCGCCCGTTCCAGTAGCAGATGACGTGGTGGTCGCCGGGCTGCTTCATGACCACGTCCCAATTGATGGTGACCTTGCCTGTCTTCCCGTCGATGTTCGAGACATCCAGATTCGGCGCGTCAAACGGGATCGGCTCCGCCCAGAGGAATGTGCCGTTGTTGCGGTCCAGCACGTACATCAGGCCGCTTTCCCCGATCATCGCGGCCACGTCGTGCTTCGACCCGCGGGCCACGTCGGGATTGAACCATTTCACGGACTTGGGATCGGGGTTGTAGGCGACGTTCACCAGCGTGCGCTCGTGCGTGTGATCGGTGTCCCAATCGTCGGCCGGCAGATGCTGGTAGTACCAGATGAGCTTGCCGGTCGCGGGATCCAGCGCGATGGTGCAGTTGCTATACAGATCGGCGGGCGTGGTGCGCGAAGTGCCGTCGGGGTTGCCGCCGTGCCGCGCCAGGCGTTCGTAGGGCGCCGGATTGGCGATGCCCCAGTAGATCACGTTGCGAACCGGATCGTAGTTTCCGGGCATGCCCCAGGTCGACGCCGTGAAGTTCGTGACATCGGCGCCGTTCCAGGAGTCGTACCCCGGTTCGCCGGCGGCTGGAATATTGTAAAATCTCCAAACCTGTTTTCCGGTGTCCGCGTCATCGGCTTCAATAAAGCAGCTCGCGCGGCCTTTCCCGCAGGTGCCGCCGGAAAGGACCTTGCCGTCGACGACGATCGCGCCCGAGGTATTTTGCGTGTCCGTCTTGAAAGTTTCCCAGCGCTGCTTGCCCGTGGCCGCGTCGATGGCGACCACATAGCCGTCCGCCGACGTGTAGTAGATCATGTCCTTGTAGATGGCCAGGGCCTTGGTGCGGGTCATCGCGGCAACCTTGGGATCTTTGAACGCGCGCTTGTATTCCCAAATGATGTCGCCGTTGGTGGCGTCCACGGCCTGCACGTTGCCGCCTGGGGCGATCAGATACATCACGCCGTCGTGCACCAGCGGAATCGTTTCCGTGATGCCGCTGGGCAAGCCGCGCACCCAGGCCACGCGCAACTGGCTCACGCTCTTCTTGTTGATCTGCTTGAGCGGGCTGTACCGCTGCGCGTCATAGGTGCGGCTGTACATTAGCCAGTCGTCCGGGCTCGGATTCAACAGCATCTCTTGCGTGACGGGTTTGTAATCCTTCACTTGCCCTTGCGCCAGCGGGATCGGCGAAAACATTTGCCCCTGCGACACCGGTGCAATCGCTGCGGCCAGCAAGGCTAGGACAACCAGGCAACAATTTCTGATCATGCGCGGCCTCCGGATCATTCTGCGATTCGACTCTTCGCGTTCCAGTTCGCGTTCGGGCAGGATTGTACACCCGATCCGCGTCTACATGGACGTGCGCGCGCCGCTTTCCGTTGCACCGGTGCGGCTCCCCGCCGCCTCGCGATTTTGCGGGGCCAGACCGGCAATTCTAGGGTAGAATTGCGCACCTTATGGACCCCGAGAAGAACAAGACGGTCACGGCGATTTATCCCGGCTCGTTTGATCCGGTGACCAACGGCCATCTGGATCTGATCGCGCGCGGCGCCCGGATCTTCGACACGCTCGTCGTGGCCGTGGCCCGCAACCTCGACAAGGACCCGCTGTTTGCCGTGAAAGAGCGGATTGAGATGCTCGAGGCCGTCACCTTCGATTGGAAGAACGTCCAGGTGGCCATGTTCGAAGGATTGCTGGTGGATTACGCCCGGGCGAGCGGCGCGCGCGTCATACTGCGCGGCATTCGCGCGGTCTCGGATTACGAATACGAACTCCAGATGGCCATGATGAACCGCAAGGTCGAGCCGCTGATCGAGACGGTGTTCATGCTGCCCGGCGAGGCGTATAGCTACCTGAGCTCCCGCCTGGTCAAGGAGTTGGCGCGCTTCGGCGGCCCTGTCAAGGGCCTCGTGCCGGCGCTGGTCGAGGAGCGCCTGAAGACGAAATTCAGTTAGAATGGGAACGAAGTAGCGCAAGGGGAAGGCCTATGGAACCCGCTGCAGGAGCAAAAGCAGAAGAGACTTTTCAGCTTGCCGAGCGCGTGAACCGCATCAGCGTGTCGCCCACCATGGCCGTGCTACAGGCGGCCGAGCAGCTAAAATCCAAAGGCGTGGACGTCGCCGACTTCGGTCCCGGCGAACCCGATTTCCCGACGCCCGACCATATCAAGCGCGCCGCCATCAAGGCGCTCGAGGAAAACCGCACGAAATATACGCCCGCGCCGGGCATCGCCCCGCTGCGCCAGGCCGTCTGTGACTGGCACGCGGCGCAGCTGGGTTCGTCCTACCAGCCGGCCGAGTGCATCGTCAGCTCCGGCGGCAAGCACGTGATCTTCAACGCCGTCTGCTCGCTGGTGAATTCCGGCGACGAAGTGGTGATCGCCGCGCCGTACTGGGTGAGCTATCCGGATATCGTAAAGTACGCGGGGGGCAAGCCCGTCATTGTCGAAACGCGCCCGGAGAATAATTTCATCATGCGCGCCGCGGACGTGGAGAAGGCCCTTACGCCGCGGACCCGCATGGTCATCGCCGACTCGCCCAGCAATCCTTCCGGCGCGGTGATCCCGCCCGAGGAGTTTGCAAAAATTCTTTCGCTGTGCCAGCGCAAGGGCGTGTGGCTGCTTTCCGACGAGTGCTACTCGCACTTCGTCTACGGCGACGCCAAGCCCTTCTCCATCGCCAGCGTGGCCGGAAGCAAGAGCGGCGTCATCATCGTGGGTTCCTGCTCCAAGACCTACGCGATGCCCGGATGGCGCGTGGGCTACGCGCTGGCGCCGCAGCCGCGGGTTGCCGCCATGACGAAGCTGCAGAGCCAGTCCACCTCCAATGTCACTTCCATCGCACAATACGCCGCGCTCGCAGCCCTGCGCGGCCCCATGGATTCGGTCGCCGCCATGCTCGGCGAATACGCCCGGCGCCGCGAGCGCATCCTCGCCGGCGTGCGCGCGATTCCCAAGGTGACCTGCACGGCCCCGCAAGGCGCCTTCTACGTTTTTCCGAATGTCTCCGCGCATCTGAACGCGCGGATGCCCACGGATACGGCGGTCGCCAAGCTGCTCCTGGAGCGCGAGAGCGTCGCCGTCGTTCCCGGCGAGGCCTTCGGCGCGCCCGGCTATATCCGCATGTCGTACGCCACGTCGCTGGAGCGCATCGAAGAGGGACTCCGGCGGCTGAACCGGTTCTTTGCATCCTGAGTCTGCGACAGCGGATACTGCGTGGCCGCGTGATGTTGTCGCGAAACCAATGAAGCCCCGCGAAACCCCGTGAAACCATGCCCAGCGCGGATTGAGCCCGTCTTCCACCCGCGGCCCTGGGGTGCGCTTTCTCTCGCGCCGCTGTTCCCTGAAATGGCCAACCTCGCCGAACCGGTGGGCGAAGCCTGGATGACCGGCAGCGACTGCCGCTTCGCCGGAGGCCCATTCGCGGGGAAAACGCTGGGCGATGCATGGCCCGCAATGCCGCCAACATGGACCGGGACGCTGATCGCGCGCGGAGGGCTGTTTCCTCTTCTGGTGAAATTCATTTTCGCGGAGGCAAAACTTTCCGTGCAGGTCCATCCGGACGACATCTACGCCGCGCGCCACGAGCAGGCTGCCGGCGGCCTCGGCAAGACCGAAATGTGGTACGCGCTTGGCGCGCGCCCCGGAGCGGAAGTGATGGCCGGGCTGAAGCCGGAGGTCACGCGCGATTCTTTTCAGTGCGCCATAGCCGCGGGAACGGCGGAAGATTGCCTCGAACGCGTTCCGCTGCGCGAGGGCGAGGCCGTCTTCATCCCCTCCGGCACGGCGCACACGATCGGGCCGGGCCTGGTCCTCTGCGAAATCCAGCAGCACTCCGATCTCACCTACCGCGTCTATGATTACAATCGCCGCGACGCCCAGGGCCGCGCGCGCCCGCTGCACATCGAAAAGGCGCTCGAGGTCATCCGTTTTGGCCCGCAAACCGGCGGGAAGATCGCGCCGCTGCGGATCGAGCGTGGCCCCATGACGGAAACCTATTTTGTCTCCTGCCCCTATTTTGCAGCCGAGCGATGGGAATTCTCCGGACGCGTCGGCGCGTCCACCTCGCCCGAGCATTTCGAACTCTTGATTTTTCTCGAAGGAAAAGGAACCATTTTGTGGGGGAGCGAACGCGCGGAATACGCCCCGGCGCAGGTGTGGATGCTTCCCGCGGCGCTTGACCGGTACCTGCTGGCGCCCGAGGCGCGCACCTCGCTGTTGCGCACCTACGTTCCCGCCGACGCCGCCGAGTTCGCCCGCCGCCTCGCCGCCCAGGGCGTTTCCGAGGAAAAATCTTTGCGCCTGGTGTACCGATGAGCGCGCCCAAGAAATATTCCGCGCAGGGCGAGCGCCTTCCGGCCTGCGCGATCCTTCTGGCCGGCGGACGCGGGACGCGCTTCTGGCCGCGCAGCCGCATGCGCACCCCGAAGCAACTGCTGAACATCGCGGGGCGGGACACCATGCTGCGCGAAACCGCCGCGCGCCTCCAGCCGCTGCTTCCGCCGCGCCATCTGTGGGTGGTGACGAACGTCGAACAGGCCTCCGCCGTACGGCGCGAGCTGCCCGGCGTCCCCGCGGCGCACATCCTTGCCGAGCCCGCCGGCCGCAATACGGCCGCAGCCATTGGCCTGGCGGCCATCCATCTCGCGCGGGAGCACGGCGACGCGCTGATGGCCGTGCTGCCCTCGGATAGCTACGTCGCCGGCGCGGCGCGATACAGAAGTCTGGTGCGCGCGGCGCTCGATCTGGCGCGCACGCCCGGCAATCTCGTGGTCCTCGGCATCCCGCCCACGCGCCCGGAAACCGGCTACGGCTACATCGAGCGAGGAGACATTGCGGCGCGCCCGCGCGGCGTGGTGGCCTATGCGGTGCGGCGGTTCACCGAGAAGCCTGCGCTGCCGCTCGCCCGCAAATATGTCGCCTCCAGAAGATACTTTTGGAATGCGGGAATGTTTTTCTGGCGCGTCTCGACCTTCCTCGAAAGCCTGCGGCGCTTTCTTCCCGCCACCTGCGACGCCCTCGAGGAGCTCGGCCGGACCATCGGCACGCGCCGTTATCCCTCCGCGCTTCGCCGAATCTATCCGCGCCTGGAAAATATTTCCGTGGACTACGCCATCATGGAGCCTGCCACGCGTCTTCGCAGTGGCTCGGATTCTTCGTCAGGGCACGGCTCCAGCCGTACGGCATCCCCCCCGCCTCGCGTTTCCGTCATTCCCGCGAACGTCGGCTGGAGCGACATTGGCTCCTGGGCCGCCGTCTACGAATTGCTGGCTGCAAAGCCCGGCGCCAATGTATCCGCGGGCCCTTCCTTCACGCTCGACGCCGAGGGAAACTACTTCTGGAGCCCGAAGAAGCTGGTCGCCGCCATCGGCGTCCGCGATCTGGTCCTCGTCGAAACCGACGACGCCCTGCTGCTCTGCGCGCGCGACCGCTCGCAGGACGTCGCCAAAATCGTCAAATGGATCGAGCAGCAGAAGCGCTCGAAGCTGCTGTAGCCGGTCAGGCCAAGCCAGCGTGGCGATTTCACCTGTGCCGAGTGGCGACGCAACCCGGCGGGCGAAAAGTCCGTCTCCGCCAGCCTTTTGCCCTCCCTCGGCATCATCGGGGAGAGGGAAATTCAGCCTTGTTGGTGTTTACTGCAGGTTCTGAAACTCTTTCAGCGTGACGCCGAGCTGGCGGAGAATCTTGAAGAACAGAGGAGGGCCGATTTCGCGGCCGCCGTGAAGAGGTATGGTGACGGCTCGCCCGTCTGAATGATTCCAGCGCTCGTGACTGCCCGTCTGTCTGGTTTTGGAAAATCCCAAGCGGCGCGCCGCGTTCTGAAATTGCCGGGCCGTCGCGCTAGGCATGAAGAATTTCGGTGGTGTCGGCGGGCAGGGGAATTCCTTTTTCCGAATATTCCTCTTCGATCATTTGAAATACACGGGAGAGTTCCGCAAGGGCCTCGTCCCGGGTGGACACCAGCGCATAGCACCCCGGAATGGCGGGAATCTCCGCCACCCAAGAGCCGTCTTCCTGGCGGTAGAGAACAGTCTTGTAATCTTCAAGCCGCACGATGACCTCCGCAGACTTGGCGCCAGTCTAGCATAAAAGTATTTGCGAAATTGAGTTATGGCTGGAAGAGTGAACGTGTACTGTGAGATGCACGGCTGTGCCTCTTTTCCGTAGCTCCATGCCAAACGTAGCGAAGGGTTTCCCTGTAAATATTTACACCAACAACCATTTGAAATCCGTCCCGAAACATGGCACGTTCACTGCTGGAGACTTTAGTGCCAACAACGGGCAAAGCGGATACAGCCAGCCGGCGCGGGGACGTTCGCGCATTTTCTAATCCCTGCACTCGTGGGAACAGAAATGCCTCTAACTCTTTGAAACGAAAGGCCGGCCCCCTTGCCTAATCCCCCCACTTCGCAGGCTGCGAAACCGGCGGCGCACCGGATTGAATTCGGCACCGACGGCTGGCGCGGCGTGATCGCCGAGGATTTCACCTATGAGAACGTGCGCAAGGTGGCGCACGCGATTGCGCGGTACGTCGTGCGCGCCGAGAAGCCCGGAGCCGGCATCCTGGTAGGCTACGACACGCGCTTTGGCTCGGAGCGTTTCGCGCGCGTGGCCGCTGAAGCCGTGGCCGCCACCGGAACACCCGTGTGGCTGGCGGACCAGGCGTGTCCGACGCCCGCGATTTCGCTGCTGGTGCGCCAGCGCGGCGCCGCCGGAGGAATTCAGATCACCGCGAGCCACAACCCCTACCGCTGGAACGGCGTGAAGTTCAAGGCGAGTTATGGAAGCTCGGCTTCGCCCGCCATCGTCGCGCAGGTCGAAGCGGAACTGGAAAAAGTGCTGCGCGACGGCGTCCCCGCGCTTCCGCCGCGCAGCGATCTGATCCAGTCGCTCGATGTCCGCGCGCCCTATCTCGATACGCTCGACGGCCTGGTGGACTGGGACCGCCTGAGCGCCTCGAAATTCCGATTCGTCATCGATCCCATGCATGGAGCGGGCCGCGGCTTGCTGCGCGAGCTGTTTCGCCGCCACGGCATCGAAGCGGGCGAAATCCGCGGCACGCGCGACCCTCTATTTGGCGGCGTGAACCCGGAACCCATCGAGCCGCACGTGGAGGCCCTGCGGCGCGCGGTGATCGAGGGCGGCTACGACGCGGGCTTTGCGTTTGACGGAGACGCGGACCGCATCGGGGCCATGGACCGCGATGGCACGTTCGTCACACCGCACCAGATTTTGTCGATTCTTCTGTGGCACCTGGCGGGCACGCGCCACCTGACCGGTGACGTGGCCAAGACTTTCTCCACCACCAAGATGATCGACAAGATTGCCGCGAAATTCGGCCGCAAGGTCTGGGAGACGCCGGTCGGCTTCAAATACATCTGCGACCGCATGCTGGAGTGCGACATCCTGCTGGGCGGCGAGGAGAGCGGAGGCATTGGTACGAAACTGCATCTCCCGGAGCGCGATGCCACGGTGAACGCGTTGCTGCTGGCCGAAGTGATGGCCTGGCACGGCAAGCGACTGGGCGAACTGGTTGCAATGCTGCACCGCGAATTCGGCGAGCATCACTACGGCCGCGTGGACCTCACGTTGCGAGATGGCCAGAAGGAGAAGGCCCTCGCGCATTTCGCCGGAGCAAAGTTCCAGAGTCTTCTCGAATGGCCCATCGTGCGCCGCGAGGATCTCGACGGCGTGAAAGTGTATCTGGGCGACATTGGATGGGTGATGGTGCGCGCGTCGGGCACCGAGCGCATGCTGCGCGTCTACGCGGAGACCACGCGGCCCGACACCACGCGGCGCGTCCTCGAACAAGTCACCGTCCTCGTCGCGAAACTCTAGCCCGCTGCCGGAGCCGTTTGTAGGTCGCGGCTTAACAGCTTGCGGGAAAATCCACCATCACGTCATTCCGAAGCCCGGTCGCCGTTTGACCGGGGTGCGCGGTGTTTGCGTCCCGCGTAGTTTTGCGGGAAGGAATCTGCTGTTTTATTGACGTCGGCGCCAAAAGCAGATCCCTCGTTCCGCAAAACCATCCGGAACGCAAACAACGCACTCCGCTCGGGATGACACGAAAACGACTTTTTCCGCAAGCCGTTCAGCTGCGGCGCAAAGCCCACAAAATGAGAACGGCTTGAGCCGCTGAAGTTCCTTGGCGCGTGTTTTCCAGCGTTCTGCTAGGTGGATCGTTCCGCTTCGAGGTGTTTTCGCGCGGCGTCGAGAATGCCGTTCAGGAAGCTGGGGGCTTCGGCGGAAGAGAAGGTCTTGGCGAGTTCGAGCGCCTCGTCAATGACGGCCTTGGGCGGCACGGCGCCGGTGCGGAGTTCGTGAATGGCGAGGCGCAGGATGTTGCGGTCCACCGTGGCCAGGCGTTCGATCCGCCAGTTCTCCGCCAGCTTTCCGATCAGATCGTCGATCGTTTCCGCTTGCGCGACCGCGCCCTCGAACAGCTGATTGGCAAAGCGGCGCGTCTGGTCGGTGGCGCGCGCCGACTTCCAGAAGAACTGCTCGATGCGCGCGGGTTCCTGGCGCGCCATATCCCATTCAAACAACATCTGCAGGGCGAACTCGCGCGACTTGTGGCGAAGCGTCATCGGCGGCGGCCCGCGCGCGCGCCGGAGGGATGCTTCGCGAGCTTTTGCGACAGGCGTGCCATTTCGATCGCGCCCAGCCCGGCGTCGTAGCCTTTGTTGCCGCTCTTGAGGCCGGCGCGGTCGATGGCCTGCTCCAGGGTGTCGCAGGTGAGCACGCAGAACGCCATGGGCACGCCCGTATCGAGCTGCGCGAGCTGGATGCCGCGGGCGGTTTCCGAGGCGACGTAATCGTAATGCGACGTTTCGCCGCGCAGGATGCAGCCGATGCAGATCAGGGAATCGAAGCGGCCAGTGGCCGCCAGTTTCTTGGCCGCCAGCGGAAGTTCGAACGCGCCGGGAACGCGGACAATCTCGATGTGGCTGTCGGGAGCGCCCGAGCGCCGGAGCGCGTCGACAGCGCCGGCCAGCAGACGGTCGGTGATGAAGCTATTGAACTGGCTCACGAGCACGCCGAAGCGCAGTCCGGCGGCGTTCAGTTCGCCGCGCGTGGCGCTCGATTTATGGTTGCCTGCCATTTGTCAGCCCCTGGGAAGCTAGGGAGTCGCCAGCGGCACGAGAAGATTGCCGCCGCGCTGGCGCGCCTCATCCATGCCGGATTCGGCGCGGTTAATCCATTCCGTGACGCGGTCTTCGGTGTCATCCCCCGGGCGCGTGGACGCCTGGGCCACCACGGCGCTCACGGTGATGTCCTGCGCTCCCCAGGGTGGCGCGATGGTGGCCGCCAGCTGGCGGAGTCTTTCCGCCTGCGTGCGCGCGTTTCTAAGCGGCGTATCCGGCAGGATGAAGACCAGGGACCATGCCGTGTATTTCACGGCGATGTCGGTCTGGCGCACGGCACTGGAGAGCGCGCGCGCCAGATGTTCGACGTATTGATCCACAGCCGCGTCGCCGTGCTGCCGCAGGAGTTCGCCGCCGCGGTCGATTTGCAGGACGATCAGGGAAATCGGCGTGCCTTGCGCCCGCGCCCGGCTCGATTCCGCCAACAGGCAATCGAGATAGCCGCCGCGCCCCAGCAAGCCGGTCTTTTCATCCGCCACGGCCATGGAGCGCACCAGCGAGCGAAGCCTCGCGTGGTTCACCGAGAGCACGAGCTGGTCGCCGACGGCCTGCAGAAAAAAGCTTTCGTTGGGTTTCCATTTTCTCGCGGCGGCGTCTCCCACGAGCAGGATTCCCGGCGCGGCCTGAGTCTCTTTGTCGATGAGGGCCACGGCCAGCGCCGATTCGAGGCCGAATTCGCGCAGGCCGGGAAATTGCGCGGCTTGCAGGTCGATGCCGCCCAGGGCGTCGGGCCCGGCGGCGGACACCAGCGCCATCACCGAAGTAATGGCGGTTCATACCGCCGCAACGTCCGGCGTGAAATATTCCGCGGTGAGCTGGGTGGCCTCGCCGACAGCCCCGATGGTGAGCAGGCATCGTGTGAGGCGAAGATGCTTGCCAATCTCGGCTGCCGTGGTGGCCAGGATTTCACGCGGCGTGGGCTGGCGGTACATGATCCGATTGATCTCCGCGATGGCGGCAAGATCGCGATGGGTTTCGGCGGAGGAGACCACGGGCCCGGGAGATTTCGCTGAGCCGGCGGCCGGAGGCTGTGCCGCCGGCTGGGCCGGTGCGGGAGGCGCGCCCTTGGGCCACCAGTTGGCTCGCTGGTAGAGAGACTGGAGACGCTCGTTGGTGGATTCCGCGCCGGGAAACAGTTCGGCGATACGCTCCAACCGCTCGATGGCCTTGGCCTGAAGTGCGTACTGGAGAAAGATTTCGACTTGGACGAGCAAGTCATCGAGGGCCTGCTGGGTGCGCGCTTCTTCGGAGGCGGGAGAGGAGGTGGCCGCGCCTGCCGCTCCGATCGCGGCAAAGCCCTCCGCGCGGGATGAACCGGTGGCCGTCTTGGCGGCGCGGGAAAGGATATTCTGCAGGAAAGAGGGGTCGGCCTTTCCTTGGAGCTTGGCGATGCGCTCCTGGTTGCGGAAGTCGTAGGGATCGATGTCGACCAGCCGGTCGAGTGTCTCGCAGGATTCCTTCACGCGATCGGCGGCGAAATACAGATCGAAGAGCCGCACGAGCGCGTCGAAGTACTTCGATTCGCGATTCATCTGCTCGTAGATCTGTGCGAGAGTTTCGGCCAGCGGCAGCGATGCCGGATGGGCGGCCGCCAAGCGGTCGATCTCCGCCATGAGTTCAGTCTCTTTTCGGGCTGAGCGCATCCGCTGGGTGAGCTGCCGAAGCAGCGCGGAGGCCTTGGCGTCCTCGGCGGCGGCAACATAGGCTCCGGCAACTTCGAAGAGCTTGGGAAACGCGCCGGGCTTTTCTTTGTAGATGGTTTCGAATACGTCCCGCGCCTGGTCCAGACGTCCGGTTTGCAGCAGGGTTTCTCCGAACAACGCCAGGAATGCGGGGTCCTTCTCGGCCGAGGCCAAAGGCTCGAGGGTAGCCACGGCTCCCAGGAAGTCGCGCTTGCGGAGCTTGGCCTCGGCCAACAGCAGGGCGCTGGTGCGGTCTGCAGGGAGCAGCCGATGGGCCCGCCCGAGGTAGTCCAGAGATTCATCCAACGCGGCGGCGGCTTGCAGAAGTTGTCCCGCGCGTAAGTAGCTTTGGGCCGCGAGGTCGGTGCGCCCCAGCCGCTCGGCCATCTCGCCCAGAGTCACGTACCGCGCGCAGTTTTCGGGGTCGAGACGGGCCAGGGCTTCCGAGCATGCCAGCGCCTCGTTTTCCTTCTGTTGCTGCACGAACAGTTCGACGGCTGTGCTGAACTGTTCGATGGCTTCCGCGGCGCGGTTTTGTCTTTGGAGCAGCGTGCCGTAGCGCATCAGGCGTTCCGGGGGTTGGGGAAAAGCGCGGAGAAAACGGCTGAAGATGGCAACGGCCTTGGCCGCGTCTCCGGCGTCCAGGAGCCGGTCAAACCAAGCGGCGTAATACTGGGCGGCTCGCGCGGGATCGGCCAGGCGGGTGTAGAGATCGGCCAGCGCCTGCAGGGCTACCTGATGGGAGGGCGCCTCGGCGAGCACCGCCTGATATTCCTCGGCGGCCTCGCGGAGCTTGCTCTTTTCCAGATAGCGCCGCGCGCGTTCCAGATGCTTGTTGATGTCCGAAGCCATGCGAATTCGTGTGTCCTTGACGTGCGGCCCGAGGCGGCGGAGAAATCCGCGGACGGATCGGGCTCGCAGGCTGAAACTCTAACTATATAACGGAGGGCTCGGGGCTCTTACAACGAAATCAGGGCAGTGTGCCGATTCGGGCGGCGAGGCGCCGCCCGGTCAGCCACGCCGCTGCAACCGGGAGGCCGGCCCCTGGCCGTCCGCGGCGGTTGCACCCATGGACCGCAGCGATCGCAACGACAGTCCGCTGCGCAACATGGCCGCAAAGCCGAGCAGAGCGAAGGGAAGCGTCAGCGCCAGAAACGCGAAGATGGAAAATCCGGTTGCCGTCGTCTTCTCGATGTCAAAGACACTCAATCCCAGCACGCAAAAGAATTGATAAGAGCCCACGTTGGCTGGAGCGTTGGGGAGCGACACGCCGAGGTTGATCACCAGCAGCACCACCACGGCCGCCAGGAAGGGCAAATGCAGTCCGTAGGAACGCATCATGGCCCATAGCCCCAGGACCTGGCTGAACGGCATCAGGAGCGAGGTCAGCACGGCGGTATAGAAGCTGGGCGCGGTGCCGATGGCATGCAAGCCGGTGAGCACTGCCATCAGCTTGCTGCGCAGCCCGCGCGGATCCTCCGGCGGCTCGGGACGGCTGCCGAGTTTAATTTCCAGATACAAGATCAGGAGCACGACGATGGTCAGCAACACCAGCGTAATGATTCCGAGCGTGTAGGCGACCCGCTCGAACCGCGCGGGGAGTTCCACGAACAGGGAAACGACGGCCAGGGATGCCGTGGCGATCACGAGGTCCACCAGGCGCTCCACGCCGACCGACCCGAGCACGCGCCCGAGCTTGATCTGTTCAGAATTCGACAGCAGGTAGCTGCGCAGGACCTCGCCCGGCCGCAGGGGGAAAACGAGATTGGCGAACAGACCGGCATAGACAGCGCGGATGGAGTGATTTAGCCGCACCTTGCCAAACGGCGTGAGCAGGAGCTTCCAGCGCAGCGCCTGGACGCCATAACTGAGAACGTCGAACGCCATCCCCAGCAGGACCCACTTCCAGCTCACCTTGGCCAGTTGGTGCAGCGCCGTGACGATGTGGAAATCGTGAAGAACCCAGACCAGGCAGGCGAGCGCCAGCCCGTAACCGAGAAGGAGAGGGATTCTCGACCGGTGCGGACTCCCGCTTTGGAGTAGCGTGTTCACCGGGAAGGTTCCGGCACCGAAAGACTTTCTTCTTTCATGACGCTCAATTTACCCGACGGCTCCAGCACCGCCGCGCGCACTTCGTGGAGATGGAAGACGCCCTGGGCGCGCAGGGTCGAAAGCACGTCTTCTTGGGAGATGCTTTCCCGGCGCAGGTTCGGCTCGACAAACTGGCCGTGGTGAACCAGCAGAACGGGGACGCCCTCGATCGCGCGGCCGAACCACTTGCTTTGGAAGGCCAGCCGGCCCATGAGCCAGTTCGCCACCAGAATGGAGGTGGCGCCGATCAGTCCGCCGGTGACGGAGTTGTCCGGGCCGATCATGGCATTTTGCAGGACGTTGCTCAAGATCAGGAGCACCACCAGGTCGAATACGGTCATTTGCGCCACTTCGCGTTTGCCGAGGAGGCGGAGCATAAAGAGCAGAAAAAAATAAACGATGAGCGAGCGGAGAATCTTTTCGCCTACGGATATCTCCGGCAGCCACCAGTGCATTGGGACTCCTCCGGGTGAGTTGTTTTGGCCGCGCTCTCCGGTCGCCCATGCGGAGCCTTGGCGTCGTTCCGTCAGTTCCGCGCCAGGGACGTTGCTGGCTCCAGCGCTCCCGCCGGGCGCCTAAGGAGCCGGCACGGGGCCGTTCCCCCAAAAACCTGGTACAGCCTACGACATCAGGCTCCGCCACGCAATCCGGGACTGGTTCCCGCGAAGGCTAATGGGGAGCTACGGAATACGGCGCAGGAAGCTTCAGCGGCTGAAGCCGCTCGCATTCTTGCGCGCCTCACGTCGCGGCTGAACAGTTTGCTGAAAAAGTCGTTTACATGTCATTCCGAGCGGAGCGCGTTGTTTGCGTTCCGGATGGTCTTGCGGAGCGAGGGATCTGGTTTTCGCACCAACCTCAATAAGAAAGCAGATTCCTTCCCGCAGAACTACGCGGGACGCAGACACCGCGCACCCCGGTCAAACCGCGACCGGGGTTCGGAACGACAGGATGACGACTTTTTCCGCAAGCTTTGAAGCCGCGACCCACGAAGCTCTCCCGGTCTTTCAGTGTCCTGCCAAGGAGCATCGCGTGAGTCGCTCGAAGCCAGTCAACGGCGTATAATGCCAATAGTGATGCGATTCAACCTTCGGCCGTGCCGTCCACCCCGCCGCATACCCACATGAGAAGCCCCCAAAGCGTAGATCGTAGGGAGCGCGTGCTGCTGGTGGGCGTCAGTCTGAAAAAATCCGCCCGTGCGGCCGCGCCTTCCGGCGCGCCGGGGGATGCCTTGGCGAGCCGCGATTCCCTGAACGAACTGGAGGAGCTGGCGCAGAGCGCCGGGGCCAACATCGTGGGAAGCCTTTTGCAAGTGCGGGACGCGCTGGATCCTGCGACGCTGGTGGGGAAAGGCAAGCTGGAAGAGATCCGGGCCGAAGCCGAAATCCGGCGCGTGCCGCTGGTGATCGTGGATCACGATCTGACGCCGGTGCAGCTGCGCAATATGGAGAAGGGCACGGGATGCCGCGTGATTGACCGCACGCAGCTGATCCTGGACATTTTTGCCACCCACGCGCGCACCCGCGAAGGACAGCTGCAAGTCGAACTCGCCCAGCTGAATTATCTGCTGCCGCGGCTGACCGGGCGGGGGGAAGAACTCTCCCGGCTCGGAGGCGGCATCGGGACGCTGGGTCCGGGCGAGCAGAAGCTGGAAACCGACCGCCGCCGAATCCGCTACCGGGTGGGGAAGATTCAACGAATGATCGAGACGGTTCGGCGGCAGCGCACCACGCGGCGGCGCGCGCGACAAGCCGTGCCGCTGGGGATGGTTGCGTTGGTGGGCTATACCAATGCGGGCAAATCCACCCTGTTCAATGCGCTCACGAAGGCGGGGGTCCTGACGTCGGCCAAGATGTTCGCCACGCTCGACCCCACCATTCGGGCCGTGCGCCTGCCCTCGCGCCGCCGCGTCCTGCTGTCGGATACCGTGGGGTTCCTCCGCGATCTCCCTTCCGGGTTGATCGCCGCGTTCCGGGCGACCCTGGAAGAGGTGCAGGAGGCCGCGCTGATCCTCCAGGTGACCGACATTTCCAATCCGCACCATGCCGAGCAGGATGCCGAGGTGCTCAAGGTGTTGCGCGAACTGGGAGTGGAGGACCGGCCGAGGATTCAGGTCCTCAACAAGATCGACAATTTGAGCGCGGAGGAGATTCAGGCGCTGGCGAAATCCCCGGGCCATGGCCGCAACGTGGTCTTCACCTCGGCCGTCACCGGAGCGGGGCTGGAGGAATTGCTGGCACGGATCGACACGGAGATGCCGGTGGATCCGTTGGTGCGTGTGCGCTTGCGCATGCCTTTGGCCGACGGGCGGCATCTGGCGCGAGTGCAGGCGTCCGGGCGCGTGCTTCATTCCGAAGTTGCCGAGGGAGACCTGATCCTGGAGGCCGAGATTCCCGAATCCGCGGCGCGAACGCTGCGGGAATTCGTGGTGGAGTCGAGCGCGGTCCGGCGCACCCCGACCGGTGCCGGCGATTGAAGGATGGGCCGCGGCGTGAGGTTGGGGCGGAGATTTTCGCGGCTGGGGGTCGTTTATCTGTTGAGAAGAAAGGGATTTCTGGCTCGGCGCGGTGGAAAAAGCTGTGGAAAATAGCCAGCGGGCGGCAGGACAAAGCCAGGAAACAGTTTATGAGGCGAGATCGGATTTTTGGGTAGATAGGAAATAATATACTGTGTTATCAGCATGTTACGAGGATTGCATGGGAGTCGAGACCTTATCCAAGGCGCGGTTGGAGCCGTGACGAGCTATCGCCGGAATTTACACAGATGGGCGGGCCCGATTTGCGCTAAGCGTTACTATCATAGGCATTTGCGCTTCTTGATAAGGGGTCTGGCGGGAGCCGATTTGTGCCGGTTCGGAATTGTTTCCGGGCATGGTTGACGTGGCGGGCAAGAGGAGACTATATTCTGCTAGAACCTTGTGGAGCTTGGTGGCGGGCTTCGCCGAGTTTCGGTCCGAGAGCGCAATGAACCTGCCGAACAGCCTGACAGTCCTGCGAATCTTTTTCGTTCCCCTGCTTGTAGTGGTGTTGCTGACGCGCCAGCCGAATTGGAATTTTTGGGGTCTGCCGATTCATTTCGAAGTCTGGGGCGTGCTGATTCTGCTGGTGGCGGCAGCCACGGACGCGATGGACGGGTATTACGCCCGCAAGCGACGGGAGATCACCACGTTGGGCATTCTCCTGGATCCCATTGCGGATAAACTGCTGATCTCGGCGGCGTTCATTTCCCTGGTGTCGATGGGCCTGGTGCAGGCGTGGATGGTGGTGATCATCATCGGGCGGGAATTCATCGTGGTGGGTTTGCGGGACATCGCATCGGTGGAAGGTCTGGTGATTCCGGCCAATGCGCTGGGCAAGACGAAAATGGTGCTGCAGGTGCTGGCTGGTTGCGCGGTGATTTTGACGGCCAAGCACCCCGCGCTGACGACGCTGGGGAAGACGCTGCTGTGGCTGGTGGTGGTAAGCGCGGTTCTCTCGGCGATTCACTATTTTCAGATGTTTTGGAACCAAATCAATATTCGGGTGCAGCAGCGGCATCGCGACCGCGCGGTGATCGCAGGGCAGAAAGAAAAGCCGCAGGATGTCCCCACTCGCTAACCGCGAGAAGAAACTTCTGCTCGAAGTGGCGCGCCGCGCCCTGGTTGCGGCCGTCGAGTTTGGAACCGCGCTGGACCGTTTGCCTTCCGAAGCCAATTTGATGGAACCGGGCGGGGCGTTTGTGTCTCTGCACCGCCGGGCGCGGCTGCGGGGTTGCGTGGGCCAGGTGCATTCGGAGCAACCGCTGGTGCAGGTGGTGTGCTATTGCACGCGGGCCGCGGCGTTGGAAGATCCACGGTTCGATCCGGTACGTCCCGAGGAGTTGGGCGAGATCGAAATTGAGCTTTCGATTCTGTCGCGGCTGGAGGAAATCGCGCCGGAGCGGATCGAAGCGGGCCGGCACGGCCTGATGGTGAGCCGGGGCCGGCAACGGGGTGTTCTGCTGCCGCAGGTCGCGACACAATTTCGGTGGTCGGCCGCGCGCTTCCTGGAAGAAACATGTGTCAAAGCAGGGTTCGAACCGGACGCGTGGAATGACCGCGGAATCCGCATTGAAGCGTTTACCGCGGAAGTCTTCGCGGAAGCCGATCGGGGCGGGCCGGCGGACCCGGAATCGGGGCCGGCGGCGGGGGCCAATCCCGATTACTCCAATTCTACGTAATCACCCTCGTAGATTTCGCGCAGGCTCAGCGTGATCACCACGGTGGAGGAGTTGGGCGCCGTGCGCAGAACGATGGCTTCTCCCACATCTTCCCGTGGCACGTTGTTCCAGTTGTATTTGCTCGAGTGGGACTTGCCGAACCCACCGGTGGGACCAAGATTGCCGGCGACATCAAATGCGAAGTTGCGCTCCTCGTAGGCCGTCTCGTGGTGTCTGTCCTGATAATGAAAGATGCGGAAGTAATCGCCAACCTTCACGCCCTGCCCGGAGCCGAGATTGACGTAGACGATGTCGTTGAGGCCGGCCTGCTGCTGAAAGTTTTTGCCCGTAATGATCATGGCGAGCGGCTTGCCATTGGCTTGGGCGAAGCGGTCCCATTTTCCCTGGGGCTTGAGCGGCGGCGCCGGGCGCTCGACGAAGGGGAGAACATAATCACCGCGCTGCACGAAGTTGCAGGCGTGTTGCACCCGCGCGATGGAGACGTCGGGCCGGACATTCAAGACCTTCAGGCGGCCCTCATCCTCCCAGACCGTTCCCATTTTGCCAAGGATGCTGTTCTGCCACTTCGTCCATTGGACGTCGGTGGGGTCCTTCGTGGGCCGGACAATCGAGAATTCATCGCCCACCTTCACCCCCTGGTCGGAGCCCTTGTTGATGAACACAGTATCATTTTCGTCGAAGGTGATCCGGTGATTCGATTCTTCTCCGGTGATGATGTAGGTGTCCCGCGGGACCGGCTCGGCCGTCACGGTCCCGGAGCAATAGAGCTCATTGGGGCCCAGCGCGAAGGCCTTCTGCTGCGCCGACGTAACCATTCCGGACAGGCTCAGAATCAGACCGGCAAGCATAATTTTCCCACGCATGACACGCACTCCTTTGGGCGACGTTTGCCTCAGGGCCAACAATTCCCCCGATGAGCCGAACGTAACAGACCCCTGCCGGAGCGTCAATACAATGGTCGAGCGGGCTTTACACATTGTGCACCGCATGGTAGAAGCAGATTCCCGCTGTTGTGCGGCGGGTCGGGATGCGGCGAGATCAATCCTCGAATAGATTGGAAACACAGGATGTTAGGAGCAGATAAAATCTGTGCCGTGGTGGCGGCGCCCGACGCCCGATCCATGGACCGGCAGCTCGTCGGGGCGATTGGCCAAACCGGCACCGTGGAACTGCGGCTGGATTGGCTGTCCGATGACCGCGAAATCGGCCGCTTCCTGGCATCTCTGGCGGCGCGCAAGGTGCGAGCGACGCTGATCGCCACGTGCCGGCGGCGCCAAGCCGGCGGCCGCTACCGCGGGACAATAGCCGGGCAACTGGTTCATTTGGCTGAAGCCATCCGGGCGGGTTGCACGTGGTACGACCTGGAAATTGAAACCGCCCGGCGGTGCCCGCCCGAACTGTTGGACGTGCTGCTGGGCGACGCGCAACGGCTTGCGTCGGCGCATTTCTTCCGGCGCATGCCCGCGAATCTGGCGCAAGTTGCCGCCGAGCTGTGGCGCGGCGGGCCCGATGCCATCAAGATTGCCGCGCAGTGCGATTCCCTGGCGGACAGCCGCAAATTGCTGCGCTTCGCCCGGACGCAGCGGAAGATCGTGGCCATCCCCATGGGCGAAGTAGCGCTGGCGGCCCGGCTTCTGGCGCTGCGAGAGAAGAAATCGTTTGCGTACGCGCCGGTCGAGAGCCAGACCGCGCCGGGCCAGATTTCGCTCGACGAGATGAAACATCTGTACCGCGCGGACCGGCTCGATCCGCGCACGCGCGTCTACGGCGTGATCGGCGATCCGGTGGGCCATTCGCTTTCGCCCGCGATGCAGAATGCCGGATTCGCCGCGCGGGGAATCAACGCGGTCTACGTGCCGTTTCTGGTGCGCGATCTGAAGGATTTTGTGGATTCGATCGAGCCGCTGGGCATCCGCGGGTTCAGCGTCACGTTGCCGCACAAGGAGCGCATCCTGAAGTATCTGGACGGCTGCGACCCGCTGGCGGAGAAGATCGGGGCGGTCAACACCGTGGTTGTGGACGGAAAAGGGAAACTTTACGGCTACAATACGGATTACGTCGGCGTGCTGCGCACGCTGGAACGGCGGATGCCTCTGGCGGGCAGCCGCGTGCTGATCGCCGGCGCCGGGGGGGCGGCGCGCGCGGTCGCTTTTGCGCTGGCCGAGGGCGGCGCCTCGGTGTGCGTATGGGCGCGGCGGCCGGCCCGGGCGAAATTGCTGGCGCGGGCGGTGGGCGGCCAGGCGATGGCGCGCGGGGATCTGCGGCGCGAGTTTTTCGACGCCATTGTGAACGCGACGCCGGTGGGAATGCATCCGCGGGTTGGGGAGTCGCCGCTCGCGTCGCGCGAATTGAATTGCCGGCTGGTCTTTGACACCATTTATCGTCCGCGCGTGACGCGCCTGCTGCAATTGGCGGCGCGCCGCGGCATCGAGACGGTATCGGGAGTGGAGATGTTCGTGGCCCAGGGAACCGCGCAGTGGGAAATCTGGACTGGACGGCGCGCGCCGGCGGCGGCCATGCGGCGCGCCCTGCTGCTCGCGCTCGGGCGCGGGGAGCAGGCGGCGGGGAAGAAGGCGCGGCACAAGCGATGATGCAACCTGATTTCAAGACGTTCTGCCGGCTGGCGCGACAGGGGAATCTAGTGCCGGTCTACGACACTTACACGGCCGACCTGCTGACGCCGGTCGGGGCGTATCTCCGCATCGGCCACAACGCCAAATACTCGTTTCTGCTCGAGAGCGTCGAAGGCGGGGAAACCATCGGGCGGTACACGTTCACGGGCGCGAATCCCGTGGAGGTCTTCCGGTCGCGCGGGCGGAAGTGCTCGCTGGAGAGCGGCGGCAAGCGAATCGAATTCGAGGATGATCCGGTCGAATGCCTGCGGCGGCTGACGAAGCGCTATCGCCCGGTGCGCGTTCCGGGGCTTCCTCCGCTGATCGCGGGCGCGATCCGCTATTTCGCCTACGACATGGGGCGCCTGATCGAGCGCATTCCGGCCACGGGCCGCGACGACCTGGGCCTGGACGATTCCGTGATGATGTTCTATTTGGGCCTGGTGGCGTTCGACCACGTGCGGCACAGCGTCTCGATCATCCGCAACGTGTTCACCGAGGGGCCGGGAAGCCTGCGCGAGAAATACGACGCGGCGGTCCGGGAAATCCGGCGCACCCGGCGGGCGCTCGAACAGCCGTTGCCCCCGCAGCGGCCGGCGCGGCGCGCCGCTCCGCTGCGCGTCCGCTCGAACATGACCAAGCCGCAATACATGGCGGCGGTGCGCAAGGCCAAAGCCTACATTCGCGCGGGCGATATTTTTCAAGTGGTCCCCAGCCAGCGGTTTTCCGCCGAGACGCACGCCGAGCCGTTCGAGATTTATCGCGCGCTGCGCGTCGTGAATCCCTCGCCCTATCTCTATTTTCTGAAGCTCGACGAGTTGGCGGTGGTGGGGAGTTCGCCCGAGATGCTGGTGAAGGTGCAGGGGCGCGAGGTGTCGTACCGGCCGATCGCCGGAACTCTGCCGCGCGGCCGCAACGAGGAGGAAGATCGCAAGTTCGAGGCCCGGCTGCTGGCCGACCCCAAAGAGCGCGCCGAGCACATCATGCTGGTGGACCTGGGGCGCAACGATCTGGGCCGGGTGTGCGAGTACGGCTCGGTGAAAGTGGACCGGCTGATGTTCATCGAGCGGTTTTCGCATGTGATGCACATTGTGTCCACACTGCGCGGGCGCCTGCGCGAGGAAGTTGACTGCTTCGGCGCGCTGATGGCCTGCTTTCCCGCGGGCACGCTTTCGGGCGCGCCGAAGGTCCGCGCCATGGAGATCATTGACGAGCTCGAGCCCACGCGGCGCGGGATCTACGCGGGCGCCATCCTGTATCTGGACTTCTCCGGCAATCTCGATTCCTGCATCGGGCTGCGCACGCTGGTGGCCAAGGGCGGCCGCGCCTACATTCAGGCCGGCGGGGGCATCGTGGCCGATTCGGTGCCGTCGCGTGAGTATCAGGAAACGCTCAGCAAGGCGCGCGCGCTGATCAAGGCGCTGGAAATCGCGCACCGCGGCGGGAGTCGCGGGGAGTAGCAATCTGCGCTATTCTGAAGGCGGATCATGATTCTGCTGGTCGACAACTACGATTCGTTCACCTACAACCTGGCGCAGTATCTCGGCCAGATGGGGCAGAAGCTGGAGGTGCGCCGCAACGATCGAATCACGATCGAGGAAATCGAGCGGATGCGGCCCGAACGCATCGTGATTTCGCCGGGGCCGTGCACGCCGAAGGAGGCGGGCATCAGCGTCCCGCTGATCCAGCGCTTCGCAGGCGAGATTCCCATCCTGGGCGTTTGCCTGGGACACCAGTCGATCGGCGCGGCATTTGGCGGGCGCGTGATTCGCGCTCCGGTGATCATGCACGGAAAGACCAGCGAGATCCACCATGACGGCCGGACGATTTTCCGCGGGCTGCCGCAGAATTTTCGGGCCACGCGCTACCATTCGCTGATTGTCGAGCGGAAATCGCTGCCGCCCGCGCTGGAAATCTCCGCCGAGACCGCCGACGGCATCATCATGGGCCTGCGCCACCGCGAGATGAAGGTCGAAGGCGTGCAGTTTCATCCCGAGTCGGTGCTCACCGAAGTCGGCTTCCAGCTGCTGGAGAATTTCCTCACGATTTAGCGTCGCGATCGGGGAATGCGCCTTAAGAGGGCGCGACCGGCAATGGTAGCTTTGCCGCTTTGGAGTGCGGCGACGTGGACGCGCCGCCATAACGCGTAGTCGTCTGCGCCTCGGTCATTTCTCCATGCGCAATTCATGAGTTCTGCGATTGTAGCGGGCGACGACGGCAGGAGGCTTGGAGATATCGTCAATCTCCCCGTGAATGACGAGCCAGTCTCCATCCAACTCCATCTTTTCGGAACCTCTGTAGTCTGGTCGTGGAAGCAGCAAGAACGCCCGCCCTTCGTCCACGCCCCAAACACCGCCCTTGAACCGAGCCAGCCAGAAAACGCCGTGCTCGGGATCGTCCACTGTGAGGCCCATCGGCGGTGTGAAGTCCCGTGGGATTGGAAACCACTGTGGCCGAACCCTGGCCTCATCCAAGCCCCGGTAATGGATGGCCCAGAAGATTTCCGCTTCATGCCAGTTCGAGGGGTTGAAATAGGACGGCGAAAGTTTGCGGTAGTCCGAGTCATCGTAATCCACGTAGTGCTCGCCATCCCACTTCACACACCAGTCCGCAGCAACCCTCAAGTCATGATACCCATCGTGCTTGATGGGCAAAATGTCGAAGCGGGGTTCCAGAGCCTGCCAGCCGAGGTCACCTTGTTCGCCTAAATAGAGCGGAATCCACCTGTCTCTCTGTTTCTGATATAGAAAATGCACGTCCCCCGCCGTACCCTCCCATCCAACACCCGGAAAAACCAGAAGCTCATTCACGCCGTCGTCATTCACATCACCTGCCCACACCTCGCCGTTATCTCGGAAATCCTCAAAGCATTCCTTGTCCGACTCCTCATCGCATAGATCATTCTTGAGGACGCTCCGTGGAAAGAGTGTTTTGCTCACCTTGTGGAAGTGCTTGACCGGAGGGGCGGCGGGCGCCGCAAATAGAACCATCGCCAACAGCGCCGCCATCGCGCCGAAAACCATTCCTCGATGTGCCATCTTGGCTAACAAGTATACAATGGAACCAGAAGTCGGCGCTCACCGAAGTCGGATTTCAGCTCCTCGAAAAGTTCCTGTCCGTGTAGTCGACTGAAACGCCGCACCGCGTCCGACATTTGTCACGGGGAGAGTTTGCCGCGGACCGCGGGGCAGATGCTGTTGTACTCACACCAGTCACACAGTGGGGAAGTCCGAGCGGGAAACGACCGGGCCTCTGCGATGTTTCGACTGAGCCGGCGGGTACGTTCCAAAATCGTCTCGAGTTGCCGGCTGGTCCGTTTGTCCCGAACCTCTTTTCCATGGGCCAGATAGTGCCACACCAAAGAAACCTGCTTGGCATCAGGCCACCGATGGCGCAGCGCGACTTCATAGAGCGCCAGCTGAGTGTCGCTCTGGATTTGATCCGGCGAAGGGATGCGGCGCGAGGTCTTGTAGTCGTGAATTTCGTAGTCATTTTCGCCGGAATGGGAAATGCGATCGACCTTGGCTTCAAAAGTGTCCGATTCCGTCAGCGGAAACAAGAGCTTCATCTCCAATCCAATCGTGGCCGATTGATTGAAGGGGCGGAATCGCCGGTAGTAGGCCGAGATCATTTGCCGGCCGCTGTCGAAATAATCCCGCGCCGTCGTGCGAGCCCTGACGATGCGAATGGCGGGAGCGAATGTGGCATGCCACTGCTCGTCGTAGAATTGCAGGAGTTCGCTCTCGGGAATTGGGGCCGCGTTTTGCGAATCGGCGTACAGCTTTTCGAGGGCTTGGTGAACCACGTTTCCGAGGTGTAGCTCGATGGAGCGGCTGGGCGGTTCGATGCGTTCGACGTAGCGAAACTGATATTTCCTGGGGCATTGCACGTAGCAGGAAATCTTCGTGTGCGAGAATTGAGCCACGCAAAAACTCCCGACTCGGCTGGATACAGGAAGATTGTTTGCCGCCCCGATTGCCGCGTCAAGCACCATCTATACGCTCGGCAGGGCGAATGCGAAGACCGAAGCGGCGCGGGCCGGACAACGGGCGCGGCAAGCAGCGGCCCTGCGGGCTCACCAGCTTAACTGGGAGAGGCCGGAAGCGTGTCGGTTAGGATGCGGCGTGGCCGTGGCCCTTTTCGGATTGGGTGAAGGCGATGAGGGCGTCGAGCCTGTCACGGGCGGCGCCGGAATCGATCGACTGCGCGGCCAGGCGCACGCCGGCGAGAAAGTCGGCGGCTTGCCCGGCGGCGACCAGGGCGGCGGCGGCGTTGGCCAGCACGATTTCGCGGCGCGGGCCGTGGTCGCGGTGCGCGGCCGAGCGCGCCAGAAGTTTCTCGATGATTTCGGCGTTGCGCTGGGCATCGCCGCCGTGGATCGCCTCCATGGGCGCGCGGTGCAGGCCGAAATCCTCGGGCGTGACCGTGAAGCTGCGGACGACGGTGTCGCGGAGTTCGGCGATGTAGGTTTCGCCGGAGATGGAAATTTCGTCCAGGCCTTCGGCGCCGTGGACCACGAAAGCGCGGCGCACGCCCAACTCGCCCAGCGCCCGCGCCACCAATTCCGTCAGGCTCGCGCTAAAAACGCCCACCACCTGCGCCGAGGCTCCCGCGGGATTGGTGAGCGGGCCGAGAAGATTGAAAACGGTGCGCATCCGCAGAGCGCGTCGCGCGGGCATGGCATGGCGGGTAGCGGTGTGCAGGGAGGGCGCGAAAAGAAATCCGATGCCGATTTCCTCGATGGTCTGCGCCACGCGCTCGGGCGACAGATCGATGCGCACGCCGAGCTGCTCGAGCACGTCGGCCGAGCCGCAGCGCGAGCTGATCGAGCGGTTGCCGTGCTTGGCGACGCGCACGCCCGCGCCTGCTACCACAAAGGCCGCCGCGGTCGAGACGTTGAACGTGCCGGAGGCATCGCCGCCGGTTCCGCAGGTATCCACCAGGGCTTCCTCGGCGACGTGCGAGTGGCCGGAGAAAATCGGGGGGGCATGGCGGCGCATCGCGGTGGCGAAACCGACGAGTTCATCCACCGTCTCGCCCTTCATGCGCAAGCCGATGAGCAGGGCGGCGATCTGGGCGTCGCTGGCGCGGCCGCAGAGAATCTCCTCCATGGCCGCTTCGGCTTCCACGCGCGAAAGGTCTTCTTCGGAGACGATCTTTTCCAGGGCTTGGTGGATCATGGTCGTTGCGTCGCGCCCATCGCGCGCCGACTGTTTTTCGTGCTGCAACTCCGTCTTGCCCGGCCCTTGCGTTCCAAGTACACTACATTGCTTTGCTTAGCAGGCTGATTTTAGCACTACTCCGGCCGGGTGCGGACCCGGCGATGATGCCCGAATGAAAATCCACGAATATCAGGCCAAGGCCATCCTGGCGAAGTTCGGCGTGCCCGTGCCGCGCGGCCAGGTGGTGTTCAATGCCGAGGAAGCGCGCGCCGCCGCCGAGCGCCTCGGGACTCCCGTCGTTGTCGTGAAGGCGCAGATCCATGCCGGCGGGCGCGGCAAGGCGGGCGGCGTGAAACTGGCGAAATCGCCGGCGGAAGCCGCGGCGCTGGCGCAAAGCATGCTGGGGATGACGCTGGTGACGCCGCAGACCGGTCCGGAAGGGCGCGTAGTCCGGAGGCTGCTGATCGAAGAAGGGCTCGACATCCGGCGCGAACTGTATCTGAGCGTGCTGGTGGACCGCTCGTGCGGCGCGCCGGTGTTCATGGCCAGCGCCTCGGGAGGCATGGAGATCGAGGAAGTCGCGCACAACAATCCGGAAGCGATTCTGCGCGAAACGATTCATCCGGCGACGGGATTCCAGCCCTATCATGCGCGGAAGATCGCCTTCGGCCTGGGATTTTCGGCGGAGCAGGCAAACAAAGCCGCGCCATTCCTGGCGTCGCTGTATCACGCGTTTCTGGAAACAGACGCTTCGCTGGTGGAGATCAATCCGTGGATCGTGACCGGCGATGGCCGGCTGGTCGCGCTCGACGCCAAGGTGAATTTCGACGACAACGCGCTGTTCCGCCATCCCGGTTTGCGGGAACTGCGCGACCTTGACGAGGAGGCGCCGCTGGAAGTGGAAGCCTCGAAGTTCAAGCTGAACTACATCCAGCTCGACGGCACGGTCGGCTGCATGGTGAACGGTGCGGGCCTGGCCATGGGCACGATGGACATCATCAAGCTGAGCGGCGGAAACCCGGCGAATTTCCTCGACGTGGGCGGCGGGGCGTCCGAAGAGCAGGTGAAGAACGCGTTCCGCATCCTGGTGAGCGATCCGAATGTGAAGGTGGTGTACGTCAACATCTTCGCCGGAATTCTGCGGTGCGACGTGGTGGCCAGCGGCATCGTGAACGCCGCGAAGGAGCTGAAGCTCCAGGTGCCGGTGGTCGTCCGGATGGCGGGCACCAACGTCGAGCAAGGCCAGGAAATTCTGCGCAAGTCGGGACTCAATTTCACGGTGGCGGATGGAATGAAGGACGGAGCGGAAAAGGCTGTCGCGCTGGCGCGCAGAGCTTAGCAAAGGCATGGAAGCAAAGGACGCATAGGAAGCAAAGGAAGTGGAGGAAAAAACCGAGTCGCGCGGGGCCCATACGCCGGTATCGTGATCTGCTGGTGTATCAGCAAGCCTACCGGTTGACGCTGGAGGTTTCGCGGTTATCCAAGGGTTTTCCAAAGCATGAGCAATTCGAGCTTGGCAGGCAGATACGATCCTCGTCGCGCTCTGTGGCGGCAAACATCGTGGAGGGGTGGGCCAAGCGGGAATCCGCTGCCGAATTCCGGCGCCACTTGCAGATTGCGGTGGGCGAATGTGAAGAGACAAGATTCTGGCTTGATCTGGCGGCCGACGAAGGGTGCGCGCCTCAAGCGACATCGGAGCCCTTGGCGGTTGAGTACGCAAAGCTTGGGATGATGATCCGTAACCTATGGAAGGAATGGAGGAAACTCTGATGGCGGCAATCTCCTATGCCTCCTTTGCTTCATCTGCTTCCTCTGCTTCAATCTTGTGAGCATCCTCGTCGATAAAGGCACGCGCCTGCTCGTGCAGGGCATCACCGGGCGCGAGGGCAGCTTTCACACGCAGCAGATGCGCGACTACGGGACCAAGGTCGTGGCAGGCGTGACGCCGGGGAAGGGCGGAACGAAGTGCGCCGGCGCGCCGGTGTTCGACACGGTGGCGCAGGCCGTGCGCGAGACCGGCGCCAACACGTCGGTGATTTTCGTGCCGCCGCCGTTTGCGGCCGACGCGATCCTGGAAGCGATTGACGCGGAGTTGCCGCTGGTCATCTGCATCACCGAAGGCGTCCCGACGCTGGACATGGTGCGGGTGTGGGCGTCGCTGGGAAGGTCGAAGACGCGCCTGATCGGCCCGAATTGTCCGGGGATCATCTCTCCGGGGAAGTGCAAGATCGGGATCATGCCGGCTGCGATCCACCAGCCGGGCCACGTCGGCGTGGTGAGCCGCAGCGGCACGCTGACCTACGAAGCCGTGGGCCAGCTCACGCGGCTGGGGATCGGCCAATCCACTTGCATCGGCATTGGGGGCGACCCGATCATCGGGACGAGCTTTCTCGACGCCGTGCGCCTGTTCAACGATGATCCGGACACGCACGCCATCGTGATGATCGGGGAAATCGGCGGCAACGCCGAGGAGCAGGCCGCCGAGTTCATCCGCCGGCATGTGAAGAAGCCTGTCGTCGGTTTCGTCGCCGGGCAGACGGCTCCGCCGGGGCGCCGCATGGGGCATGCCGGCGCGATCATCAGCGGCGGACACGGCACGGCGAAGGAAAAATACGCGGCGATGCGCGCCGCTGGGATTCACACCGTCGACAGCCCCGCCGAACTCGGGCTGACGCTCGTGGAGGTGCTGGGAAAATCGAAAGCGCATGCCCGATCGAAGGCCAAGCCGGCTGCGAAGCGAAAAGCGGCAGGCACCAAGAAGAAGCGAGCGAAGCACGGGAAATAGCGCGTGCCCATCGGCGCGCGGAAATGCCAAAAACAAAATAGGAGACTGCTCGAATGGCCGTGGAACGAACACTTGCAATCATCAAGCCCGACGCCGTGGGACGCGGACTGACGGGCGACATCCTGAGCCGCATCCACGCGGCGAAATTTCAGATTGTGGCGATCAAGTCGCTGCGCCTGACGAAGCCGGAAGCCCAGGGATTTTACGCCGTGCACCGCGAGCGGCCGTTTTTTGGAGAACTCACGGATTTCATGATCTCCGGGAAAGCCGTGGTGATCGTTCTCGAAGCGGAAGGCGCGATCGCGCGCTGGCGCGAAACCATGGGTGCCACCGACCCCGCCAAGGCCGCGCCCGGCACGATCCGCCGCGATCTCGGCACGAGCATCCAGTACAACTGCACGCACGGCTCGGACGCTCCCGCCACGGCGGCCTTCGAGATCGGATACTTCTTCTCGGGGCGCGAACTGGTTTAGCCGCTTCGTCCATCACCTCGCGGCGCGAATCAGGCTAGAATGGCCCCCGGATGGCGCCTATGGACCCGCTGCGCGAAATCGGCAAACTGCTGCTTGTTGCCGGCGTTGTTCTGATCGGCGCCGGAGCCCTGCTGGTGTTCGGAGTTCGGCTGCCGTTCCGCCTGGGGCGCCTGCCGGGCGACATCGTTTACCAGGGCCGCCACGGGTCGTTCTATTTCCCGATTGTCACGTGCCTTGTGGTGAGCGCGGCGCTCACGCTGGTGTTTTGGGTTGTGAATTTCCTCCGCCGCTAGAGCCATGAACCAAACATCCTTCTTCGACCTGATGCCCGAGCGGCACGTCTGGAAAGTCAGCGAGCTGACCGAGCGCATCAGCGGCCTGCTCGAAGGCGAGTTCCCGGACGTGTGGATCGAGGGCGAGGTGTCGAATTGCCACGCGGCGCAATCCGGGCATATCTACTTCACGCTGAAGGATGCGCGGTCGCAGATTCGCTGCGTCTGCTTCCGCGATCAGGCGCGCGCGCTGAAATTCCGGCCCGCAGACGGCCTGCACGTCACGGTGCGCGGCGCGCTGGGCGTCTACGAGCCTCGCGGCGAATATCAAATCTACGTCAGCCACATCGAGCCGGTGGGCGCGGGCGCGCTGCAACTCGCCTTCGAGCAGCTCAAGAAGAAACTGCAGGACGAGGGGCTGTTCGAGGAGGAGCGCAAGAAGCCGCTGCCGGTTTTGCCGCGTTGCATCGGCGTGGTCACGTCGCCGACGGGCGCCGCCATTCGCGACATCTTGCGCGTGCTGAAGCGGCGCTTCGCCAACGTGCGTGTCCAGCTCTATCCCGTGAAGGTGCAGGGAGAGGCGGCGGCGGGCGAAATCGCGGCGGCGGTCAAGTATTTCAACCGCGCGAAGCTGGCGGACGTCCTGATCGTGGCGCGGGGCGGCGGGTCGCTCGAAGACCTCTGGGCCTTCAACGAGGAAGTGGTGGCGCGGGCCATCGCCGCGTCCGATATTCCCGTCATCACCGGCATCGGGCACGAGACCGACTTCACGATCGCCGATTTTGTGGCCGACCTGCGCGCGCCCACGCCCTCGGCCGCGGCGGATATCGTGGTGCGCTCGCGGCAGGAATTCGAGCGGCACATCGCCGATCGTTACCGCCATCTCGCGCAGCGGATGCGTTATTTGCTGTCGGAGCGGCGGCACCAGGTGCGCGATCTGGAGACGCATCGCGGCTTCCGCCAGCTCGAACTTCTCGTGCGGCGGCGGCACCAGCAGGTGGACGATCTTTCGTCGCATCTGGCGGTGGTGGCGCGCCTGCGGCTGGCCATGGCGCGGCAGCGTGTGACGCGTGCGGGCACGCAAGTTGCGTCGTTCGATCTGCGCGGCCGCGCGGACGTGCTGCGGCGGAGGATCGAGCAGCAGCGCGCGTCGCTCCAAGCGGTGCTCGAGCGCGTGGTGACGCGGAAGCAGCGGAGGTTCGCCGCGGCGCGCGTGCGATTCGCGGCGCTCGATCTGCGCGCCCGCGTCGGCAGAAAACGCCGGGCATTGGAGCAGCGCGCCTCCGACTTGCGCGCGAGCATCGGCCGGCTGCTGGTGGAAAAACGCCGCGAACTGGCGGAGGCCGCTTTGCAGGTGGAAGAGCGCGGCCCGTTGAAATTGCTCGAGCGCGGCTACGCCATCGCCTACGATGCCGCGGGGAAAGTCTTGCGCTCGCCCGATCAGGTGGCCCCGGGCGACGACATCACCGTGCGCCTCGCCCGCGGCCAGCTCGACGCCACCGTTCGCGGCAAAAAGAATTCTTAACAATTTGCACGAAAACTCTCCGTCACGTCATTCCGAACTCCGGTTGCAGTCTGACCGGGGTGAGGAATCTGCTTTGCTTCGACAAGTTGAGAAAAGCAGATCCCTCACTTCGTTCGGGATGACACGTAGGCTACTTTTTCGGCGGTCTTTCAAAGGCAGACTGTCAAAGCTGTCGCTCGGTAGGCCTTGTCTCTGCGTGGAAGTAAGGTTGTGAGAGAGGGGAAGGTTACTCTTCCTCGGTGCTGCTGGCCACCTTGAGGACGGCGAGGAAGGCTTCCTGCGGGATGTCGACCTTGCCGACGCGCTTCATGCGCTTTTTGCCTTCCTTCTGTTTTTCCAGCAGCTTGCGCTTGCGGGAGATGTCTCCGCCGTAGCATTTGGCGATGACGTTTTTGCGGATGGCGCTGATGGTCTCGCGGGCGATGACGCGGCTGCCGATGGCGGCCTGGATGGGGACCTCGAACATCTGGCGCGGAATCAGTTTGCGGAGGCGGCTGACGAGGTCGCGGCCGCGGTCGTAGGACTGGTCGCGGTGGCAGATGATGGTCAGCGCGTCCACCGGCTCGCCGCCCACCAGCACGTCGAGCTTCACGAGGTCGGATTCGCGGTAGCCCGAGAGGTGGTAATCGAGCGAGGCGTAGCCGCGCGAAACGCTCTTCAGCCGGTCGTAAAAATCGAGCACGATCTCGTTGAGCGGCATCTCGTAGGTGAGCATGATGCGCGTGGGCGAGAGGTATTCGAATTTCTTCTGCACGCCGCGCTTTTCCTCGCACAGGTGCAGCACGCCGCCGACCGATTCCTCCGACGTGATGATCATGGCCATGAGGATGGGCTCCTCGATCTTCTGAATGGAGGAGGGCGGAGGAAATTTTGTGGGGTTGTCGATTTCGGAAACTTCGCCGGCCGTGGTGGTGATGCGGTAGCGCACGCTGGGCGCGCTGGTGATCAGGTCGATGTTGAATTCGCGTTCCAGGCGCTCCTGGACGATTTCCATGTGCAGCAGTCCGAGAAAGCCGCAGCGGAATCCGAAGCCCAAAGCCACGGAGGTTTCCGGCTCGTAGAAGAACGCGGCGTCGTTGAGCTGCAGTTTGCCGAGGGCGTCGCGCAGCAGTTCGTAATCGGTGGCGTTCACGGGAAACAGCCCGGCGAAGACA
>VFSW01001428.1_pt1 | contig 36504 bp, 32 predicted proteins | sample 5358111 | NCBI WGS metagenome assembly VFSW01 (sample SAMN11554181, study PRJNA540505) | mine drainage metagenome | isolation source: sediment from site ElyBrook_90M | place: USA: Ely Copper Mine, Vershire, VT | collected 2017 | reverse complement strand
CCGCGTGCGGGTACGGGGCAGATCAGGCACCACTTGGAATGCCGGCTATCGCTGGGAGCCGGAACAGACCATTGCTGCTGTCGATCCATTCAACGCGGGAATGAACGCTCCATATCTTAGCGTGATGTTGCGACAGCCGCTGGGTTCTGGAAATTCCTCGCCGGATCGCCTGGAGCTGGAATTTGTCATGCAGAATATTCTGGCGCAGGGCTACCGACCCATTTATATCGTCGACGGACAGACGTTATTTTTTGCGCAGGCGCCGCGCCTGGTGACCGGCGGTCTGGCATTTTCTTTTTAGGCCGCAGGCAGGCTCCATAAAGCGCAGCGCGATTGTGATATCCTTGCGTTGATCACCTTGCGATTTGGCCTTGCAGGCCTCGATCGCCGCCGCACGATCACCCCTCCAGGACGCGTAGCTCAACTGGCAGAGCATTCGACTCTTAATCGACAGGTTGAAGGTTCGATTCCTTCCGCGTCCACCAATGAGACCGTTCCAGGTGATCCGATCATTTTCCTGTCTCGCTTTGGGCAGTTTGGCCAACTGACCTGAAGCGTACGTAAGCCATTCGCGGGCTCGGAAAGGCTCCTTGACGCGAAATTTTCTGCCTCCTAAGCTAAAAACACGCCTCCCTTCCGCGAAACAAGACATGTGGCAGCGGATGTTCGCTTCGATTCTGGTTCATAAGAATGGAATTGTTCTGGCTACCGAAGTCTCCGGCATGGAGCGCCGCTCTCGCGGTTGCTCGCCAAATGCCCGCTGCTGAGGCCGCGCGGCGGCTGATCAGTCTGGCCAATTCCCGTATCGATTTTCTCCAGACGGTCAAACTCGATCGTGTTCTCCGCCAGTTTGGTTCGCATCTCGACCCCTGCCTCAACAAAACTCGGACAATACGGCTTGGCCTCGTTGGCTCTTCGACCCTTGCCCACCTGGTCCCCGCAATTCGGGTGGCGGCACTGCGCCGTGGATTCACCATCCAGGTCTTCGAGGGGCACTATGGAACCTACCACCAGGACCTGGCCGACGCCGACTCGGAACTCTGCCGGTTCAAGCCCGACGTCGTGCTGATCGCACTGGACGCCCATCATCTGGCAGCGGGAGACTCCCGCAGCTGCGACAGCGCTCTCTCTCTCATCCGATCATGCTGGGATCTGGCCAGGAAACAACTTGGCGCGACCGTCATTCAGCAGACGGTGCTCCCCGTCTTCCCGCATCTTCTGGGCAACAACGAACAGGAGATGTCCTCATCGCCCGCCAATGTGGTTCGCGAGATCAATCAAACCCTCAGGGTCAGCGCCCCCGAAGCCGGAGTCCATCTCCTCGCCGTGGATGACATGGCACGCGAGTTCGGAAGTCGTGCACTCTTCGATCCGGCTCTGTGGTACCGCTCGAAGCAGGAAATACATCCCGCTGCAGCGCCCCTTTGGGGAGATCACGTCGGGCGCATACTGGCTGCGCTTCGTGGCCTCTCCTTTAAATGCCTGGTGCTCGATCTGGATAACACCCTGTGGGGCGGGGTCATTGGAGACGATGGAATCGACGGCATTTTGCTCGGGCAGGGAAATGCCGTTGGGGAGGCGCATGTCGCCTTCCAGCACTATGCGGCAGGGCTGGCAAGCCGCGGCATCGTTCTGGCCGTTTGCTCCAAGAACGAAGACGCAACCGCTCGTGCCGTTTTCGAACGGCACCCGGAGATGGTCCTCCGAATGAAGAACATCGCTTGCTTTGTCGCAAACTGGCAGGACAAGGCGGAGAATCTCCGGCAGATCGCGCGAACGCTGAACATAGGCATCGATTCACTGGTGTTCGCCGATGACAATCCCTTCGAGCGGAATCTGATCCGCCAGGAGTTGCCCGAAGTCGCCGTGCCGGAATTGCCCGATGACCCCGCTCTCTTTGCCGGCACTCTTGCCGCGGGCGGTTATTTTGAGGGCCTTGCTATTACCGGTGACGATCAGGAGCGCAGCCGGCAGTACCAGGCAAACGCGGAACGCGATCGGCTCCGCCAAAGCGTCACCGATATGGCGGCCTATCTGCGGAGCCTTGAAATGCATCTGATCTGGTCTCCTTTCGATTCCATCGGGCTCAGCCGAATCGTGCAGCTCATCAACAAGACCAATCAGTTCAATCTCACGACTCGGCGCTACTCGCAGGAGGAGGTCGCCGAGACGATGGCAGACCGTCAGTGCATCACCTTCCAGCTCAGGCTGATCGATCGGTTTGGCGACAACGGCATAATCTCGGCCATCATGGGCCGAATCGCCGACGATCGCACGCTCGAGCTGGACACCTGGCTTATGAGCTGCCGGGTCCTGGGCAGGCAGGTGGAAGAATCCACGCTGAATCTGATTGTGCAGCACGCCGCGGCTCTTGGCCTGGAGCGCATCGTTGGCTTTTATGTTCCCACGGCAAAGAATGGCATCGTCAAAGAACATTTCGCCCGGCTCGGCTTCGCTCTCACTCAAGCGGCAGAAGACGGCAGCACCATCTGGTCCCTGAACGTCGCATCCTACGAACCAAAAACCACCTTCATCGAGATACAGAAAGGTACCGTTGACCAGCGAACAGATTTACACCCAGCTCACTGAGATATTTCGTGAGCTCTTCGACGATGAGTCCATCGTGCTTACACCGCAAACCACGGCGGCGGATCTCGCGGAGTGGGATTCATTCAACCACATCAACCTGATCGTCGCGTCAGAAGCCCGTTTCGGGGTCAAGTTCAGCACCGCTGAGATCGAGTCTCTGCATAACGTGGGACAATTCGTCGATGCAATCGCCGCCAAGTCGGGCAACGTCTCGCAGTGAAACGATGCGCCTGTGACAAGCTGAGAGAGGCGAGCGAATGAAGCTGGCAACCCGAGAATTCAACGATGCCGACCAGCAACAATTTGCTGCTGTCTCTGGCGACTACAATCCAATGCATCTCGATGCGCTCCAGGCCCGCCGCACCCCTGCGGGAGCAACCGTTCTTCATGGGATCAATCTGCTGCTTTGGACGCTCGATTCCCTTGCCACTGCCAACCGGGATCTGCCTCCTCTGCGCGGCCTCCGTGTGCGTTTCAGCAAGTTCGTCTATCTGGGCGAGCGGGTCGATATCGTGCTCACCGAATTGACTCCGACCGGCGCACGACTGAACATCTCCGTCGGGGGGACTCCGCGGTCGAAGGTCATCCTCGATTTTGGCGACGCTGTCGAAGATGCTTCCCCCTGGCGCAACGCAATCCAGGAATCGACCCCTTTCTCGCCAACGCCAGTGGATCTCAGTTTTGAACAGGCCTCCGGCCGTTCCGGGCGCATTCCCTTCCTAATGACTTCGCGAGATGCGGCGACACTGTTTCCGGCCGCAACGCAGTGGCTCGGCGCCCACCGAATCCAGGCGATGGCCGCGAGTACTCATCTGGTTGGCATGATGTGCCCCGGGCTGAACTCCATCTATGGGGGACTCTCGGTCACCAGCTGCCGGCAGTCCTCCCTTCAGGATTCGCTCGCCTGGCGCGTGGCCGGCACCGATCCTCGTTTCCACGCCGTTGACCAGGAAATCTGCGGCGGTGGGCTCACCGGAACGGTGAAGAGTTTCTTTCGCACCCCACCTGTGCAACAAGCGGGCATGCAGTCGCTTTACGGTGTCGTTGGTTCTACCGAATTCGCCGGCTCTGTCGCCCTAATTGTTGGCGGCTCACGGGGTCTCGGCGAGCTGACGGCCAAGCTCATTGCAACCGGCGGCGGACGGGTTATCGTCACCTGGCAAACCGGCCAGTTGGACGCCGAGAAGGTCGCCCAGGAAATCCGCGTGGCGGGCGGATCCTGCGAAACCCTTGCCTACGATTCCCGAAGACCGCCGGCGGACCAACTCGCGCGCCTGACTGAGACGCCTTCGCACGCATACTATTTTGCGACGCCGGCCATTGCTCGGCCTTCATCCGGAATCTTCGCGACGGAAAGGCTGAGCGAATTCCTGGCCGTGTATGTCGATGGATTTTGGGAGCTCTCGCAGGCACTGCGCGCTCGCCAGCCAAGGCTATCCCTTTTTTACCCGTCCTCTGTCTTTGTTACGAAACGACCGAAGGGCATGACCGAATACGCGATGGCCAAAGCCGCCGGAGAAGTGCTGTGCGCCGACATTAATGCATCGCTGTCGCCGGCGCATGTTACCGTTAGCCGCCTGCCGCGCCTGCCCACGGATCAAACTTCATCCGTGATTGCAGCGCATACCGCCGATCCGCTTGAAACGCTGTTGCCCGTCATTCGCGAGGTACAATCGTGGCCGCAGTGATTTCTGACCCGCGCTTGTGAAATCCCTGGCGCCCCCGGCATCGCTCATATTGCGTTTCGGCCACTCCCCTTCTGAGCTGCTCAAATTGCTTTAAGATTACTGGAGATGTCACCAGGGGCGCGCGCCATCCGAAGAACCATCGGCAGTTTTTTGCTCAGTTCGCTGCCTGACAAGTTCAACCTCTTGAGTCTCGTCTGGTACCGGCTCAAGGGCATTTTCTACTATCGCCATGTCTTCGGCAGCTTTGGCAAAGGCTCGGTGATCTACAAACCCACGATGCTCAACAATCCGCGTTTCATGCATATCGGCAAGGATGTATCCATCCGTCGTGGTGTCCGTCTCGAAGCGGTGGTTTCCGACCCGGCTAATCCTCCCGAGCTCCGCATCGGTAACAATGTCAATATCGAACAGGATGTGCACATCGTCTTCACCGGTAAGATTGTCATAGCGGACAATGTCAGCATTACCGCGCGATGCAGCCTTCTTGGCGGCGCGCATCCGTTCTTCGATGTCCACAGTCCAGTCAAAATCGGGGCGCGGCTGACCGGTGCCACATCGCGGATCGAAATAGGCGAAGGTTCTTTCCTAGGGATTGGCTCGGTCGTCATGATTAACGTAAAAATCGGCAGACACGTTGTTATCGGCAGCAATTCCGTAGTTACCAAAAGCATTCCAGACTACTCGGTTGCCGACGGCAAGCCGGCAAAGGTTTGCATGAAATACGATGCCGGCTCGGATTCCTGGCGCAACGTCTCGTAAGGATCCGATGACGCTCGCCGCCCTCCTCGAAAGAGTGTTTCCCCCGCGCCCGCCCCGCGGTATGAAGGCAGGCTCGGGCGTTACCGTCAAACGGCCACACCGAATCCCCGACGGTTGGGTCGCTCCCAGCAACCCAGCACGGATTCAGTGGCGGTATGATTTCGAGACGGGATCGTAGATCGAGCCCGACCCATGGCAAATCGGCTATGCCGCAGTTGAGGAAAGCTGAAATCGAAGGAGAGATTGAGTGCCTGATTCTGTGCAAAAGCCAATTCCGGATTTCTCTGACCACAGGCTATGGGAATCCCTCTCTGCCTGTCCGCTATGCCGGGCCACGAGCTTCCGCAAAGCTTTGGACGCGTGCGACCGGCACTTTGACAATCCCGGCACGTTTCAGGTGATGTGCTGTGGAGGGTGCGGCGTTTATTTCCTGAACCCGATGCCGACGCTCGAATATCTGAGAAATGCTTATCCGCGGGATTATTATGCTTACTCTGTTCCTGCGGCTGCCCGAATACCAAACAGTCGTCGGAATCGGATGCGGAGATTCGTCCGCCACCTGATTTTTTTCACTTCCGGCTGGACGCGAGATCCTGAATTCCAGAGGCCGGGCTGCATGCTCGACCTCGGTTGCGGCGCGGGGCAATTCCTTCTTGAGATGCGCGAAAGGGGATGGACTGTCCGGGGCGCAGAGCTGGACTCCAATGCCGCCGCAGCCGGCAGGCGAGACGGCCTGGATATCTTCGGAGGCACGCTCCACGACGCAGCTTTTCCTTCCGCCGCCTTCGACTACGTACGGAGCAACCACTCCTTCGAGCACATCCACAACCCGCGAGAGGTCCTGCGTGAAATCCGACGCATCGTGCGCCCCGACGGGCGTCTCTTCATTGGCGTTCCCAATCTTGCGGGGCTGATGCCGAAGATGTGGGGCACCTACTGGTGGTATCTGGGCTCGCCGGTTCACACCTATGGCTATACGCCTGCCAGCATCAGCCGTCTCCTCGCAGAAGAAGGCTTTCAGGTTGAGAAGATAGGCTATAACTCCACCTATGCAGGTATCACCGGCAGCCTTCAGATCTGGCTCAATCGCAACAACGGCAGGGGTGCAGAGGAAGGCTGGGTCGTAAAGAACCTGGCGCTCAGGATTTTCGGGCACTGGCTCGCCCAGATCATCGACTTGTTTCGGGCTGGGGATTGTATGGAAGTCATTGCCCGGCCCGTATGAAGGCGGATCGCTTGCGATCCTCACAACCAATTTTGCTCGACTGCGCAGAGGTTCTGAGGCTCCGCGGCCAGCCAGCCGATGGCAGAGCAGCGGTATGTTTGGCGGCCACCATGCTCTGAGCGAATGCGGCCCGTAGTCGAGAAGTCATTGTGCCGGCCAGTACCAGTCGAAAGTTCAGACTGCCGGGATTACGGAAGCAGGTTGTTGATGACGTCAGCCGTGACAGTGGCGGAGCTGTCGCCGGCAAAGCGCTTCAGCCTAATCTTCCCCCTCTGGATGAGTTCAGCGCGAAGTTTACGGTCGCTTATGACAAGGAGAAGAACACGGGCAATATCGTCCGTACTATTCGGATCGAAAAACAGGGCAGCGTCGCCGGCCACTTCAGGTAATGACGATGCATTGGAGCAGGCAACCGGACATTCCATCGCCATGGCCTCAACGAGCGGATAACCGAATCCTTCGTATTTCGAAGGAAACACCAACGCATCTGCGTCGCGGTAATACAGGCGCAAATCTGCATCCGATACGTGTCCAGTAAAGTCGATGCGCTGATCCGATTTCATCAGCGCATCGTCAATCCTGGCATCTGCGTTCAGGAATCCATCGCGTCTACCGACGATTACGAGGTCGTGAGGAATTCTGTTGCGAATCTGATTGAAGCTGGTGATGGCTGCCAAAACATTCTTGTTCAGCTTTACATTCCCAACTACGAGCAGATATGGAGCAGGCCTGATCCGGGCGCCAGTCACGGTGGAACTGATCCATGTCTCGTTGAGGCACGGATATGCCACCGTCAGCCGATCTGCCTCAATTCCCAGCAATCGGTGCGCTTCATCGGCAGTGAATTCAGAATCGCAGAGAATTGCAGATGCCCGGGCAGCTACCCGCGAGAAGAGAAAACGGGAGTACGCGCGCTGGAGTGGACCGCCCAGGGTCTCCGGCATAGCTAAGTGGCAAAGGTCATGGAGCGTGACGAGCAGATTGCCGGAGTACAGGAGCGGTATGTTGTACTGCGGGGTCCAGACGACATCTGCTTCCCGGTATAGCTTCCGGGACGCGAGTTGCTCGGAAATGCTGAAGATTCCGGATTCAAAGTCGCGGATCTGGACTCGCCGGTCCGATGCCGTCCACGCCTCCCCGCGCAGGTCCTGACTGTTGCCGAACACCGAAATCTCTTCCGCATTCAATTGCGGAATGAGTCGGGGGAGAAGCGTCTGCAGATATCTCCCGATGCCGCTCATCCTGTACATCCGGAGATCGATCGCCAAATGTCGATGAGTTGTCATGGCATCATGTAGTCAATCTCGCGCGAATGTTGACGATCCCGTTCTCAGTGCGTCGGACCGGTTTGAGAAAGCCGACCGATCCAGTACTCAAGCAGATCGGCCAGCGTCCGTTCCAGCGGAATGTCCGGAATCCATCCGAGGTCGCGCCGGATCCTGGAGGGATTGCCTCCCGAGTGCATGATCTCCCTTTTTCTCAGCTTCGCCGGATCGAGGTCCGTGGTGACAGAAATCCGGGCAAGTTCAGCCAGGCGCGCGACGATATCGGCCATGCGCACCATCGAGCCGGAGCAGACGTTGTACACTTCGCCGGGCTTCCCACGCTCGGCCAGCAGCGCATAAGCGCGAACCACGTCGCGAACGTCGCTGATATCGCGCCGCGGCTCGAGAGGACCGGTTCGCAGGTGAACCGCGGTGTGACTCACGACTCCCGCGGCGATGGCCCGCGCAAACTCCGGACAAGCGAACGAGGGAGCCTGCCCCGCGCCGGTGTGATTGAAAGGTCTCGCGATCACGACCTCGACGCCAAAATCTTCGTAGCAGGAACGCGCCAGTTGTTCGCCGATCAGCTTGCTTGAGGCATAAGGCGATCCCGGGTGGACGGGGTCGCACTCGGAAAAGCCCTCGTTGGGAGAATCGATGTCGCCATACAGGTTGCCCGTGCTGACAAAGAGAACCCTGCACGGCGAAGGCAGGCGACGCACCGCTTCCAGCAGATTGAACGTGCCGGTCACGTTCGTGTCGAATGTTGCTTCAGGATCGGTACGGCTGGTTGGAACATGGCTCATGGCCGCGAGATGAAAGACCAGCTCCGGCTTTTCGCGAAGGACAAATTGCCGCAGGGTCGCTCGGTCCCGGATGTCGATATCATGTACCGGGATATTACCCAGACTCACGGGAAGGCGAGGGGTGGAAGTGCCCTGGGAGATGCCCACGCTGTCGATGCCGAGAGAGCCGAGATGCGCCGCCAGGTAAGGGCCGACGAAGCCTGCGATTCCAGTAATGAGCGCGCGCGGCAACTGATCAGAATCCGGCGGTGGCTTTGGCGCTGTGCGGATGCCGACGGTTGTTCTCAAGGTCGGATTCCACCATCATCGCAATCAGGTCCTCGAAGCTGGTTTTGGGTTTCCAGCCAAGCGCTTCGCGGACGCGTGTCGAGTCGCCACAGAGATAGTCGACCTCGGCGGGGCGTATCAGGGCGGGGTCGATGCGGACAAACTCCCGGTAATCGAGCTCGAGATGACGAAACGCGACCTCCAGCAGATACTCGACCGAGTGGCTTACGCCGGTGGCGACCACGTAATCCCGTGGAGAATCGGCCTGAAGCATCATCCACATCGCTTCCACATAGTCGCCGGCAAATCCCCAGTCGCGCTTCGCACTAAGATTGCCCATACGGAGCTCGCGCTGGAGACCCAGCTTGATACGGGCGGCCGCATTGGTGACTTTTCTGGTGACAAATTCCAGGCCGCGCCGGGGAGATTCATGATTGAACAGGATGCCGGAACAGGCGAACATCCCGAAGCTTTCGCGATAGTTCTGCGTCATGTAGTGGCCATACACCTTAGCCACGGCATATGGGCTGCGCGGATGAAAAGGAGACGACTCGTTCTGCGGCGGATTGGTAGAGCCAAACATCTCGCTGGAGGAGGCCTGATAAAAGCGAATCAGAGGATTGGCGAGGCGGCTGGCCTCGAGAAGGCGGGAGACCCCCAGGGCTGTGAACTGGCCGGTGAGGTCGGCCTGCTGCCACGAGGTAGCAACGAAAGACTGCGCGGCCAAATTATAGATTTCGTCCGGCTGGCTCCGCTCGATGGCGGCGGAGAGTGAATTTTGATCGAGCAGATCGCCGGAGAGCAGATCGATGTGATCGATGACACCTGAGAGGCGATCCAGATTGAGAGAGCTGCTTCTTCGGACGAGCCCGCTGACATGGTATCCGTTTTGAAGAAGAAACTCGGCCAGATACGATCCATCCTGGCCCGTAACTCCGGTGATGAGTGCTCTTCTGGGCATGTCCTTCGGGGTTCCTGGTTTGTGCGGCACGAGCTGTGGGCAGAGGTGGAAACTGGTTAATCGCGACTGCACACTTCTATGAGAAGCGAATGCACCCGACAGAAAAGGCGATTATACATCGGCCAAGACGCTTCCATGCGGCGCGTCCACGCGCTCAGACCTGCTGGAGCACGCTCATCACCTCGGCCGCGGCGCGAGCCCAGGTAAACTGGCTGGCCCGTTGGCGTCCCCTCTCGATCATCATGGTTCGGAGGCCGGGGTCGTCAAGGAGGCGCTCCACAGCCTGACGCAGGCTCTCGGGCGAGAGGGGGTCGAAATAGAGCGCCGCGTCTCCACAGACCTCGGGAATCGAGGTCCGATCAGAAGCCAGAACCGGAGCGCCGCAGTACATCGCCTCGAGGGGTGGGAAGCCGAATCCCTCATACAGAGAGGGAAAGGCGAAGGCAAAGGCGGCGGTGTAGAGGGCACGGAGTTCGGCATCCGATCGGCGCCCGGTATAGCAGACGCTGGCGGGCTGCATGCGTGCCTCCTCGACGATGCGCTGAAATGCCGGGGTGCGGGAGTCGGGGGAATCTCCGACCACGCAGAGTTTGAGATCATATTTCGCCCAGTCCAGCGAGTGCAGAATGCGCAGGTTCTTGTGCGGATAGAGGGAGCCAACGGCCAGCACATACCCGCCCGGGCGTAAGCCGAGCTTCTCCAGCACTGCGTCATCGCGTCCGAAAGCAAGAACGTGGTCCGCACCCGGGTAGACGACCTGTACCCTTTGCTCTGAGACACGGAGGTGTTCGCAGATGCAGTTGAACGAGTAGTGGGAATCGGTCAGGATTCGCTTCGCCGTTCTGCCGAGCATGAAGAATATGGCCTGCTGCCAGCGCCTGCTGCGAGTTGAGAGCGAGTCCATGTGTTCGGTGCTGAAAGGACGCATGTCGTGCATGGTGACGACATGGCGCGGATGAAGCCAAGGGCCCAGATTAGCGGGGCTGAAGAGGACGCCACTGCGAGAGCGTATACACAGGGTTCCCTGCTCCCACAGATTCCAGTTAATGATTCCATCCCTGCTCTCCGGGGGAGCTACAACGGTGACCGGCCGAATCTCAGGGGAGGCCGGTTCGAACTCAAGGAGCAGTCGCGTTAGCTCCCAGGCATAGCGCTGAGCTCCGGTGAGCGGCTGGGCCAAAAATTTGCCATTGATGAAGATGGTGTGGGATTTTCGCATCAGGAACGCCGGTAGCCGCGGTTCATCCGGCAGCCGCCGATGATTGTTTGGACATCTGCCAGCCCTCGCGGGCAGCGCGGAAGCGCACCAGGAACTTCGCCCACGAGTTGTGCAGCAGCACCAGGGTCAGCAACGAGCGAATCTGGACCGCTGCGTAAAGACCCAGGGCGACGGGATAGGGGAGATGCTTGCGGACGAAGTAGACCCGGTTCCGGGTGCAGTAACGAAGTGTGAAATTCGAGACCGAAGTGGTGAGGGAGCTCACTTTGTGCCACAGCCGCGCGCTCGGAACATACCAAAGGGACAGGCCGTGTTTGCGGCAGCGGTAGAGGAAATCCACGTCGTCAACATAGACGAAGTAACGGCCGTCCATCAGCCCGACTCTTTCGAAGACGCTGCGCCGGGCCATGAGGCAGCAGGTCGGTGTGTACTCCACGGCGCGTGGGGCATCGAACTGGCCATGGTCGGCCTGGTCAGCGCCATCGTGAACCACGTCGTAACCGCGCCATCGCGAGATGCGTCCGCCAGCACACCAGATCCTGTCCGGATGGTCGTGGTAAAACATTCTGGCAGTCGTCATTTCGCAATGGTGAGCATCGAGTCCCGCGAGCAACTCGGCGATCATGTCGCAGGGGAAGACGGTGTCGTTGTTCAGCAGAAGAACGTACTCGCAGCCGTCCTCAAGCGCGGCGCGGATTCCCTGATTGTTGGCCTCGGCCACGCCAAGGTTCCGCTGATTGGGGATGACGACGATAGAAATGCCGGAGCGCTGCCGCAGCATGGTGACGGTTGCATCGCCTGAGGCGTTGTCGACGGCGTAAAGCACGAGGTACGCGTGGGTCTGGGACGCCAGCGAATCGAGGAACTCCTCCAGGACCGCGGCACTGTTATAGGTAACCGTGACGACTCCGACCTTTCCCGTCATGATGGACACGCAATTTCCCGCTGGGGTCTGTCTTTCCATGATAGCAACCCGGCGGAGCGCTCGAGGTGTCAAACCGACGCCGCTGGCGCCTGCTGCCTGAGGTTGTAGCCGATGCCCACGGCTGCAATGGACAGGGCGAGAATCATCCAGAAGTCCGGTGTCTCAATGCCACCGCTGATGATGTAGACCCCACACGTGATCGTCAGGGTGAGGAGCATCAGCACGGGAGGTCCGCCGCGGCGTTCCCCGGCCGCTGTGAGGGTGGAGGACTTGCGGAGCGCGAAGATCAAACTGCCGATGAGCAGGCCGAAGGCAGCAACGCCACAAACGCCGCAGGTGGCCAGAAGCCCCACAATCACGTCGTGCGTCGGAGCGCAGTCCCAGCCGATGCCGAGGATCGGATATTGAAGGAAGTACTGGAAGTCATTGGAGATGACGACCGCGCGCTCCACGACCGAACCGGCTTCGGCCTTATTGAAAAGCTGGGAGTTGAGCAGATCGGCGACGGCGGGAATGGTGAAGTAGGCGGTGACGAGCGCGGCGAGGACCGCGAATACGGAAGCGACGAGGGCGAATCGGGAACGGCTGCGCTCCGAGGGCAGAAACGGCAGCAACGCAAGCAGCAGGACGACACCCACATATCCGGTCGAAGCCGTCGTGATGACAATGGTTGAGCTGACCAGCACGAGAATGAGGTAATCGAAACGCCTGCCGAAGATGGGAGTGTTGCGGTAGATCGCCACCACGCAGATGGCCAGCAATCCGACCAGCACCCGCGACAGGAAGCTTGGCTCGAGCGCCACCGAGGAGACGCGGACCACGCCGAGCGACTCAAGCACGGATTCATACCCAAGCGCATAGGGCGACGCGTTGTTGTTGAAGACGGCCGCCGGATAAGGGAGGCCCGCAAGGTAGCACGCAAACTGCATCCAGCCCCACAGGCAGACAAAGACCCCAGAGATGAAATAGATCCGAACTGTCGAGTAGAACTGCTTAACCTCCAGGCTGCGATGCGCGATCACGGCGGCCACGACGGCATCAAAGATCAGGCTCAGGGCGTGATTGACCGTTTGAAGGCTGTACTGGAGCGGAACGAGATCATAATCGATGTTCGGCCGGTCCATGATTTGCAAGCGGCCAGCGATCAGCATGGGCATGACAAGCGATGCCAGGCAGACGAGGGCGAAACTCACGAGGAGGTAAAGCGGCCTTCGCAGCGGACGGGCAAAACGGAACCGAAAGCGGCGGGCGAGGGCGAGATTGAGGCACTCGCGCAACAGCATCAGAAACCCGAAGAAGAGGTAGGGAGAGAAGCCGGATGCAGAATCACCCGATCCGTGATTGATGATCGCCGTGGCCGAAAACGGGACGAAAAAGATGGTCAGGGCATAAAGCCAGCGGGGACGAAGGACAAACAGAACCAACCCCAGAGGTATCAATACCCAGCCAATTGGAGTAACCGACATAGCAGAGATTGCCTGTAGTCATGGCACCCGCGCGGAGAGGGCTGGGCACTATGGCTGAACCTTCGGTTCAGTATAGCGGAGCAACATCCCAGCCTCGGCAAACCGGGAATGGGCTTTAGCCAAGAAGTAAGTCTCTTTTCGCGCATTCTCGACCAAACGGCGCTCGTAATCAGCGTCGGACAGACCAGACTCCGACGCCCTCGCCAGGAAGCGCGCCAATCGGTCGGCGAATTGCCACCGGGCCTGAAGCCGAGAAGCCGCGGTGAGGTCGGCCAGACCATGCCCGATATTCTTCACGCAAGGCTCCCATTACTGCAATGCCGGATCGTTGACCATAGCACGCTCTAATGCTTTCTGCCGCTTGGAGCACCGTCGTCCGCTGTCCTGCGCCCAGTGGCAACCGGCAAGCGGCGACTCGATGGCCTCTCCTATCCCCTACTGCGCCAGCAAGACATGCAGCCGCACTCGCCGAAGGGCATAGGCTAGAATGGGAACAGGGAAATGGGGACCTTAGGGGCTGTGCCGCCGAGTTTGTGCTCGCCTGCATCTTTAGTAGTGGACCTGTCGAGCCGGACTGGAGTACGGATTCCAGCTGTCCTCCCGTGCGTTTTGGCATTTGCTTGACGACGGTCGTCAGAGGAGAGCCGCGGATCTACGGCATATTTCAACGTCGTCCCTCCAGAAGGGACGGTCACCTGACTCCGAGACTCCGACATGACTTACCATTCATGGCCCACGTTCACCAGGAAAAGGAGGTCTGGTCGCTGTGATCGACAAGAGCTTGAATTATGGACGTGTTCATATCAGCCAATTTCTGAGGGCTGCGGCTCCCTTCGAAAGGGTGTTGGATTTGGGCGCAGGCCAAGGCGTTGACCTGGAGCTAGCAAGAGCGGCCTGTCCCTCTGCTCAATTACATGCGGTTGAGTGCCTGCCCGCAAATCTTGAGATACTGGCCGCAAAAGGGATCAAGGCCCACCCCTTAAATCTGGAAGTGGATCCGCTCCCATTCGAAGATGAAAGCATAGATTTAGTTTTGATAAATCAAGTGCTCGAGCATGTTAAGGAGATTTTCTGGATACTTCATCAGAGCACACGGGTTCTTCGTGTGGGCGGACATTTGATTATCGGTGTGCCTAATCTAGCATCGTTACATAATCGGCTACTTCTCCTGACCGGCAGGCACCCGACTTCGATCAAGAATGCCTCAGCTCACATAAGGGGTTACACGCGACACGACATGTGCCGCACGATGCAGTCTATTTTCCCGTCTGGTTATGAGCTTTGCCAATTCGGAGGTAGCAACTTCTATCCTCTGCCGCCCTTGATTGCGAATGTATTTGCTCGCCTAATGCCCAATTATGCTGTGGGTATCTTTTTTCTTTGGCGCAAAACCAAAATATATCGCAATGAGTTCGTTGCCTATCCCGTTTCAGAGCAGCTGGAGACCAATTTTTTCGTTGGCGGTTCTCGATAATCGACACAGCAGAGGTTCGCTGAGGTCATGGCACACACGTAAGAGCCAACGCACAATGCTGACTTCGCTTCAGTGTAGCCGAGCAAATTCGCGCCCCCCGGGAACCGCAAAGGCCTCAGCCGCGCAGGAGGCCTCTTTCGCGCATCTCGGCCAGTGAACGCTCGTAGCCCGCGTCGGACGGGCTTGAGTCCGAGGCCCATGAGAGAAAGCGCGACAGTCCGTCGGCAAATTGCCAGCGGGGCTGGTAGTCGAGAAGCCGCGAGGCCTCAGTCAGGTCGGCGAAACCATGCCGAATGTCGCCCTCGCGAAATGCCCCGGTGACGGCGATGCGGGACTGCCCGCCATAGAACGCGTTGATGCTTTCCGCCACTTCGAGCACAGTCGTCCGCTGTCCGGAGCCCACGTTGATGGAGTGGCCACCGGTGAGCGGCGACTCGATCGCCGCGCCGGTTGCCTGCACCACGTCGTCGATGAAGACGAAATCGCGGCTCTCCCTGCCATCCTCGAATACCTGGATGGGCTTCGCTTCACGAGCCAGATTAGAGAACACCGCAAGGATGCCGGTGTAGGGATTGCTCAGCGACTGGCCGGGTCCGTAGACGTTCTGGTAGCGCAGGGCGAATGCGGGAACGCCCAGCACCTGCGCGAACATGAGCGTCATCTGCTCCTGCACCTGCTTGGTCAAACCGTACCAGGAAGAGGGGCTGAGGGGAGCGGTCTCCGGGGTGGGCGCCGAAACACAGTCGGCAAGGCAGACCGGGCAAAGGGGGTCGAACAAGGTCCGTTCTTTTTCTGCCGTGCTGCGAGAGGACGGATATACCAGCCCATGCTCGTCGCAGTGGTAGGCTCCTTCGCCGTAGATGGCGCGGGAGGATGCCACGACCAACCGCTCGATCTTGCCCGCGGCTCCGCCGACCAGCAGATCGAAGAGCATGCAGGTACCCATGAGATTGGTGCGGCCGTAGCGGCTGACCTGATACATGGACTGGCCGGTGCCGGTCTCGGCTGCCAGGTGGACGATACCATGGGCGTGATCCAGGGCGGCGCGCATGGCGGTTTCATCGGCGACGTCACCGGGCACAAGGCGGACGTGCGGCGCGAGGTCGGCCGCAAGTTGACGCTTTCCCGCGTGAACCTGGGGAAGAAAGTTATCGAGGACGGTGACCGAGTGGCCACGGGCGAGCAAGTATCGGGTGAGATGGGTGCCGATGAATCCAGCGCCGCCGGTAATCAGGATGTTCATGAGCTTTTCAGGGTCACGATAACACGCCGGGAGTTTGCCGGCTTCAGCGAGCGGCTCGCGTCAGGGAGAAGCGGGGGATCTGCCCGAACCGGAACAGCAGCAGTGCTGTCAACAGCAGAGCCGAACCGGCGGCGGCTGCCTCCGCCAGCGAAGGATGAGGTCGCACCCGGAAAACCGCATAGGCGAGAAGGGGAAGCAAGCAGAAAGCGGGCCGGAGGAAGGCCTCGCGGACAAAGGCCAGCCGATCCACTGGGACCTGCCTGACCTTCTTCATCACGTACAGCACCAGCCAGAGAACGCCGCAAAAGGCACCGGCAAGGGTTCCCCAGGCCACGCCGATCGGACCGAGGAAGTGTGCTCCGAGGATGCTGGCGGCGAGATTGGTGAGTCCCTCCGCGAGCGCCGCGGCAATGCCGTAGTTCTGCTGCGCGGTCGCGACGAGAGCGACCGAGTAAGCGCTGCCGGTGAGGCGAAGCGCCTGCGCCCAGAGCAGGATCTCGAGAATGGGAAGCGCCTGCTGAGCATACACCGGGCCCACCCAGATGGTGAGCAGGGGGCTGCCGGCCACAAGCACCAGCACAATCAGCAGCAGGCTGGCGTAACCGCCCAGCCGGGTGCCGCTGAGGATGAGGTTCCGGATTCGCTCACGGTCGCCGCGCTCCTGCAGCACGGCCAACGGTGTCATCAGGGCGGAGTAAACGGATCCGCCGAGGCCGACCATGAAGGCGATGGCCGTCGACGCGATCGCATAGTAGCCCGTTTTGCCGAAGGAGAAATAGCCGACCACGGTGAGATCGAGTCCGCCCACGAGCAGCATGCCGAAGCTGAAAGCGGTCAGGCCGGTGCAGTAATACAGCAGCTCGCCTGCCACGGTCCGGGTGACGGAGGCCGGGCGGAGGCGCAGGTCGGGCAGCAGGCTTCTGCAAAAGCGATACTGCAGCAGACCGCCGAGCAGGTTGAATCCGGCGATGCAGCAGGCCAGCCATAACAGCGAGGTGGTGAAGTGGATGGTGACCAGCACCGCCCCGGCTCCCAGCACGCGAGTCGCCCCGATGGCCAGCGCGGGATACTCGTTGCGGTGAAGTCCGACCAGAATTCCGGTGAAGGTCGAGAGGGGCAGAAGCAGGGCGTCGCCGGCAGCCAGCACCATGACACCGCCGCGCAACTCGCCGATGAGATGGAGGGGCGCGCCGGGGAACAGGCGCGGGATGTTCCAGGCCACCAGCGCGGAGATCAGCAAGGCGAGAGCGCCGGCCAGGATCAGAAAGGCCAGCGCGGTGCTGACAATCCGATCCCGTCCCTCGTAGTCGCCCCTCTCCATCGTCTGGGCCACATAGCGGGCGATCGCCGTCTGGATGCCGAAGTCGAGATAGTTGGAGTAGGCCGCGATTTGCAGCATCAGCACCCACGCGGCAAACCGGTCGACGCTGAGGGCGTGGGTGAGAAAATGCGGCAGGACGAGCGCCACAATGGCCGATGCGCCGCCGCGGGCGGCGTTGGCGAACGCATTCTTGATGACGGTGAATCCGAGGCGCTTCACGGAATACGTCCTGGGCCGGAGAGCGGGCCTGAAAGGAAGGCGGGGCGAATGCTGCGTCTCAGGATTGTCACGGGAAAGCTGAGGTCAGGATAGCAAAGGAGCCGCGGGGACCCCGGTGCGACGCTGATCGCAAGCGCCGCGCGCTTTGAATCCCGCATGCTGGCTTCGCCGCACCGGATGCCGTCCCTTCCCGGAGGGTGCGGCTACAACTCCGACAATCGCCTTCTCGTGGGTTTCGCCTGGATGGATTGCTGTGATTTACGATACGTAGCTGAAGAGGACCGAGCGGGAGAATGGCAGTTCGCGAAACGATTCTGGTGACGGGCGGTGCGGGGTTCATCGGCGCTAATTTTGTGCTGAACTGGGCGGAGGCTATCCGCACGCCCGTGATCAACCTGGATCTGCTGACCTATGCCGGGAATCCGGCTAGCCTTGAGACGCTGCAGGGCGGCGAGCGGCATCTTCTGGTGCACGGCGACATCTGCAATGGCGAACTGGTCGGTTCCGTGCTGCGCGCGCATCGGCCGCGGGCCATCGTTCACTTTGCAGCGGAGTCGCATGTGGACCGGTCGATTGTGGCGCCGGATGCGTTTGTCCGGACCAATGTGCAGGGGACCTTCACGCTGCTGGAACAGACGAAGGCGTACTGGTCGGGACTGGACGCGGAGGACAAGGTGAGATTCCGGTTTCTGCACGTATCGACCGATGAGGTGTACGGGACGCTGGGCGCGGATGATCCGGCGTTTTGCGAGACGACTCCGTACGCCCCGAACAGTCCCTATGCCGCTTCAAAAGCGGCGTCCGATCATCTGGTGCGCGCGTATCACCATACGTTCGGGCTGCCCACGCTGACGACAAACTGTTCGAACAATTATGGGCCGCTGCAGTTTCCGGAGAAGCTGATCCCGCTGATGATACTGAATGCGCTGGAGGGCAAGCCGCTGCCGGTGTATGGCGATGGCGCCAACGTGCGTGACTGGCTGTTTGTGGGCGACCATTGCGCGGCGATCCGGACGGTGCTGGAAAGAGGGCGGGTGGGGGAGACGTACAACATCGGCGGCAACAGCGAGCGGAAGAATCTGGATGTGGTCACGACGGTCTGCGATCTGGTGGATGAGATGCGGCCGGACGCTGCGATTGGCTCGCGACGGAAGCTGATCACGTTCGTGAAGGACCGGCCGGGGCATGATCGGCGGTATGCGATCGATGCAACGAAGATCGCGCGCGAACTAGGGTGGAGTCCGGCGGAGCGGTTTGAGACCGGATTGCGGCGGACGGTGCGGTGGTACCTGGAGAATCCTGTGTGGGTGGACAACGTGCGAACGGGTGCGTATCTGCACTGGATCGAGCAGAACTACGGGGAGCGGTTGGCGCGATGAAAGGGATCATTCTGGCGGGGGGATCGGGGACGCGGCTCTACCCGGTGACGCATGTGGTCTCGAAGCAACTGCTGCCGGTCTATGACAAGCCAATGATCTATTACCCGCTGAGCACGCTGATGCTGGCCGGGCTGCGGGAGATCCTGGTGATCTCCACGCCGCAGGACACGGCGCGATTTGCCGAGTTGTTGGGCGATGGAGAGCGGTGGGGGATCCACCTGAGTTATGCCGTGCAGCCGAGTCCGGATGGGCTGGCACAGGCGTTCCTGATCGGGAAGGAGTTTCTGGGTGGCGATGCGAGCGCGCTGATTCTGGGGGACAACATTTTCTACGGGCAGTCCTTCTCGAAGCAGCTGCAGGCTGCGGCGTCCCTGAAGAGCGGCGCGACGGTGTTTGCCTATCCGGTGCATGATCCGGAGCGGTATGGTGTGGTGGAGTTCGATAAAAACGGGCGGGTGGTAAGTCTGGAAGAGAAGCCGCTGAAGCCGAAGTCGCGCTATGCGGTGACGGGCCTGTATTTCTACGACGACCAGGTGGTGGAGATTGCTTCGTCGCTCAAGCCTTCGGCGCGTGGCGAACTGGAGATTACGGATCTGAATCGGCGATACCTGGAGGCGGGGAACCTGAACGTACAGATCATGAGCCGCGGCATGGCGTGGCTGGACACAGGTACGCACGATTCGCTGTTCGAGGCCGGGCTCTTTATTCAGACGGTGGAACGGCGGCAGGGGCTGAAGATCGCTTGTCCTGAAGAGATTGCGTATCGGCTTGGTTACATCAGCGCCGAGCAGCTGGAGGCGCTGACGGAACCGATTCGCAAGAGCGGATATGGGGAGTATCTGCTGAATCTTCTGCGCGAGCCTTACTTCTCGCCCGAGGAGCGCGGATGAAGGTGGAACAAACAGCGCTCCAGGGCGTGCTGGTTCTGACCCCGAAGATATTTAGCGACAATCGCGGGGCTTTTCTGGAGACATGGAATCAGCGGGCGATGGAAGAGGCGGGACTGCCGGCGCGCTGGGTGCAGGACAACTTCTCGATTTCCAAAAAGAACGTACTACGCGGTATTCACTATCAGGTGATCCAGCCCCAGGGGAAGCTGGTGCGGGTGGCCTATGGCGCGGTGCTCGACGTTGCGGTGGACCTGCGGCGGAGTTCGGCAACGTTTGGAAAGCATGTAGCGGTCGAGCTGACCGGGGAGAACGGCAGAATGCTGTGGATCCCTGAGGGATTCGGGCATGCGTTCCTGGTTCGGAGTGACGAGGCGGGGTTCGCCTACAAGGTGACGGATTATTATTCGCCCGCAGGGGAGCGGACGATTCGGTGGAACGATGCGGAACTTGGCATTGCCTGGCCGGTCGGGGCGGCGGAGGTGATCGTGTCGGAGAAGGACGGCAAGGGCGCGACGCTGCGCGAGGCTGAGGTTTTTCCGTGAGTGACGCGCCGCGGGTTCTGATTGTGGGGGGATCCGGGCAACTGGGACAGGAGCTGCAGCGCAGCTTCGCCGGGACAATTCCACTGGTGGCGGTCGATCGCGAAGTGGTGGATCTGACGGTGCCGGAACAAATTCGGGCGATTGTTTCCAGCGTGAAACCGGATGTGATCCTGAACTCAGCGGCGTATACGGCGGTCGATCGGGCGGAGTCGCAACCGGAGATTGCAGGAGCGGTGAACGCGCGGGCGCCTCGGATTCTGGCGGAGGAAGCGCTGAAGGCCGGGGCGTTGCTGGTGCACTACTCGACGGATTATGTCTTCGACGGGACGAAAGAGAGGGCGTGGACGGAGGAGGATGCGCCGGCTCCGCTGAATGAATATGGGAAGACGAAGCTGGCGGGGGAAGAGGCAATCCGGCAGGTCGGCGGCCCATATTTGATCTTTCGCACCAGTTGGGTGTATGGCCCGCACGGGAAGAATTTTTTGCTGACGATGCTGCGCCTGGGGCGGGAGCGGGATGAGCTGAGCGTGGTGGACGATCAGTATGGCGCGCCGACGTCATCGCTGGAGCTGGCTCGGGTGACACGGGAGATCGTGGATGGGGTGCTCGCGGGCAAGTTTGGGGCGGCGCACGAGTGGGCCGGACTGTACCACATGACGTGTGGCGGAGAGACGACGTGGTGTGGGTTTACGCGGGCGATTTTTGCGCGGGCCGGCGCGCTGCTCGGGGACCGCAATCCGGTCGTGAAGGCGATTCCGACGACTGAGTATCCGACACCTGCGCGGAGGCCGCGGAATTCAGTGCTGTCAAATGCGAAGCTGCAGGCGCGGTTTGGCGTGGGGTTGTTGAGGTGGGAAGAAGCGCTGGATGTTATTGTGGAGCAGATGGCAGCGGCTGAGAATGCGAAAACAGCACGCGGATGAGTGAGAGAAAGCGTGAGGGTGGCTTAGCTGTGGAAGCAGAAAGTACCTCATGAATATCCTGGATAGGTGGATTGTCACGGACGGCGCGGAACTTATCGGCATCTGGACCGATGCTGTAACTGCACCATAAGTCCACGGGCTCGGAGCTTCGCACCACAGGGCTGACTGGAACCCATTCCTGCAGGGTAATTTCTGAGCGTCAGAGCGGCGCCTCGTTATTCCTCCCGAGAGGAGTTTTCACCTGTGTGGGGAAATTCGAAGGAAATCGTCCGCGTCAGGGCGTCGAGGAGCGAATAGGGCCGGGAGAAACCGGTTAGGGGGAGCCGGTCGGCAAGAAATTGGGTACTCTCGCAGAACTTTCTCACACGTATGGCGCTGATGGGGAATCGCCGGCCGGTGGCGCGTGCGAGGGTGTCGAAACAGCGGCCGCCAGCCATGGCCAAGGGCTTCGGGATCGCTCGTACTGTTTCGTTTTTACCAAGGCATTGCCTGATATGGGTCACCAGTTCTCGCGTGCTGATATCCGGACCATCCACGTAATTAAAGACATGGACTCCGGGTCCGAAAGTCAAAGAATGCTTCAGGAATGCTGCGACGTTGCCGACGTAGGCCATCGATTTGACATTGGTTCCGGCACCCACCATGAGAAAGCGGCCTGTGGCAACCTGTTTCATGAGGTTATAGACATTTCCTCGATTTCCCTCGCCGAACACCACGGTTGGGCGCACAATCACCAGGGTTCGAGAGGGATCTTCGGCAGCCCATTTGCGATAGACGCCTTCGGCCTCAAGTTTCGTCTGACCGTAGGCATTGAAGGGCTCGAAAGGGCCATCTTCATCCGTGGGACGGGGATGAAACCCATAAACGGCCACGCTGCTGGTAAATAAGATAGTCCTGACCCCAGCCTGTCGCGCGGCAAGGCAGATCTGCTCGGCTCCACCCACATTCACGTCGTGATACCGGGATAAAGGGCGAACGTCGTCCCGGTGCTCGGCAGCAAGATTGATAATGACATCTGATCCCTGAATGAAACCGAGCACAGAACTCAGATCCTGTACATCGCAGTTCTCCCAGGCCTCGGGGAAGTTGCGACCTGGGCTGAGGTCGCCGATTCTGAAGGGGATGGAAGCCTCTTTCAGAAGCGGGGCGAGGCGTGAGCCGATAAATCCGGATCCTCCCGTGATCGCGATCTTATTTCGATTTCCGACCGCGCTCCCGCCAACGGGGGCGCCTGCTGATTGTTGCGGCGATTCCATGCCAGGTACCTCCACACGTCGCGAGTCTATATGGGAGCGGCGACAGGCCTTGTCACGAACTGCGCCGATGGATTCAGAGTCTCCGCACAGGAGGCGACGATCTCCCCCGGAAGAGCGGAATGTACATCGAAGAATTCAGCGAGGGGAGTTACGGGGATCATACTTCTGGCCTCGGATGCAAAGCGGTACCGCGAGTATCCCTTCAGGAAATAGACGCTGTTATTTACCAGCAATCGGACAGGCTTTTTCAACGCGAGCGCCAGATGCGCGGGAAACGAGTCGATTCCCACGAAAACGGCCGCATGGTTGATGAGCGCCCCGAATTCGGGAATCCGCAGATCGGTGAACACCCGGACGGACTCCCTGTTTGGGTTCAAAGAGGAAGCAATCTTCTCCAGAAATTCTCTTTGTGATGGCATTCCGGTCATCGCTACATTTATTCCGCGGGAAGCAAGCCCGGCGATGAGGCTGGTCCAGTATTCCGTTTTCCATTGCCGATCGCGATCGAAAGTGACAGGCGATATCACGGCATACGGATTTGCGTCCATGGGATTGGGTGCGCTGTAATTGTAGAACTCACCGCACAGACCGACGGATGAGCGGTCGATTCCAAGCGGCGCGAGGAGATTTGCATAATTGCTCCACTCCTCGGCGTCCAGGTCGTACGCCGCCCAGTAATCTGCAAGGAAGCTCTGTTCGGAAATGTCGAAAGCGATTAAGTGTTTTGCGATACCCTTCCAGAACAAATTGGAACTAGGCGGATAGGCTCGCGCGTTGATGGCCAGGTCGTAGGCATTTCGCCGGAGGGCACGCCGGGTGATAAGGTTTGCCCTGATTTTCCGAACCGCACCATCGCGGCGGCCTCTGCCCGGAAGGAGGTCGAGGATGATGTTGTTCCATTGATATATCCCTGCTATCCCCGGATTTCCACTCAAGATTGCTTCGGCGCCCGGGCGTATCAGGAAATCTATCCGGGCGTGCGGAAATTTCTGCTTTATCGCCGGCACCAGGAGCGTGGAGAAAACGATATCGCCCAGCTGGTCGACCTTGATCAGGAGAATGCGTTGGGGATTCGAGATTTTCTGAGGGCTACGATTTTTCGCCAGAAAGACGAAATCGCCACACACCTCCAGCGCCACAGACAACAGCAAATAGAGGGCCTTGCCGCCTCGGGTCAGCTGGCTCTTCATCCCGGATTTCGGGCGCACCATGCAACCCAGGAGTTTTCGGAAGATCCTCATATATTTGCGGCGGAACATGGGTTTTGGCAGGAGCGGGCTGACTGTCATCTTATCTGATGAGCATGGATGCTCCAATGGGAAATGGCTCACAAAAGGCAGAGGATCGACTGCGGGACAGAAATGCCCTATTTAATCTCTGCAGGGCGGTTGCAGCACTAAGGCGAGCTGCACTTGATCCCTGGCTCGGCCGCTGGTTCATTTCGCAGCGGGCGAGATGTGGATTTGGCCGTGGGATGGGAAAACGTCCTTTGGGGCGGCCCCGATGATGCCTGGCTCCGGTCAGGGCGCCCTGCTATGAAGGCCAAAGCCTCGCTCCCTGCCCGATGGCCGGCTGCACGCGGCAGATCACGCCCACTGTGGCGATTCGCAGCGTCCGCGGTGGAGCGCGCTTAGGTCTGCGCTTCGTCGGCGACGAAACGATATGATGGTTCGAGACGAGAGCCGGTGCGCCCGGTGTAAGAAGCTCTCCAGTGAAACAGCCATGTCATCCCCTGTGAACCCGACGTTGGTCTTTCAGCGCGCCATCGAAGAACATCTGCAGGTGATCGGAAACCTGCGCGCCCAGGGGCCCATTCTCGAGCGCATCGCGGTGGAGATGACCCGTGCCGTTCTGGCCGGCAACAAGGTGATGTGGTGCGGCAATGGCGGGAGCGCCGCCGATTCTCAGCATCTGGCGGCAGAGTTAGTGGGGCGTTTTCGCCGCGAGCGGCCGGGTCTGCCCTCGATCGCGCTGACAACGGATTCATCTGTGCTGACGTCGATCGGGAACGATTACGGCTTCGAGAAGGTGTTCAGCCGGCAGGTGGAGGCGTTGTGCGCGGAGGGTGACGTTCTGGTTGGCATCTCCACGTCGGGCAACAGCAGGAACGTTTGTCTGGCCCTGGACGCCGGTCGGAGGATGGGCGCTTTCACGGTGGCGTTTACGGGCGAGGGAGGCGGGGCGATGGCGGGCGCGGCCGATGCGGTCCTCTGCGTACCGTCCAGAGATACGGCGCGCATTCAGGAAGGCCACATTCTGTGCGGGCACATGCTGTGCGACTGGATCGAACTGTGCGTGTGCGGAAGCATCGCGGCAAAAGAGGAAATCGGCCACCGATGATTCAGGATCTGCACCGGGTTGTCCAGCTCGTTGAGGGCGATTGGCGCAACAAGCACATTCTGGTTCTAGGCGACGTGATGCTCGACCGCTACATCTGGGGCGATGTCGAGCGCATTTCTCCTGAGGCACCGGTTCCCGTCGTACGAACTGCTCATCGCACGGAGCAGCCAGGCGGAGCGGGCAACGTTGCTCTGAACATCGTGGGCATGGGTGCGCGAGCCACGCTGCTGGGATTTTGCGGCGACGACAACGAGGGGAAGAGCCTGGAAGAGCTGCTGGAGCGAGCGGGCGCAGGCACCGAACTGGTGAAGATTTCCGGCCATCCGACCACTTCAAAGCTCAGGATCGTGGGCGGGAAGCAGCAGATGCTTCGTCTCGACACAGAGAAGACGGACGGTTATCTGGCGGAAGCCTACGCCGCGCTGCTGGCGAAGTTCGACACTGTTCTTGGCAGTGCGGACGCGGTGGTTCTGTCCGATTATGCAAAGGGAGTTCTGACGGCTGAGGTGTGCCAACATGTGATTCAATCCGCGCGGAGCCGAGGAATTCCAGTGCTGGTGGATCCGAAGCAGCGGGATCTTTCGCGGTATCGCGGGGCTACGACGATCTGTCCGAATTTGTCTGAGTTGTCTGCGGCGACGGGGGTCGCGTCGAGAAATCTCGAAGAGATGTTGAGCGCGGGGCAAACGCTGGTCCGCGACCTGGATCTTGAATATCTGACGGCGACGCTGAGTGAGAAAGGCATCGCCCTGCTGCGGCCGGAGTCGCAGTTCGTAGCTCCGGCGGTGGCGCGGCAGGTGTTCGATGTTTCCGGTGCGGGGGACACGGTGATCGCAACGCTGGCACTGGCGTTGGCCGGAGGGCTGGATGCGGAGATCGCTGTGCAGCTGGCCAACCTGGCTGCGGGGATTGCGGTGAGCAAGGTAGGCACTGTCCCGGTGAACCGCGATGAACTGCTGATGAGCCTGATGCCGCAGATCGAACTGCAGGCGCAGGAGAAGGTGCTGAGCCTGGAGCCGCTGCGGGCGCGCGTGGCGGCGTGGCGTTCGGCGGGCGAGAGCGTGGTCTTCACGAACGGGTGTTTCGATCTGCTGCACATCGGGCACATTACGCTGTTGGAGGATGCGCGGCGCGAGGGGGATCGACTGATTGTGGCGATCAACAGCGATGCGTCGGTGCGGGGCCTGAAGGGGCCGACGCGGCCGATTGTTGCGGAACGCGAGCGGGGACGGGTTCTGGCGGCGCTGGCGGCGGTGGATGCGGTCGTGGTGTTCGACGAACCTACGCCACTGGAGCTGATCGAAGCGCTGCGGCCGGACGTGATTGTGAAGGGCGGCGACTACAGCGAGGACACGGTGGTGGGCGCGAAAGAAGTGCGGTCGTGGGGCGGGCGCGTGAAGATTGTGCCGACGGTGGAGGGTTTCAGCACGAGCAGGCTGATTGCAAAGGCCACTTCACCAGCCGAAGGCTGAAGGGAAAAATCACCCGACCATGTGGGCCACGCGCTGTATTGTGCCCTGATGGAGAGCGGCCGGTTGAGATCCTGCGTTCCCACCCTGCTCGCGCCAGGAACGGGCGCGGCCAGGATGGGGCACCCGGAGGTCGGTGCTCGGTAAGACAGTTTCTCAGCGAGGCAGGGCTTCGGCCATCCGCATAACTGCATCCAGGGCGGGTTTGGGTTTTCCCGAGCGGTCGAAGAGGAGCGGGTAGTTGGTGCGGCCGGGAACGGGCCAGTTGTTCTTCCAGGAGTCGGCGTCCGTAACGCCCCAGAGGGTGACGCGGTTCACGACGTCGCGGTGCTTCAGGTACACGCTGAAAAGGTCGGCATAGCGCTTCGTGAGTTGCTGCTCGACGTTCTCCGGCAGGCCGTTCGGCCAGGGGTTCAGTGCCGGATTCGAGGCGGCTCGCACGGAGACGTCGGCGGTTTGCTGGCGCGTGGCGCGGGGCAGGATATCGACGTCGAGTTCGGTGATGGCGACCTTCACGCCAAGCTTGCCGAAGGCTTCAATGGAGTCGTTCAGCTGGTCGAGGGTGGGGAAGTCGAGGCTGTCGTGTTCCTGGATGCCGACGGTGGAGACGGGAATGCCCGCGGCCTGGAGCTTTTTGACGAGGGCGATGGCGCCATTGCGCTTGGCTTCGTTCTCGATGTTGTAGTCGTTGTAGTTGAGCTGAGCGGCGGGATCGGCTTGGTGGGCGAACTCAAAGGCCTTCTCGATGTAGTCGGGGCCGATGATTTTGTACCAGAGAGACTGGCGGAGGGTTCCGTCTTCGTTGAGCGCTTCGTTGACGACGTCCCAGGACTGGATACGGCCCTTGTAGCGACCGACCACGGTGTCGATGTGGTCCTTCATGCGGGCGAGCAGGGCGTCGCGCGTGAGGAGATTTCCCTTGTCGTCGTGGAAGACCCAGGCGGGAACCTGACTATGCCAGACGAGGTTGTGGCCGACGATGAACATGTGGTGCTTTTCGCCGAATGCGACGTACTGGTCGGCGAGGGCGAAGTCGTACTTGCCGGGTTGGGGGTGGACGATCTCCCACTTGAGGCAGTTCTCCGGCGAGATGGAGTTGAACTGAGCGGCGATGATGGCGTCGCCCTGGGTGTCCTGGCCGGTGATCTGCGCTGTGTTGATCGCCGCGCCGATGTAGAAGTCGCCCTTGTAGGCATCTTTGAGCGACGTGGGGGCCTGGGCGGCGGCTGCCAGGCCGAGGAGGAGCGTGGAGAGTGCGGCGATGCGGATGTACATGGCCAGGGCCTCCTACTTCTGTGTTGAGGTTGCGGGCGGGCCAAAGTTGAGGCGGCGGCCGGCGAGCTCGTCGGAGATGTTCTTGTTGATCTTTCGGGAAATTGGGTAGAAGAAGAGGCACGCCGCGGTGGCGAAGAAGAAGAGCGCGGACCAGAGGCCGGCAGTGAGGCGGATGCCATCGAGGGCGCGCGCGGTCTGCACGGCGTTCGAGACATAGCCGTAGTACGAGAAGAGCCAGCCGGCGACGGCGCCGCCGATGGCGAGGCCGACCCAGAGCGCGAAGACGACGGCGGCCGTAACGGTGCCGGTGGCGCGGCGGCCGGTCTTCCACTCGCCGTAATCGGCAACGTCGCCCATCATGGCCCAGATGAGCGGGCCGGAGGTTCCGTAGCAGAACTGGCGGAGGACCTCAGAGACGATGATGGGGACCGTGGCATGGGGGGGCAGAACGAGCACGGCCAGATTGAAGACGCCGGAGAGCGTCATGCTGAGGATGAAGAGCGGACGCTTGCCGATGCGGCGGGTGAGGGCTGTCGAGACCATGACACCGGCGATAAGAGAGGCAAGGCCGAATCCGTTGAACCAGCTGAAGAGCTTCTCGTCGCCGGCGAGGTATTTGAAGAAGGGCAGCATCACGCTGCCGCGCATGGCGATGGCGGCAAAGTAGAAGGTGGTGACGAGGAAGAGGACGATCCAGGGACGATTGCTGAAGAGGTCTTTCAGGTCCTGGGTGAGCGAGGCCTGCTGCTGCGGGTCGGGCTGGATGCGTTCCTTCGTGGCGAAGAAAGCGACGATGAAGAAGACGACGCTGAGGAAGGAGAGCAGGCCCATGGTGATCTGATAGCCGCGCGCATCGTTGCCGTGGCCGAAGAAGACGACCATGGGGATGGCGAGGCTCTGCACGATGAAGCCGGCGGTGTTGGCGAAGACCTGGCGGTAGGAGGCGATGCTGGTGCGCTCGTCGGGATCGCCGGTGAGGACTCCGGTGAGTGAGGCGTACGGGACATTGTTGACGGCGTAGATGAGGCGCAGCAGGAGGTAAGTGGTCCACGCGTAGACGAGCTTGCCGGTAATGCTGAGGCTGGGCGTGGTGAAGGTGAGGAGGCCGATGATGCCGAAGGGGACGGCGGTCCAGAGGAGCCACGGGCGGAACTTGCCCCATTTGGTGTTGGTGCGGTCGGCGATGACCCCCATGATGGGGTTGAAGGCGGCGGCGATGAGGCCGACGACGAGGAAGAGGGTTCCGGCCTGGCCGGCAGAGAGGCCGAAGGTGTCGGTGTAATAGCTCAGCTGCAGGGCGAGCATCGCCTGGAAGATGAAGTTGGCGGCCATGTCGCCGAGGCCGTAGCCGAACTTCTCTGCGAAGGAAAGTTTCTGGATCATGACTGACCTGCTTGTTTTTAAGGCCTGCGGCCCGCGGGGGCTAAAGCCCGGTTGAGTTTGGACCGGAATGGCACGACTAAAGTCGTGCCCTGATACAAAGGCTTGCCGCGCCTAAAGGCTATTTTCGAAACGTGCCTTGTCACCGGACTGAAGGCCGGTGCTTCTACCGTCGTGCCGCTTTGCGGCACCTGATGCGGATCCGCGTTTTTCCGCAGATTCTGAAGTCGTGCCCTGATACAGAAGCGGTCGTAGATCATCTCCATCTCCTGGTGTGATCTTGCATTCCCATGACGTCGCCAGCAGCAGGCGAGCAGGGATGGGGCATCCGCGGAGACGAGCCGTGTTTCGCAGCGATCGCGCTTAGCATCCGGAGCCGTGCACTGACTGCGGCGGACGCAACGACCGTGGATCGCGAGCCCCATCACTTCGTGACCTGCAGGGTGAGTTTGTGGAGGTCCTCGTCGCGGGAGGAGGTGCCGATCATGATCTCGAAGTCGCCGGGCTCGACGACGTGCTTTATGTTGACGTCGTAGAAGGCGAGCGAGCCAGGCGTGATGTCGAGGGTGACCGTCGCATTTTCGCCGGGCTCGAGGTAGATTTTGCTGAAGTCCTTGAGCTCCTTGATGGGACGCGTAACGGAGCTGACGAGATCGCGGATGTAGAGCTGGATGACCTCGGAGCCGGCGCGCGTGCCGATGTTGGTGACGTCAATCTGGACCTGCGTTGCGCCCTTCGTGGTGATCTTCTTTTTGGTGAGGCGCGGGTTGGTCAGCTCGAAGGTGGTGTAGCTGAGGCCATAGCCGAAGGCGAAGAGCGGTGAGACGTCGTCGAAGAGATAGCCGCGGCGAGCCGACGGTTTGTAGTTATAGAAGACGGGCAGGTGGCCGACGGAGCGGGGGAAGCTGATGGGCAGCTTGCCGCCAGGATTGACGTCGCCGAAGAGGACATCGGCAATGGCGTGGCCGGTCTCCTGGCCGAGGTAGAAGCACTCGAAGATCACGGGCACGTGCGCGATGAGGTGATTGATCGACAGCGGGCGGCCGTTGAAGAGGAAGGCGACGATGGGCTTGCCGAGCGCGGCCAGGGCTTCGACGAGCTCGTCCTGACGGCCGATGAGGTCGAGGCTGGTGCGATCGCCCATGTGCTGCAGGTTCCAGGCTTCGCGGGAGGTCTGCTCGTTGCCGCCGATGGCGAGGACGATGACGTCGGCCTTCTTTGCGACGGCGACGGCCTCTTTGATCTGGCGGCGATCTTCTTCGGGATCGGAAGGGACGACGGGGTCCATGTTCCAGCTGCCGCCGATAGTGATTTTGCAGCCCTCGCTGTAGAGGACCTTGGCTTGTTTGCCGACCCGGGCCTGGATGCCTTCGAGGACGGTGACCTCGTGTTTGGGGACGCCCGAGTATCCGCCGAGCAGCGTGCGGTTCGCGTTGGGACCGATGACGGCGATGGTCTTGATTTTGCTCAGATCGAGCGGGGCAACGTTGTTGTCGTTTTTGAGGAGGGTGATGGCCTCCTGAGCGGCGGTGCGCGCGAGCTGAATGTGCGGCGCAGAGCCGACGACGCGATCGGCTTCTTCGGGATCGACGTACGGATCGTCGAAGAGGCCCATTTCGAATTTCCAGAACAGCATGGGCGCGACCAGCTCATCGAGTTGCGACTCTTTGAGGATGCCTTTCTTCACCAACTCGACAAGGTAGAGGTAGCAATCGGGGTCGGGCAGTTCGATGTTGACGCCGGCGTTGACGGCGAGGGCGCAGGATTCTTTCTTATCTTTGGCGACAAAGTGGCCGTGGGTGTCGGGGCGGTAGCCAAGTTCCCAGATGGCGTAGTAGTCGGAGACGATGAAGCCTTTGAAGCCCATCTCCTTGCGGAGGATGTCTTTCAGGAGCCACTTGTTGGCGTGCGAGGGGATACCGTCGACTTCGTTGTAGGAGGCCATGATGGTGACGGCTTCGGCTTCGCGGAGGGCTTCTTTGAAGGTGTAGAGGAAGGTTTCGCGGAGGACGCGTTCGGAGACGTTGGCGGGGGCGCAGTTCATGCCGGACTCGGGCTGGCCGTGGCCGACGAAGTGTTTGAGGGTAGCGAGGACGTTCTGTTTCTCGCGGAAATTGCGATCGCCCTGGAAGCCGCGGACGGCGGCGATGCCGAGACGGGAGACGAGGTACGGGTCCTCGCCATAAGTCTCTTCCACGCGTCCCCAGCGCGGCTCACGGGCGACGTCAACCACGGGGGTGAGGGCGTGGTGGGCGCCGCGGAGGCGGGCTTCGAGCGCGGTCATCGCAAAGAGGCATTCCACGAGGCCGGGATTGAAAGTGGCGACGAGAGCGATGGGTTGCGGGAAGCTGGTGCCGTCGGGCGCGGCGTGGCCGTGGAGGCACTCCTCGTGAAACATGACGGGGATGCCGAGGCGGGAGTTTTCGAGGAAGAACTTCTGGATGGCGTTGGTGAGCTCGGCCATGGCGCGAGCTTTTTTGCCGCCTCCCGCGTCGGAGGGACGGCCAACCTGGCCAAGGCCGCGCTTATCGCGGAAGGCTTTCTTTGCTTTGGCGAGGTCGAAGTCGCCTTTTTCGTCGACGAGCTTCTGGGCCTTTTCCTGCCAGACGCAGAGCATCTGGGCGGCTTTCTCTTCGAGGGTCATGCGAGAGAGAAGGTCTTTGACGCGGCGGGCGGAGGGGAGCTTTGGATTCTTGTAGGCGGGTGTGGATTTGCTGGCAGAAGGAGCAGAGGCGGATGACTTTTTCATGATGGCGAGATCCTGACCTGACGTGCGAGGCGAATCACGAAGACGCGCGGGCAACAATAGTTAGCAGGCCGAACTAAATTTAGTCGCCCTGTTCCGAAAGAGCAATGGAAAATCGATTTTGCCGTCGCGCGGACGTAACACAGGCGCGCAACAGAGGGCGGATATGAGGCCAATGTGAAGACTAAAGGCGTCGGATCGGCCTCCAGTAAAATGGGCTTATGCTGCAGCTTTCCGGCGCGGGCAAGCGCTTCGGCCCGCGACTCCTCTTTGAAAATGCCGACTGGCTGATCACCCCCAACGAGAAGACCGCTCTGGTGGGGGCGAATGGGGCCGGGAAGTCCACGCTGATGAAGATTCTGGGCGGGATGGACGGGCTCGATTACGGCTCGGTCCAGCGGATGAAGGGGATGACCATTGGGTATCTGCCGCAGGACGGGCTGGCGCTCCGCGGGCGGACGGTTTTTGAGGAGTGCCTGAGCGTTTTCGACGAACTGCGGGCGATGGAGCAGGAGTTCGAGCAACTGGCGCACAAGCTGTCGGAACTGGATCCGGCGAGCAAGGAGTACGAATCGGCGGCGGACCGCTACAGCCACGTTGAAGGCCGGCTGCGCCACCACGATGTGTATGCACTCGACGCGCAGGTGGGCGGGGTGCTGACGGGGCTGGGGTTCGGCAAGGAGGACTGGGGGCGGCGGACCGAGGAGTTCTCGGGTGGCTGGCAGATGAGGATTGCGCTGGCGAAACTGCTGCTGGAGAAGCCGGACCTGCTGCTGCTGGACGAGCCGACGAACCATCTGGATCTGGAGACCAGAAACTGGCTGGAGAACTACCTGAGCACCTGGGAAAACGGGTACATCCTGATCTCGCACGACCGGTATTTTCTGGACGTGACGGTGAACAAGATTATCGAGATCTGGAACAAGGGGCTGCACGTTTACCACGGGAACTACGAGAAGTACCTGACGCAGAAGGCGGAGCGGCGGGCGCAACTGGAATCGGCGTATAAGAACCAGCGCGAACGGATCGAGCATCTTGAGCTGTTCATCAGCCGCTTTCGGTATCAGGCGACGAAGGCGAAGCAGGTGCAGAGCCGCATAAAAGAACTCGACAAGATTGAGCGGATCGAGATTCCGCTGGAAGAGCCGGTGCCGCACTTCTCGTTTCCGCAGCCGCCGCCGTCGGGGCGGAATGTGGTGGACGTGGTGGGGCTGTCGATGCAGTACGGCGAGAAGCGGGTTCTCGAGAACGTAAACTTCACCATCGAGCGCGGCGATCGCATCGCGCTGGTGGGTGTGAATGGCGCGGGGAAGTCGACGCTGATCCGGCTGCTCAGCGGCCAGGAGTCGCCGATGCAGGGGACGCTGAAGCTGGGGCACAACGTGGTGGCGGAGTACTTTGCGCAGGATCAGTACAAGGTGCTGGATCCGGCGGCGCGCATGCTCGACGACATTGGGCGCGCAGCGCCGAGGGTGGCGGAGAAGGACCTGCGGAGTTTGCTGGGATGCTTTCTGTTTTCGGGCGATGATGTGTTCAAGCCGCTGGGAGTGCTGAGCGGGGGCGAGCGGAACCGGTATGCGCTGGCGCGAATTCTGGTGAGCCCGGCGAATTTCCTGCTGCTGGACGAGCCGACGAACCACCTGGATCTGCGGGCGAAGGATGTGCTGCTGGAGGCGATCGGGAAGTTCAACGGGACGGTGATCTTCGTCTCGCACGACCGCTACTTTATCGACGGGCTGGCGCAGAAGGTCTTCGAAATCGAGAAGAACCCTGATGACCTGGCGCTGGGCTCGCGGCTGAATGTCTATCCGGGCAACTACGAGGATTATCGGTGGCGCAAGGAAGGCGGCGCGGCGGAACTGGCGGCTGCGACCCGAGCCGCGGCGAGCGAGCCAGTGGCAATGGCGCCTGTGGTGGTGGTGGCTGAGCCAGTGGTGGAGAAGGCGGCGAAGCGGGTGAATCCAATCAAGCTGCGGCAGATGCAGGAGCGGCTGGCGGCGGTGGAGGTGGAGATCCCGAAGGTGGAGAACTCGCTGGCGGAAGCGGAGCAGGCGCTGGGGGTGTATGTGAGCGCGGAGGAAACGCAGCGGTTGTCGGACACGCTGAGCGCGCTGCGGGCACAACAGGCGTCGCTGAACAGCGAGTGGGAAGAGCTGTCGATGCAGCTGGAGGAGAGGCTGTAGGGCGGCCGGTAGCCTGTGGCCGGTAGCGAAGAAGCGATCCGCGATGAAGCGGTTAGCGAAAGGCCGAACTGACCGCGAGCCGGGGCGCCTAGTCGCTCTTCGCAGAACTCGAAGAAGAGGATGAAGACGGGGAGGACGACGACGAGCTGCCGGAGTCCGAAGAGGTTGAGGACTTCTCGGCCGGCTTCTTGTCTGATTTCGAATCGGAGGACTTACTGTCGCCGTCGGCGGACGCTTTCATCGAACCGCCAGACTTCGACTTGCCGCCGTAGTCGGTGGCATACCAGCCGGAGCCTTTGAACTGGATGGCAGAGGCGGAGATGAGCTTTTCCACGGGGCCCTGGCAGACCGGGCATTCCTTCTCTTCCGGAGCGCTGAAGCTCTGAATCTTCTCGAACTGGTGGCCACAATTTTTGCAGCGGTATTCGTAGAGCGGCACGGGGCGGTTGTACCTCTGGGGTTCCGAAGCTGGGTCTATTTTAACGGGTCGTTCACCACCGAGGATACAGGGAGCACAAACGGAGGGGTTCGACCGTCCGGCAAAGGACGATCGGGTTTCGCACCATGCTCTTTGTATAATCGCGGCAATTTCCGGGGGAGTCGCAGCTTTGAGGGCGAAGACAGCACGAGTGACGAGGAATGGGCTTCCGCGAAAGGCGCATGCCTTTGGGTTTACGCCGGAGTATGTGCGCGAGTTGCGCGGACTCAAAACGCCGGCGAAGATTCAGAAGTTCGTCGACGGGCTGACGTATCAGTACGCGAACACGGCGTGGTCTCCGCAGAAGGTGCTGCGGGAGCGGAAGGGGCATTGTCTGGAGGGAGCGCTGCTGGCGGCCGCGGCGTTGCGGGTGAACGGATATCCGCCGCTGGTGATGGATCTGGAGGCGGTGCATGATGACGATCACGTCGTGGCGCTGTATCGGGAGCGGGGGCTCTGGGGAAGCATCGCGAAATCGAATTTTGCCGGGCTGCGGTTCCGGGCGCCGATCTACCGCACGCTGCGCGAACTGGCGCTGAGCTACTTCGAGCACTATTACAATCTGCGCGGAGAGCGGACGCTGCGGGCGTACTCGCGCGCGGTGAATCTGACGCGGCTGGATGGCGAGGGGTGGATGACGTCAGAGGAAGACGTCTGGTGCGTGCCGGAGCTGCTGATCGAGGCGAAGCATTATCCACTGTTTCCGCATCGGGTAGCGCGGGCGCTGCCGCGGCTCGACCGGCGGAGCTTTGAGGCGGGGATGCATGGGTGGGTGAAGCACTAAAAGCAGGGAGCAGGGAAGAACTCGATATCCGAGGTTTCTCAGGCGTTGGTTGTTGCTCCGACTGCATCGAGATGCTGGACGACGATGTTCTCGCAGTCTGGGGGGACGGTTCCCTTGCGTTCGAGGACTTGCTGGATGCGGCAGGGCAGCGTGGGGTCCATCGACTGGACGACGGGAACGAAGACGTGCGCTTTGGGGAAGGTAAACCAGAGAAAGGTGCTGCCGTCGCGCTGAATCAGGCGTCCCTGAAGCGCGGCCTTGTGGGCGCTGAAAATGAGGGATTCGCGCGGCTCTTCCGCACGCCTGGGGACCAGGGTGGGGCGAGGGCTGGAGGAGCGATCCTCCGTAAGTTCAAGAACAGATCCGAGGGACATTCTTTCTTCAATGTAACGGTGTTGTAAGTGCGAGCTTAACCTGGTTTCGCCTTTTGCGCACCGGGGAGGACGCGCCCGGGACCAGAACCGGCAACAGGTCCCGGGGTTGGCGGTTCCAGGCAGATTGGGACCCAAGGGTGGTGGATCACAAAAGGCAGTTTGCGGGCCAAAGGCAGTTTGCGAGCCGGGTTGCGGCGGGGGGGGGCGCGATGCGGATGCAGGGAGCAGCATCCAGCGGAAATCGTTGCTCTCCAGTGAAACGCGGCGGTATGATGCGTCACTTTCCTTCCACTGGAGAAGCGATCGGTGAAACGCACGCTGTTTCAACGGGCTGTTGTTGCAACAGTCTGCCTGGGAGTGTCGCTCAACTGCGCGTCGGCACGCGCGGACAGCCTGAAAACGACCGCAGACGAAATCATTATTGGCGGTGTGGCGATCGTTGCTGCCATCGGGGTAGGAGTGTTCTTTGCCTTCCATCACGGCAGGTCGATTCAGGGCTGCGCGGTGAACGGACCCAACAGGCTGGAGATTCGGACGAAAAACGGGGCCGATGCGTATCAGCTTTCCGGTGCGACCGCCGAGGTGAAGGTGGGTGATCGCGTGCGGGTGAAGGGTAAGAAGAGATCGGCGAAGGACAGCGATGTGCCGATGTTCATTGTCAGCGGTGTGGCGAAGGATTACGGGCCCTGTTCGGCAGCGGCGCGTCCGTAATTTGCCGAGATTTTTCGCAGATCCGGGTCTCAAAAACGAGACCCGGACAATCACCGTCAGGACTACAGAGTGACCAGGCGGACGCCGGTGATGGCCGGAACAGCGCGCAGCTCGCGAAGGACTTCGTCGGTGACGGCACCGTCCACCTGGACGACGGCCAGGGCCGATGCGGGTTCCTGGCCGGTGCCGTTGGCGCGGCCTAAGGCGAAGTTGGCGATGTTGACGCTGTGCTCGCCGAGGATGGTGCCGATGCGGCCGATGACGCCGGGCACGTCCTTATTGCGGATGGTGATGAGGGTACCCTGCAGGGGCGCTTCGATATAGATGCCGTCGAGGTGGAGGAGGCG